>Ga0206923_1200_pt1 | contig 10979 bp, 8 predicted proteins | sample Alteio_BWOrgHeat_64_FD_152961 | JGI IMG/M metagenome (GOLD analysis project Ga0206923, IMG submission 152961) | Enriched cells from forest soil in Barre Woods Harvard Forest LTER site, Petersham, Massachusetts, United States -... | ecosystem: Environmental > Terrestrial > Soil > Temperate forest > O...
ACTTGAGTTGTTATGGTATCGGCTACAAGATAGAGGGAATCATATTTAACATGGCCCGGTTTTTCTGCAATGGCTTTTATGGTGTCTACCGGCTTGGTTATTGGCACATCCTTAGCCGGGGGAAGTTGTTTTAATGAGGATGATTGTTTAGATGCGACCGTGTTTTTAGGTGCGCTTTTAACATTCGCATGTGTTATGCTTTTCTTTACGGGTGGTTTATTTACAACAGGTTTTTTATCTGGTGTATTAATATTCTTATTCACCTGAATTTTTTTAGTAACAGAATCAGTAATCCCCTGTAAAGTCAGCTTTTTATCTGTTGGATCGGTATTGGTTACAATGAGGGCTTTTTTGATAGTCGTATCAGTACCTGCCAGCTTTTGACCCTTAAGCAAAGAATCGCTTTTGGCCGATTTTTTTGCGGTAGTGTCTTCGGTAACAAATATCATATAGGCATTTTGGGTCATTACCATTTGTTCATTGGCTTTATTATAATCGCCCAAATCGCCCTTTACCGTGGTTTTTTGTTCACTATCTGTAAATGTCACATTTTTAATTGCGCGGCCGTTGCCCTTTAGCCTGTCATAGAACAAACTATCGCCATTAAGCTTTTTAGTTCCCTGGGTATATAAGTTGTTTTTTCCGAAAAAGGCTTGTTCTGTACTGGTATTATAAGTGCCGTTTTCTGTATAAAGCACGTCTTTGTCTTTTATACCTGTAATATGCGTTGGCCCATAAAAATAAGATATGCGTGTCCCCGAATTATACCGCAGCGTATCGGTTTTTATAATAGCGTCGGGCGTGGTACAAACCACATCATATCTAAAATATTCATCACGAGAATAGGCAAAATAATAACCATTTTTACTGACCAGGGTATTGTCTTTATTTACCAGTTTGCCGCCATCTTTATAAGTGCCTATGCGGGTCGCGGTGTTATATACAAAATAATTGGTAGTAAGGGTAGCATCCTTATCAATCATTTTAACATGGCCGGTTAAAATAGCTATCTTGGTATTGTCATCGTAATGAAGATGGTCTGAATATATATTTAAGGTATCGCCCTGGTTAATAACCACGTGCCCGTAAGCTTCTATTACGTTATCAGCCAGATAAAAGTGCGAGCTGTCAGAACTTAATGTAGAAAAGTCCTGCTGGAATACACCTTTTTTCGCACTACCAATGCTTTGGCCTTTACTGTCTTTGGTATATACAGCCTCTGTTGAGCTGACCAGGTGAATTTTTGATTTTGTTTGGCCAAAAACCACTGTTGCAGTAAGCAAAAACAAGAAACTTAAAACATATTTATTCACTGCTGCAAAATTAGTTTTTTGTTGGGGTTATTAAATTAATAATTTTGATGATGCTTCCGGTTAAAAAATTCACTGATTTTATTGAACAAAACAACTTGTTCGGGCGCGATAGCCTGGTATTAGCTGCTGTAAGCGGGGGTATGGATTCTATGCTGATGGTTCATTTATTAAAATCATCCGGTTATCAATTTGGCATAGCGCATTGCAACTTTCAGTTACGAGGCGATGAAGCCAATGCCGACCAGGAATTTTGTAAAAAACTTGCACATCAAAATGATGTGTCATTTCATACCATAAACTTTGATACGCTGCAATATGCAGCTGATAAAAAAATATCCATCCAAATGGCGGCCCGCGAATTGCGCTATCAATGGTTCAGTCAAATTAAACAGCAATATAACTATGCTGCTATTGCGCTTGCCCACCATCAAAACGACGCAATTGAAACAATATTGTTAAACCTGGTTCGTGGTACTGGTATAGCCGGGCTGCATGGTATTTTACCTAAAAATGGGGCGTTGGTACGGCCGTTACTATTTTTAAACAGGAACGAAATACAGGATATAATTGCAGCAAATAAAATTGCTTATGTTGAGGATAGCTCCAACGCATCAGTAAAATATGCCCGGAATAAGTTAAGGCATGAGGTGATCCCTAAATTAAAGGAGCTAAACCCCGCCCTTGAAAAAACATTTGAGCATAACCTGCAACGTTTCAGGGAGTTGGACGTATTGCTTGAGCTGCGCATTGCCGAGTTAAAAACGGAATTATTAATGCCTGTTAACAACGATATTCATATCGGGCTGGATGCCATAAAAAAACTGAACCCGCAACGATTGCTGTTGTTTAAGCTATTATCTGAATATGGTTTTAATGAAAGTACGGTTGACGACCTTATTGCATCGTTAAATAAACAACCGGGTAAAGTATTTGAATCGCCCGGCTATGTTTTCACCCTTGATCGGGATAAGTTAATACTTACGAACAAAGGCCCTGCACCTGGTGCTGTAAGGATAACAGATACCGATCATACCATAAATTATGGCACGTATAAGTTAACGCTATTGCATGATGATACGCCGCTTATTATAAAGGATAACCCGATGGCAACATCCGTTGATGCGGAATTATTAATTTATCCGTTAACTATGCGGGCCTGGCAGCAAGGTGATAATTTTAAGCCCTTGGGAATGAAAACCCGGAAGAAACTCAGCGACTTTTTTATCAGCGAGAAAGTACCGCTGCCTGGTAAAGGCGAAGTGCCCCTGCTGGTTAACGGTAATGACGAAATTATATGGATAGGCGGCTACCGGCTTGATGAACGTTATAAAGTAACTAAAAACACTAAAAAAGTAACTATATTCGAACTGTATAAAGTAAGTTGATTTGAAGTGCGGCAATTTGAGAACTTGAAAATTCATTTTCAAATCAGCACATTATCAAATCATCAAATTAAACCATGAGCGAAAAGCCGATATATACAGAAAATCAGTACCTGGGCAGGGAGTTTATACCTATTACCGTGCGTATGGTTTTAGCTATTGTTTGTTTTGCTATTTACGCGCTTACGGATGAAGGTGATAAAAACGGCGATCTGTTGGCCGTTGTAGGTTTTGCTATCCTGATAATTTCTATTATCATGGGTTTTCTGCTGCATTTTCGCACAAGGGTACAAAACAAAAGCATCCTGCTAAATGGTTTGTGGACAACCCGCCTGGTGAAAATAGATTTAAACAGTATAATAAAGGTTGAAAAAGGACCATATAGCCGTTATTTATTTAACAACCCGGTATATAACCTGCACAGCAAAGGCACCATTCGTTTTTTTGCCGCCGGAAAAGAAGCCATACACCTTACTGACCGTGATGGCCTGGTATATATTATCGGCTCGCAGCACCCTAATGAGCTTTTACGGGCAATACAAGCGGAAATGAAGGGTTAGCTCGCAGTTTTCAGTGAGCCGTGGGCACAAAAAGAAAATGGGCAACTTGCCATTTGCAAACTGCCCACTGAAAACCGGCAACTGCCAAATCATTTCTTCAACCCAATCTCCCTTAAGCGTTCATCAAGGTATTCTCCCGCAGTTATATCACTATATTTTTTAGGATTTGCCGCATCAACAGTTGACGGCAGCGAGGTCAGATCCATATCAGATACCGGGTGTAAAAAGAATGGCACCGAATAGCGTGAATTTTTCATGAGCTCGCGCGGGGGGTTAACTACCCGGTGCGTGGTTGATTTTAGTTTGTTGTTAGTTAAACGCTGCAGCATATCGCCTACGTTAACTACCAGGTCCTCGCCATGCGCTTTAACGGGGAACCATTTGCCCTCGCGGGTAAGCAACTCAAGTCCGTCGGCACTTGCGCCAATCAGCAGGGTTATCAGGTTAATATCTTCGTGAGCCCCGGCACGAACCGCGTCAGCCGGAACAGAATCCGGGTCCTCAATAGGGAAATAGTGAAGTGTACGCAATATAGAATTGCCATTATGCACCTTGTCATCAAAATAGGTTTCGGGCAAACCCAGGTAAATCGCTATGGCGCGCAACAAGCTTATACCTACGCCTTCCAGTTTTTTATAAACCTCAAGTGTGGTTGTATTAAAAGCAGGGAGCTCTTTAACCACCAGGTTATCCGGGTATTCTTCTTTTAGTTTAGCATCGCCGGTTACCGTTTGGCCTATCTGCCAAAACTCTTTCAGGTCGGGCGTTTTAAAGCCTTTGGCGGTTTCCTTTCCTTTGCCTGTGTAGCCGCGCTGGCCAGCCAGCTCGGGTATTTCATAGCTTGATTTAACGCTATCGGGCAAAGCAAAAAGTGCTTTAACCTGCGCATAAAGCTCATCAATTAATTGTTTGCTTAAACCATGATTGGTTATGGTAACAAAGCCTGTTTCGTTAAAAGCTTTGCCAATATCGTCTGAAAACTGCTTGCGCTCTGCTGTATTACCGTTAAGGTAGGTATTCAGGTCAAGGCGTGAAATGTTTACTGTGCTCATAGTGTATGATAAATAAGGTGCAAAATTATCAATTTAAATATACATTTATATATAATATAACCTAACCAAATGCCCGGTTAATAAAAAATATTAAAAACAATTATAATACTAAACGTTTTATACTTTGCAACGTCGAAATAAGTATACTATAAACCTAAATAAAAGCTTTTAGTTATGAAAAACTTTAAAAAAATATGTGGCATAAGTTTATTGGCCTTTTTGCTGATAGCTGCCGCCCCGCGAAAAAGTATGGCCCAGGACATTACGGAGCAGGATTTTTATGATAGCTTACAGCCTTATGGCACCTGGATAGACGATCCGCAATATGGCGATGTTTGGATACCCGATGCCGAAGACAACTTTAGGCCATATGGCACACAGGGCCACTGGGTTTTAACCGAATACGGCAATACATGGGTTTCAGATTATCCGTGGGGATGGGCTACATTCCATTATGGCCGCTGGCGTTTTGATGATTATTATGGCTGGGAATGGATACCCGGCTATGAATGGGCGCCCGCATGGGTTAGCTGGCGCCATGGTGGCGGATATTATGGATGGGCGCCGTTAATGCCCGGTATAAGCATTAGCCTGTCATTTGGCGGAGGATATAGCATCCCTGATAATTATTGGGTATGCGCACCCGAAGCTTATATTAACCGCCCTAATATTTATAGTTATTATGTGCCGCATACGCGGGTTGTAACTATTATACATAACACCACTATTATTAATAATACTTATTCGAGGGATGGTCACCGTTATATTGCAGGCCCGCGCCCGGCGGATATTCAACGCATAACACATCAGCGCCCGCAGATATATACTATCAATAATGCCAGCAGGCCGGGTGCTGTTAATGTGCATAGTAATACGGTAAATATATTCAGGCCCGTGGTTAAGAGGGCACCCGAAGCGCGTCCAACGCGCGTGGTAGACGCGTCGGCGTATAAGCAACAAAACCCTAACGAGGGTATTGCACACCGGGGACAAAGCGGCGCGCCTGCATTTAATCATGCTAATGCGGCAAAACTGGCATCTGTTGCGCGCAGCACCAGCCCTAATACTAATGTAGTGCATATTAACCCTGCGCCACACCAGGTAAACAGGAGTAACAGTGCAGCAGAGCAGCCCGCAAACCGGCCAAACATAGCACAGCCGGAAAACAAAGCAAACACTGCACAACCGGCAAATCAAACTAACACGACACAACCCGGCGAACGCCGCGGCAAACCGGAAAACAAGCCAAATGTTGCACCGGTTAACCAACAGCAAAGTCAGCCTGCTACAGCACAGCCTGCCAACGACGCACAGGCACAGCGTGAACAGCGGCGTATACAAAGGCAACAGCAGCGTACACAACAGCAAAGCCAGGCGCAACCACAGGTTCAGCAGCAGCAGGCTCAGCAGCAGCAAAATCAACCTGCAACGCAACCCAATAACGATGCCCAGGCCCAACGTGAGCAACAGCGTATGCAAAGACAGCAGCAACGTACACAACAACAAAATCAGGCGCAGCCACCGGTTCAGCAGCAACAGGCTCAGCCACAGCAAAATCAACCTGCAACGCAGCCTAATAATGATGCACAGGCGCAACGCGAGCAACAGCGTATACAAAGGCAGCAGCAACGTACGCAACAGCAAAGCCAGGCGCAATCACAGGTTCAGCAGCAAGCAGCTCAACAGCAACAACAGGCGCAACGTCAGCAGCAACAGCAGGTAGCTCAACAACAGCAACAGGCCCAGCGTCAACAACAGCAGGCTCAGCAGCAGCAAAATCAACAGGCCCAGCGCCAACAACAACAGGCGGCTCAGCAGCAGCAGCAACAAGCCCAGCGCCAACAACAACAGGCGGCTCAGCAACAACAGCAGCAAGCCCAGCGTCAACAACAACAGACGGCTCAGCAACAGCAGCGTCAGCAACAAATGCAGCAAAGGCAACAACAGCAGCAACAGGCAAAACCTCAGCCTCAGCCACAGCCCCGCCAGGAGCCAAAGCCTGAAGACAAAAAGCAATAGCTGATAAATTGGAATGAAAAAAGCCTATACCATTAAACAGTATAGGCTTTTTATATTAACCGCTCACAAAAATATCGGTTAAAGCTCCTCGTCGTGCTGACTTGCATCAAGCCCGACAAGTTCTTCTTGGGGGGTTACCCGCAACGGACTTATAAGATTTGTTATTCTTAACAATATATATGATCCGAAGAACGCGAAAACTGAAACCGCTACAAGAGCTATAAGGTGTTTCACAAATAAGGCGGTTTCGCCATAAAACAAACCTTCGGCACCTGCACTGTTTACACTTTTGGTAGCAAATACGCCTGTAAGCAACATACCCACCATACCGCCAACACCGTGGCAGGGGAATACATCCAGCGTATCATCAATATTGGTTTTTGAACGCCATATTACTACCAGGTTACTCACAACCGCGGAAACAATACCTACAATTAACGAGCTGGAAACGGTTATAAAACCGGCAGCAGGTGTAATGGCTACCAGGCCCACAACCGCACCGATACAAGCCCCAACAGCCGAAGGCTTTTTACCCCTTAGCATATCAAAAAATATCCACGACATAGCGGCCGCCGCTGATGCGGTAGTGGTTGTAGCCAAAGCGGTGGATGCCAGCTCGTTTGCTCCTAATGCGGAGCCTGCATTAAAACCGAACCACCCGAACCAAAGCAAACCTGTGCCTAAAATTACATAGCTAATGCGTGCGGGGACATGTGATGCGGATATTTCATTCCGCTTTTTAAGGTATAAGGCTGATGCCAAAGCAGCCCACCCGGCCGACATATGTACAACAGTACCGCCTGCAAAATCAAGCACCCCTAATTTGAAGAAATAACCCTCGGGATGCCATGTTGCATGTGCAAGCGGCGCATAAATGAAAACACTAAAGAGCGTGATAAAGATGAGGTATGAATTAAAGCGGATGCGTTCGGCAAATGCCCCGGTTATTAACGCGGGCGTGATAACCGCGAATTTTAGCTGAAACATTGCAAAAAGGATAACCGGAATAGTTCCCCATGCTACACCCAGCGTGTGCTGCATCATAAAGAATGATTTAGGGTTTCCGATGAGGCCCAGGCCACCAACGTCATCACCAAATGCCAGGCTGAACCCAAATACTACCCAGATTATAGTGATCAACCCCATACAAACAAAGCTTTGCAGCATGGTAGATATTACATTTTTCTTGCTCACCATCCCGCCGTAAAAGAAGGCCAGGCCGGGAGTCATTAATAATACAAGCGCTGTAGAAATAAGCAGCCAGGCAGTGTCGGCTTTATCTATAGCGGTTTTAGATGGAATTACAGTAGTGCCGGGATATATAAGAGCAAGGATCACTACAATGATCAGTATGCCAAAAGGTACAATTTTTTTCATTTTATATATTTTTAATAAAACCTACAATAAGAGTATTGCGCAGAGAAACTTCCGGCAGGTCAATGCTGAATCCGAGTAAAAGATTTGGTATGGCTACCAAACAAGACTAATGATGATCTTTATTTATTTTCCCCCGGAACTTTCGAAATTTTACTGCATACCATAAGCAGTCGTTTATTGCATAAAACAACAAACCCGCTATGCGCCAATACGGTTAAACACAATAAATAATTGATGAGAGATGGTTTTACCAAAAGACATGATTGGGAAAGAGCAGCCGCTTAAGAAACTGCGCATACTCACTGTTAATGGCTTTGAGTTTGTTTTTTAAATATTTAAAGCAACCTGCAAAGCTTATGAACGCAACAAACAGGATCTTTAAGAAATGCCCTGTTTTTGCAGTACGGGCACTTACAATTTGAATTGCATTATTGCCATTGGAGAGTACATCATTATTATAATGATCGCCTTTTAACGGATTAACAGCCCATGATGACTTGTGAAATTGAGCATTTGCAGCAAAACACTTTGTCGCGTATGCATAATGCATGACAAAAACTGCCAGAAAGGCAAAAATGTGTTTATATTTTGAATACTTCACCCCTAAAAATAGCTATTTATTATTAAAAACCTTATAAACAATGAAAACAATCTATTTTTTTCAGGTTAAAATTAAAGAATACGAAATATTATAGGATAAAATTGTATCCTGCATTATGGCTTAATGCAATTATGGTTTTTTCACAAGCGATATGATATAATAGTCGCCTATAAATTTCCAAGGCCAGCTTTGTTTTAGTTTATCCTCCAGTTTTTTTAACCGGCGATAAATTGCAGTGTGTCTTTCGGCAAAATGTTCAATATAGGAGGGAGGAACGATGGTACATAACCCTTCTACCGACAATAAATTAAATGAGTCATTTAACGTGTTAATGACATAGGAAGGATTGTAATACCAACAGGTAAAATGCGTGCCCTCTACATGCGCTTTCGCACCATTTTTACTGAACCACCGCCGTCTAGCTGTTTTAAATTTTCCTTTAAATAATAAAAGTGATTCCCATAAGCAAAACTTAGGGAGAACTACAAGGGTTATTATGCCATTTTTATTTAAAAGGGGCGGTAACGATAATAAAACTTTGTCGAGCTCACCAGTACAGTTAAGCCCGGCGAAATTTGAAAAAACATGATCAAAAGGGCCTTTATTTTTTAATTGATCTAACTGGGTGAAAGAACATAATTCGGTACTTATCAAATTCGCCAGGTTATGCTTTGCAGCTTTTTCGCGCAGCTTTTGCTGCATGCCTTCTGCAATATCGGTAGCATGCACCTTGTGCCCCCTGCCCGCAAACCAGGTAGCGTCTTCGCCGGTACCGCTGTTTAACTCTAATACATAAGCATCAGGCTTAAGATATTGTAAAACATGGGCGTGTACCCGTTCGCGTTTATAATTAACTATTGTATCAGCCGAATATATCTCATCAAATATTACCGATTGCGCAGAAAAGGCTTTTGCCGCGTACTGTTCATTTGTATTTTCGGCTACTGTTTCCACATTAAACCTTTTCTAATTGATTAAGCTTAAACCGTTCTATAAAGGTTGCAGGCGTATAGTATAATACCGACAATGCTTTTTTAAAACTCCCGCCGGTAATTCCAAGCGGATTTTTAATGATCTTAACCAAACTATTTTTTGCCAGGTGCATATGATAATTTTTATGCACATATTTATGCAATTGCTTATAATAACTTGCCGGAAACGTGTTGCTGAACATCAGGGCCATTTCGTCCGAATCAGTCCAGTTGGTTTTTTTATTCAGATCCTTTTTTACGCGATCATAAAAAACAGTTCCGGGTAAAGGATAGGAAACTGAAATGCCTATCTCGAATGGCAGCAGCTCATTGATCATTTTAATGGTGAGGGCAATATCGGCTTTGTCCTCGCCCGGATAGCCAAACTGGATAAAAAAGGATGGCTTTATACCCGTTTTCTTCATTGCTTTTGTCGCGGTGTGTATTTGTTCAACAGTGATGCCTTTATCCATCGCGTCGAGTATTTTTTGCGCCCCGCTTTCGGCGCCTATCCAAACGTTCTCACATCCTGAGGCGGCCAGTGCCTCTACCAGTTCTTCATGTACAAGCAGGTCAGCTCTTGATTGTATCTTGAATCTTGTACGCAGGTTCTCCTTTTGCACCAGTTTTGCAAACGCCATTACCCAACCGGGTTTCAGGCCAAAAATATCATCGCAGAACCAGATATGGTCTATAGGATATTTTTCTTTTAACAGCTTTAACTCCTGTATAACATTTTCGGGGCTGCGCGAATTGTAACGGTTGCCATAAATAGGCTTGGCGCACCAGTTGCATTTAAAAGGGCAGCCGCGGGTGGTGCTCATGTTGATAGAAAAATAGCCTGCATTTTTTAACCAGTTTTGGCGGTATTGTTCTATATCAACCAGGTCCCAGGCTGGCAAGGGCAAGCTATCCAGTTCCTTTAATACCGGCCGGGCCAATGTTTTATAGGTTTTGTTATCATTAATAAAAGCTAATCCCTGTATTATAGTGTGATCTTTTTCTCCGGCTTTTATATGGTTAACCAATTCCAGTAACGTTTGCTCGGCTTCGCCTATTATTACAAAATCAGCGCCCTCATTCAGGTACTCTTCATAACGATCTGTAGAATCAGAACTGGAAACAATTACTATACACCCCCTTGCCTTGGCCATTTTACACATAGTGAAGGCTGCTTCGCGCATGTTAGTGAGGCACATTTTAGTGAGATAATTAAAGCCATCATCATATATCACAAAAAAGTCCGGCTTATTTTCTTCAATGGCTGCAATTGCCTCGGCAGGGTCGGCAACAAACATCGTATCAAACAGAGAAACTTTATACCCGTTCTCCCGCATTAAAGCGGCGGCATATAATGTTCCCAGTGGCGCATAAGGCAATCCTATTGCCCATTGTTTGGGGTCAAAGCGCAAAAAGTACGAATGTGAAAAAAGAATACTGTTCATCTTCTTACTTCTTAATTTTATAAATATTGTAACCAAACATACACTCTTCTGACTGATAATCCTTCGCGACAAGTTTATCAATATACAAACACAAATCGGCCTTTATATATTTCTTATATTGTAGACCGAGGACTATCTCGGCCTGCTTAGCTGTAAATTTTTAAAAAACCTGCCCTTCGCTATTGGGTTTGCGTGGCAGTAAAAATAAATGCATGGGGATATTCTTTCCGAATAGGCCTGCACTTGCGCGCCACGCCCA
>Ga0206923_1159_pt1 | contig 10934 bp, 9 predicted proteins | sample Alteio_BWOrgHeat_64_FD_152961 | JGI IMG/M metagenome (GOLD analysis project Ga0206923, IMG submission 152961) | Enriched cells from forest soil in Barre Woods Harvard Forest LTER site, Petersham, Massachusetts, United States -... | ecosystem: Environmental > Terrestrial > Soil > Temperate forest > O...
GGCTGACTCCGACCAGGGGCACTTACAGCGTCGTGGTGGTCGACAACGTCCGGCGCGACCCCGGGGAAAATTGAGCCGGTTTATTTCTTCAAGGCGGCCGCGACCGCGGAATCGATTTCCGGCGATTGCGGCGTAACAGCAGGCTCGAAGCGCTGAATCACTTTACCGTTGCGATCCACCAGGAATTTCGTGAAATTCCATTGGATGTCGCCACCGGTTTTCGGGTTGGCAGTCTTGTCTGTGAGGAAGCGATAGAGCGGCGCGATATCCGATCCCTTGACTGAGATCTTGCTGAACATCGGGAAGGTCACGCCGTATTTCGACTTGCAGAATGCGCCGATTTCCTCATTCGAGCCGGGCTCCTGGCCGCCGAAATTGTTAGCGGGGAAGCCGGTAATGACGAGGCCCTGATCCTTGTATTTCATATAAAGAGCCTGCAGCCCTTCGTACTGCGGAGTGTAGCCGCACTGGCTGGCGACGTTGACCACCAGCATTACTTTCCCTTTGAAACTTGCCAGCGGGGTAGGATCGCCCTTCAGGGAATCGAGAGTGAACTCGTGCACGCTGGAGGCGGCGAAGGCGAGGGCAGACATCAGGCAGATGGCTCCGATCAGTTTCGGTAAGGGATTCTTCATCCCGCGATGATACTACGAACCGCGGCAACGGTTGTTTGCACATGGCATAATCGATGCGGCGGGGGGATATTCAGTGACTTTCCGAACTAAACTGCTGCTCGTTTTTCTGGGTGTAGCGGTAATTACCAATGCAATTTCTCTGACTGCGATGGATCGGCTGTCGGTGCACTATCTGCACGATGGCTATCGCGCCAAGATGCTCTCGATCACGGCCACCACCGCAACTATGCTCGATGGCGATTTGCTCAAGGCGATCCAAACCAGAAATGACGAGAGCACGCCAGGATGGCTGCAATTACGCGATACGCTGCGTCAGGTGCGCGATGCCAATCGGCGTCCCGACACCTATATGAAAAGGGTCTTTGCGATTGTGAAATCGAAGGATGATCCCAATTCATTGCTGATTGCCGTGGATCCCGAAGAGGATTCGCAGATTGCTGCGCACGCCGGCGAATTGTACCGGACAGGTACGCGTTTATCCGACATTAACAAAGCAACGGTGGAAGACGATTTCATTACCGACGAATTCGGTACATTTCTCCGTTCCTGGGCGCCGGTTCACGATCATGCCGGAAATCTGGTCGGCGCGGTAATCGTGGAAGCTCCCATAGACTGGGTCGAATCGAGGATGAGACCGATCCTTCTCAGCGGCCTGCTGTCGATGCTTCTGGCGGCACTGATCGCCACTCCCGCGGCGCTCATGATCAGCCGTAAAGCGAGTGGGCCACTCGTTGAATTGCATGCCGCCGTGACCAGAATTGGCGGAGGCGATTTCGACACACCGGTTCCGGTGCGTGGCAGCGATGAATTCGCGCATGTGACATCCGCCGTCAATGCCATGGCGACAGGACTGAAGGAACGCGATCGCGTCAAATCCACCTTCGCGCATTACGTATCGCAGCAGGTGATGGATTCGATCCTGAAATCCGGCAGCGAAATCCAGTTGAGCGGAAATCGCAGGAGAATCACGGTACTCTTCTGCGATATTCGCGGCTTCTCGACGATGTCCGAAAAGCTCCCGCCGGAAAAAGTGGTCGCCCTGCTGAATGAATATTTCGAGTGCATGGTGGAAGTCGTTTTTCGCAACAAAGGCACGCTGGATAAGTTCATCGGCGACGGCATGATGGTGCTGTTCGGCGCCCCGGAAGATGATACGTATCAGGAAGAGCACGCCATGAAGACGGCGATCGAAATGCAGACGGAACTCCGCCGCATGGCCGAAAAATGGAAATCGGAAGGAGTGGTGATTCGCAGCGGAGTCGGCATCAATTCGGGTCCGGCCGTTGTCGGCAACATCGGCTCCAGCCGCCGCATGGATTATACGGCCATCGGTGACACGGTCAATCTGGCTTCGCGTCTTGAATCGGCGACAAAAGAGCTGGGCGTGGGAATTCTGATCAGCGAATACACATACATCGCGCTCAAAGGAAATTTCCGTTTCAAAGAGATGGGGTCGATCCACGTCAAGGGAAGGACAGAGGCTATCCAGACCTATACGCTGGACGAGCCTGAACCTGTACTCGTGTGACACATTGCAGGGCTCGGTCCCCAGACGCGCCGTCGACAACCAATCGGCTTCTTTTATGCAATAAAGCGGTCCGTGGACCGGCTACTGGTGTGGGCACCCGCCCTACCGCTTCAGGTACTATTTTTCGGTACTATTTTGTACGGCATGGCGCGGGCCTCGGGCTATACTAAAAGACTCCAATCGCGTGATCCACCCGGTGCCAAGAACCAATTATCCGCGCTGTATCGCTTTGGTCGCATCCCTTTTCTGTCTTACGGGATCCGTTCGCGCGCAGTGCGCCGGCGAAGTCTCCTCACCTCGTGCCGCCGCGGATTGCACTGCCGCGTCCATTCCGCAAACCAACGTCGTTTCGCTCGATCCAAAGCATCCTTACACCCTCGCGGAACTGATTGATATCGCCGAGCACAATAATCCGGTGACCCGCGTCGTCTGGGAACGCGCGAAACAACGCGCCGCGCAACTGGGAATAGCGAAGAGTGCCTACTATCCGATCCTCGCCGGCATCGCCGCTTTCGCCGACGAACGCATCGTCAATCCTTTTCCCAAACCCCTGGCGCCGCAGGGCTACACCATGGTTGACGTTCCTGTCATCCAGCCTGAAATCAGGCTGCAGTATCTTCTCTTCGATGCAGGTGAACGCGCCGCACATGTGGATGCCGCCACCCAGGAAAAGCTCGCAGCCGGAGCGAACTTCATTCAGGCCAATCAGGAAGTCGCCTTTCGCGTATCCGGCGCATACTATCGTCTTCTCACCGCACAGGAACGTTTGCAGGCAGCTGAGGAAACTCTCAAGACATCGCAGATCACCCGCGACGCCGCCGAGGCCCGCCTCAACAACGGACGCGGAACTTTGCCAGATGTCCTGAATGCGCGCTCGGAGGCCGCTCAGGCCGTCTTCGATCGCGAGTCCGCAGATGGCGATGAAAAAATCGCGCGCGTGGCACTCACCGAAGCAATCGGAGCCGAGCCCTCGCCAAATATCACGATCGATACCCAGAAGGCTGCGCCCGCGCCGCAGCAACTCACGCTCACAATCGACGCCCTGATTGACCGAGCCCTCGCCGGCCGCGCCGATCTGATGGCAGTCGCCGCCGAGATTCGCGCCGCGGACGATGCCATCCTCGCCGCGAAAGCCGAACTCAAGCCCAAAATCGTGGTGGCCGGCTCTGCCGCGCAGACATCTATGTGGCCAACTTCAAGCTATGGCGAACTGGGGTCGGCCAGCCAGCCCACCTGGTCGGCAGCACTCGAGGTCGAGTGGCGTCTGTTCGATGGCGGCGCTCGCAAGAATCAGATTGCGGCCGCCGAATCCCGCCGCCGCCAGGCACAGGACGAAATGACCGAAATACACGACCGGGCCACCCGCGAGGTATGGACCGCTTACATTAATTTCCGCTCCGCGCTGCGCAAGAACGATGCCGCACTCGCACTGTTCGAATCGGCGAACACCTCTTACTCGGCATCGCTCGATGCCTATAATTCCGGAGTTCGCAATCTCGTCGACGTGGTAACTGCTGAGAAGCAACTTGCGCAGGCGCGACTCTCGGGGGTAGCGGCCCGTTCCCAACTCTTCCTCGAAGCGGTCGATCTCGAATTCGTCACCGGAAACCTGCTGCGAAGCTTGCCCTCGGCAACCAGTCTGCAGGCGCCCGCGGCCCAAAGCGCTCCTCAGGGGCAAGTGAAATGACACGAACGAAAAACATCACGCCCGTCTTATTTATTGTCACGGCCCTGTCGATCCTGCTGACCGGTTGTAACGGCGCGCCCTCCATCGATATCATCGGCTCCTTCTTCCCTGCGTGGATGATCTGTATGACCATCGCAGTGGTTCTGACTTTTGTCGTGCGCTACATTCTGGTGCTGGTTCACCTGGAGTCTGAGGTCGGCCCTCTCGCGCTCTTCTACCCGAGCCTCCTGACACTTCTCACGAGCGTGATCTGGTTGGGTTATTTCCAATAGGACATCCAAATGGAACAGTCGAATCAAAATAATGCCCGCAAATGGGTAGGCCGCTTCATCGGACTCGCCGTCTTCGTCGGCGCCGTGGTGGCGCTCCTGAACGTGATTCAGCAAACGAATCGCGCCCCCAGCACGGATGACGCGAACGTTCGCGCAAACTTTATCGAGATCGCTCCGGAAGTCAACGGGCGGCTGATACAACTGGCCGTCAAAGACAACACCTTTGCCAGGAAGGGCGATCTTCTTTTCGAAATCGATTCCCGTCCCTACGAATACGCGCTGCAACAGGCCCTTTCCGATCAGTCGGCTCTCGAACAGCAGATCATCGATGGCAAGCGCCGCATCGCCGCCGAGGGCAGCGCGGTGGAAGCGGCTCGCTTCACTGTCGATCGCTCCGGCACCGGAGTCAAAACGGCTGTCACCGGGATCGATGCGGCCAAAGCCGCCGTGGAACGTTCGAAATCGGCGGTCGCCAACGCTCAGGCGCAACTTACCCTTGCCAACAACAATCTCCACCGCATTGAGCCGCTGCTTCAGAAGCAATACGTAACTGTCGAACAAGTGGATCAGTCACGCACCGCCGCAACGCTTGCTCAGGGAAACTACGACGAGGCGCAGTCCGCGCTGGCCGCTGCACAGGCCCAGGAAAGCCAGGCGGAATTACGGCAGCAGGAAGCCAACACCATCGTTTCGGAATCGGAAGCGAGACTCGGCCAGGCCGAACACACAGTCGATACGCTGGATACGCTGATGTCGCAGCGCTCGGCCCGTGCTGCCCGCGTATCGAGCGCGCGCCTGGATCTGGAACGCTGCAAAGTTCTCGCTCCGTTCGATGCGTGGGTGACGAATCTCAACATTTCCGAAGGCGCCTACGCGCGGGCCGGTGCGCCCATGTTCACTCTCATTGACACGCGTAACTGGTACGTCATCGCGAATTACCGCGAATCCAATCTCTCTAATATTCACGACGGCATGCATGTGGATGTCTACCTCATGGGCCATCCCGACCGCCGTTTCAACGGCATCGTGGAGAGCACTGGACGCGGCGTGTTTCCCGAAGACGGCAGCGTTGCCGGAGGTTTGCCGAATATTCAGCGCACTCTCAACTGGGTCCACCTCTCCGCAAGATTTCCCGTGCGCGTTCACATTCAGGATCCCGACCCCGCCCTCTTCCGCATCGGCGCGACGGCCGTCACTGTTGTGAGGTAAGCGGAGAGTGACGGCGGCTCCCACATCACCGTTCAGCACCGTGTCCTGGTCGCAGAGACTCTGGCAGGATCTGCAACCAGCCCCCGGCCGGCTGGCGGCGACGCTGCGAATCGTTCTTGCCACCGTCATCGCGCTCGTCCTCATGATGGTGCTGCAGATGCCGTTCGCATCCCTGGGGCTCTACTATATTCTTCTGGTGGTGCGCGAATCGCCCGCGGTGTCCGTGCGCGCAGGTGTCATGGCGATTATGACTCTCGTCGCAGCCGTCGCCGTCGAATTCGCGGTTGTCATCCTTTTCGATAACAACCCGATGGCTCGGGTCCTCAGCGTCATCATCGTTTCTTTCGTCGCGGGAGTCCTGATGGTGGCCAGCACTCTGCCGGCCTTCGCCGCCATCTGGGGCTTCATCTATTGCACTGTGATTGCTCTCTGGGAACGGCCCGCGCCCGCCGACGCGCTGGTAAAGGCGTCGCTCTATCTTGTCGCCACCGTTACCGTGGCATTCCTTTGTTCGGTGGCTGTCGAATACGTTTTTGCGTTTCGCCATCCTGTGGACCGCCTCGCGGAACAGGCGCGCCTGCGTTATACGACCATTGCGAACGTATTCACCCTGTTCGCGCAGGGAGCCTCGGCGGCGCAACTCGGCCCCGCAATCGCCGGCATCAACCGCCTCGCCGCGACCGGCCAGGGACCCATGCAGGAGTTGTACAACATGATCGTCGGACGCGGTTTGCCGACAGGCACTCTGCGGATCGGGTCGCGCACGCGCATTACAATGCTCGCGCAGCTTATGGATCTGTCCGCGGCATTTGCCTCGCAGCATCCGGGTGGCGTCGATCCGGAGTTACGTGCGCGGTGCGCCGAAATCGCCCGGCGCTGCCGCGAACAAGATGTATTGGAAGCACCTGCTGAAACGGACGTTGACACGAATCCAACCCTTCTCGATCGGGTGGAGATGGCGCTCCACGCGATATTGGAGATGCCCGCCGGCAGCGCCGCTACGGGCGAAGGCGATCTGGTCGCTCTCCCCGCGAACAAAGTGCCTTTCCTGATTCCCGGCGCCATCGGCAGCAAAGACACGGTCGCGTTTGCCCTCAAGATAACCCTCTGCGTGGTCGTTTGTTACATCTTTTACTTCGCGGTCGCCTGGCCCGGCATTTCCACGTCCGTGACCACGGTGTTCATCGTTGCCCTCGGCAATAGCGGCGCAATCAAACAAAAGCTGGCCAATCGCTTCATCGGCTCAGCCATCGGCGGCGCGCTGGCTATCGGCGCCACCGTATTTCTGTTTCCCCGCATGGACACGATTTTTTCGCTCGTGATTCTGATCGCGGTGGTAGCTTTCATTTCCGCGTGGTGGGCCTGCGGACGGCAGTTCGGCTACGCCGGACTTCAGATCGCCTTTTCGTTTTACCTCGTCGCCTTCGAGGGGTTCAGCGCTCCCACCGAACTCGCCCCGGCGCGCGACCGCATGATCGGAATCCTTGTAGCACTCTTTGTGATCTGGGTAGTCTTCGATCAGCTTTGGCCGGTGCGAACCGTAACTGCGATGCGCCGCGCGTTCGTTGCGATCCTTCGCGGCGAAGCGCGCTTGCTGCGGATTTTTGAGAGCACCGCGCCGCACGGCGTCCGGCTTCGCCTTGTCGACGGATTGCGAGACCAGATCGGCAAAACCGTTGCCGGGCTGCGGACGATGAACGACACGATCCTCTACGAGTTCGGCGTCGATCGCGAACAGCACGCCCGGCAGGGTGAATTAATTCTGCGGGTCGCGCTCAAATCAGTTCCGTTTTTCTGGAATCAGCTGGCGGTGCTCCATAACGAGCACGATCGTGATTTCTTGCTGGAACCCGGTTTGATCGAAATGCGCCGCCGCATAGCATCTCAACTGGACGCGATGGCAGACGCGGTCACGCGCGAGGCCGCATTCACGCCGATCGATCCTGCGAGTCTGGTGGACCCGTCGCTCCTGAAGAATCCCCGTTATGGCGAGTACGCCCGCAACACCGTGGCCGCGCACGAGGAATTGCAAACAGGCGTGGCCGCTCTAGCCCGCCTTGCGAAATAAATCGGAATTCGGACGCAGGTCCGGATTGATTCCCGCCCTGATTTCAGCAGCCCACTCACCCAACCGCTTGTTCGACGCATCAAACTTCCGGCAGCGGTCAAGAAACTTTGCCACGGTTTCACGCTCGCCCGCATCGACCAGCTTGCGCGGCAGTGACATATCGATCTGCATATAGCGCAGGAACTTCGTGGGAGGTGCGTCGGAGGCTGCCAGGAGAAGCCGTGCGGCTTTGGATTTGTCGCCCTGGCTCATCGCCTCCTCTCCCAGCGCAATATTGCCCAGGAAGATAGCCGTGCCATAGTTCGGATCTTTCGGGTTGTGCGCTGCCAGAGCAAGCAGTTCTCGGGCCTTCTCCCCGGTGTCCTTCGTGGCCGCGCCCCCACGCATCGGGTTCAGTTGCGACTGCAGCAGGACCATACGCTCTCCGTCGCTGAGGCTCGCGGGATTCGCCTGAGCGCGCGCCGCAATGGCCACGCGCTGGAAGTCGTCACGCTGGTTGTTCGCCTCCCTGTCGTCCGGATGGATCGAGAGCGCGCGTGCATTCAGGGATCGGGAATACTCCAGATTCGGACCGTCGCCCTGGAGCCGCTCTACCGTCCTGTCGAGCAAGTCAACGTCGTTCGATGCCAATAACATCGCGCGGACCTTCTGCGCATACGGAGTCTGATTCGGCGGCGGGCTTGAATCTTCGCTCCAGGCAACCCTCCTCCACATGCCTGTCATCGGTCCTTCCGAACCCGAGAGCGCCCACGCATAGAGGTGGGACAGTAACATCTCCCAATGCAGGCCGGAGTACTGACCCGACGGCGGGAATCTTCGACGGCCTTCCTGGAGAATCTGCTCCGCCTGTTCGTTATCGCTGCCCGCGAGGTACTCGGCGGCATTCATGTAAACATACGGACTGGCCCACTCGTGCTTGAGTTGCGCAGTCCACAGTTCCCTGCCCGGCCGGTACCCCTCCTGGTCCCATACGGTATCCCATACCGGGCGGTTGCTCCAGTTGTCACGGATTTCCGGGTGCTGTCCGATAAACCACAGCGTCAGCGCGTTGAGAGACTTCAGATCCTTTTTGGACTGGTAGTAGCTCACCAGTCGCTGGAGGTTGTCCGTGTTAGCTGGAGACGCTTTTACATCCTCCAGCAGCACGATAGCCCCGGCCGGCGACGCATTCAGCACGGCGTTCCACAAAGCTGCATTCTCCCCTTGCCGTTGCCGTTGCTGTTGCTCATCGAGAAGTCTCGCTCTGTCGCGCTGATCCTGCTGCGCCATTGTGGGTTGACCTGGTGCGCGGTCGGAGGTCCGGCCGAGACCGCATGCGAGGAAGGCGGCAAGCATCAAAGAACAAAGAGCCACCGATGCGATGGATTTCGCCCGCGACACAGCGACCAGCGGCGGCGTGTCCATAATTCGCCGAATGCGCCGCGGCAATTTGCCGTCCCCAAACGCCACTGCGCCTGCCCATCGAATCCGTGCGCCCGTTTCGTTCACCGACCGCGCCATCTCAATCAGGTACCGTGCATAGTCGTGCGGGGCATGACCGCGCACAAGTACAGCCGCGTCGCAGGCTTCTTCCGCCAGAGCCGCAAGCTTCCGTTCCAGCCACCATGCTAACGGATGGAACCAAAAGAGGCAGCGATTGAACAGTGCCAACCACTGCACCAGCGGATCGCGGCGGCGAATGTGTTCGCGCTCATGAGTCAGTACCGCTTCCAGCTTGGCGGCAGGCCAGGTCTGCCAGGAATCGGGAAGAAGCAGAACCGGACGGAGCCAGCCGATCGTAACCGGAGTCGCACAGAGCGGACTGCTGGCGAACGCGTCCGCCCTACTGGAGTGTCGCCGCATCGCGCGAACCCGCAGCGTACCCGCAATCAGGCGCACCAGCATCGCGGCGAATCCCGCCAGATAGACGGCCAGGAGAATCTGTTGCCAGTTGATCTCTGGCGCCGGGAAATCCCCTGTCTGAGTCACAATGGCTCGAGATGTTTCCGCCCGTGGCGGTCCGATATTCAACGGAATCTCCGGCGGCGCAAGCGCCTCGAAGCTGACCAACGCCTGGTCGCGAACGTCAGGCAGGACAGGCGCGGTTAACGAGGGCCCCCATCGGGTCCACACAGGCAGCAGCAACATGGCCACCATCGCGGCGGTCCACGCCCGATGCAACGCCGAAGCCGCGCGGATACGCAGTATGCCGAGAACCAGGCCCGTCCCCGCCACCATTAACAACGCCCGAATTGACCAATCCAGAATCGAATGTTCCATTTATTTGCCCTTCCGTTCCCGCTGCCGCTTCTCAACGAACTGAACCAACTGATCCAGGTCGCCATTCGAAAGCACCTCCGCATCCACCATGCCCGTCACCAGTTCTTCCACCGACCCCTGGCAAAGATGGTCGATAATCTGCCTGACCGCCCGCGCAGCCAGACCGCGCGCCGGCTCCACTGCACTGTAGATGAACGAGCGGCCTTCCACCACATGCCGCAGATAGCCCTTCTCTTCCAGACGGCGCAACAGCGTTCGCACGCTTGTTTCCTTCAGCTTGTGTTTTTTCGATACGCTCTGATGGACCGCCTCCACCGACGAAGGCCCGCCGGACCACACGTCGTCCATGATCCGCCGCTCCAGTTCGGTAAATGGCGCCCGCACGGAAGAAGCAGATGTTTTTGCGCTTGTCATGCTACGAGTTGTACCATTCATGGGCGAACAGGTCAAGCCTTTTTTCGGCGTTAGTTCTCACTGGGTCTTTCCAGGTGATCGATAACGATCGCCTCCCCGGTGCCCTTTGCCGGCTCAAGCTTTAAACCGAGTTTGCCGAGCGCGGCGCGCACCTCGTCAAGGGCAGCCTCCAAAGGATCAACTGCCGGCGGTGCCTGATCGGCTGCTCCCTGAGAAAAATCGATGTGAAAATCGAAGTTCCCAGCAGTTCCTGTTTTGTCAACCACAGGTCTGCGCAATTGCGGAGCGAGCGCGCGGCCGAATTGCTCTAAGGTCGCACCGCGCAAGTCCAGTCCATGATCGGTACGCGAGGCCACATCACATTGCGGAGGGGCTGGCCGTCCCGCGGGCCGCTGCGGCATGGGATGGTCAAAGTCCACCGTGACACACGGTTCCTTTGCGGCAGCGAGCCGGGGACCACCTTTAGCAACGGTCATCGCATACACGGGAATTTCCATGGCCCGGCGATGTACCTTCAATCGGAACCTGTCTTCAAGCAGCGCCTGCATCATCGGGCCATTCATCAGAGCCACAGTTGGCGTTCCTGTCGCCTTCGCGACGATCGAGTAGCGATCGGAATCGGCCCATGCGGGGCCACCTTCGACCGGTATTGGAGCACCAGTATCCGGATTCTTTTTTCCGTTGGCAAAACGCACGTAGACGCGCGCAATCAGGTTCTTAACGCTGAAACAGTTAATAAAAATCCTGCCCGGACTGACTTCTCCACCAAATGTGCCGGGTTCACCAGTGCAGCGTTTTATCGACGCAACCTCAAATTTAGCCGGAGGCTGGATGCCTCCACTCTGTGGACGGGCGAATGGCA
>Ga0206923_1201_pt1 | contig 10927 bp, 9 predicted proteins | sample Alteio_BWOrgHeat_64_FD_152961 | JGI IMG/M metagenome (GOLD analysis project Ga0206923, IMG submission 152961) | Enriched cells from forest soil in Barre Woods Harvard Forest LTER site, Petersham, Massachusetts, United States -... | ecosystem: Environmental > Terrestrial > Soil > Temperate forest > O...
TGATACATTTATATTCCATAGGCTATATGCATGCTGACAATGGTTTTGGTAAGTTTTTCGCTTACCTGAACCTGTTCGTTTTCTTCATGCTGCTGCTGGTATTGGGTTCAAATTATGTGGTAATGTTTATAGGCTGGGAAGGCGTAGGTTTATGCTCATACCTGCTGATAGGTTTCTGGTACACCAACGGCAGCTATGCCGATGCTGCAAAGAAAGCTTTTATCATGAACCGCATAGGCGACCTCGGTTTCCTGATCGCTATATTCCTGATCAATAAAACTTTTGGCAGCTTCGCGTTTGCAGAAGTATTCCCTAAAGCTGCAGGTATGCATGCAGGCGATGCGACCCTTGTTTTAATAACTATCCTTTTATTTGTCGGCGCCACCGGTAAATCAGCACAAATACCGCTATTCACCTGGTTACCCGATGCTATGGCCGGCCCAACCCCGGTATCAGCCTTGATACATGCCGCTACAATGGTTACCGCAGGTATTTACATGATTGCCCGCTCTAACATTTTATTTACGCTGGCGCCGGTTACCCTGCATATCATTTCAATCATCGCGTTAGCAACGGCTATAATTGCCGCGCTGATAGCCCTTACACAAACCGATATTAAAAAGGTACTGGCTTATTCAACGGTATCGCAATTAGGCTACATGTTTTTGGGCCTGGGCGTTGGTGCCTATACAGGTGCGTTTTTCCACGTAATGACACACGCGTTCTTCAAAGCCCTATTGTTCCTTGGTGCAGGTTCTGTTATCCACGGGGTAAGCGGCGAGCAGGATATGCGTAAAATGGGTGGTTTGAAAAGTAAACTGCCTGTAACATTTGCTACCATGTTAATTGGTACGCTGGCTATATCGGGTATCCCGCCTTTTGCAGGGTTCTTTTCAAAGGATGAAATACTGGCACATGCTTTTGAGCAAAGCCCTACTTTATATGTAATTGGCGTTATTGGCGCTATGCTTACTTCGTTCTATATGTTCCGTATGCTGTTCCTTACTTTTTACGGCAAGTTTCGCGGCACATCAGAACAGGAGCATCATTTACATGAATCGCCTGCTACCATGACCATACCACTAATTGTATTGGCAATATTGTCTGTGGTTGGTGGCTTCATGGGTGTACCAGAATCATTGGGGGGCCATCACTGGCTTGAAAAATATTTGGCACCGGTATTTGAAAAATCAACAGCGCTTATTCATACTGAAGCATTATCAGCAGGCACAGAATTTATGCTGATGGGTATATCAGTAGGGGTAGCGGTTATTGCACTTATCTATGCTTATATCAAATACATTAAAAAAGGCGATTTGCCTGTTGCCGATACCGAAGAACGTTCAGTTTGGGAAAATTTATCATACAATAAGTTTTATGTAGATGAACTGTATGAGTTATTGTTCCGCAAACCGCTGGATGCGCTGTCGGGCTTCTTTTACCGCATTATTGATACTGCAGGTATTGATGGTATAGTTAATGGCATTGGTAAAGCCCCAGTTGAGGCAAGTAAGGGTTTGCGGTTATTGCAAACCGGCAATGTAGGGTTCTACATATTTATGATGGTGGCAGGCATTGTAGCCATATTAGTATATAGTTTTATTAAAATATAAACCATAGCGTTTAGCATATAGAAATGACGGTTAGTATATTAATTTTTTTACCGGTAATTGCAGCCCTGGCTGTTCTGATACTTAAAAGTGAATGGGCGAAGCATGTCGCTTTAGCTTTTGCTGTAGCCGAATTCGCTGTAGCCTTGTATTTTTTAAGCCAGTTTGTTCCCGATGCTTCAACCCAGTTTGCAATTGATACGCCGTGGATAACCAAGTTTGGCATTTACTTTAGCGCGGGTATTGATGGTATTAGTATGGTGATGGTATTGCTTACCACGTTTTTAGTACCGCTTATTATTTTAACTACTTACCAGCATCAGTATAAAAACGCGTCGGCATTTTATGCCCTGATATTATTTATGCAGGCCGGTATGCTGGTGGTTTTCACAGCTACCGACGGGTTTTTATTTTATGTAGGATGGGAAGCGGCACTGATACCTATCTACTTTATATGCGCCCTGTGGGGCGGCGAAAACCGCATACGTATAACGCTTAAGTTTTTCATTTATACTTTTTCAGGGTCCTTGTTTATGCTGGTAGCTATTATTTTCCTGTACCTGCAAACACCAACAAGCACTTATGACCTGCTGCAATTTTACAGCCTGCACTTAAGCCCTCACCAACAGAACTGGGTATTCTGGGCTTTCTTTCTGGCATTTGCAATTAAAATACCGGTATTTCCTTTCCATACCTGGCAACCTGATACGTATACCGAAGCACCATCTGCAGGCACCATGATGCTGGCCGGTATCATGCTGAAGATGGGTTTATATGGTGTGATCAGGTGGATGATACCTAATGCCCTGTTTGCCTTTGTAAACTGGCAATCGCTTGTAATTATATTGGCCATTATTGGTGTTGTGTATGCTTCTATTATCGCCTTTACACAAAAAAATGGCAAAAGGTTAATTGCCTATTCATCTATAGGCCACGTTGGTTTAATTGCTGCAGGTATATTCAGTCTTTCACGTGAGGGTATGCAAGGCGCCATGATACAAATGCTGAACCACGGTATAAGCGTTGTTGGCTTATTCTTTATATGGGATATTATCAGCCGCCGTTTAAATACCAATGAGATAGGGCAGCTTGGCGGTATTGCTAAAGTTGCACCGCAGTTTGCCACAGGCTTTTTAATAATTGTATTGGGTGCTGTTGCATTGCCATTAACCAATGGCTTTATTGGCGAATTTTTATTATTGAACGGTATTTACCAGGCCAACATCTGGCTATCGGCAATTGCCGGGCTAACTATCATATTTGGCGCGGTATATATGTTAAGGATGTATAAAAACGTAATGCAGGGCGAAACCAATGCCTTAACCGCTACATTTACTGATATTAAAGGCTCTGAGAAATTAGTGATTGCCATAGTATGTGTTTGTATAATAGGGATAGGCATATATCCGCAGCCTATAATGCATATATCGCAGGCGGCAATGGATAAATTATTAATAACTATAGATTACAGGCTGATGAACCCGGCGCAGTAATTAGTTGAGATTGGAATTAAAGAAACAACAATGAATACCTTAATACTCTTATCTGTTTTACCCATAGCGCTTTTGTACTTAGGCCTGTATAAAGCCAAAAATGCTTTGCTGCCGGTTACCGTTATAGGGCTGCTGGTTGCTTTGGGTTTAGCCGTAATGCAGTGGAATGATGGGGCACAGCCTATTTATCATGGTATGATGTTATTTGATAATTACTCCATCGCCTTTTCCGCTATTACCATAGTATCAACTATCCTTATTCTATTGTTATCAGGCGATTATTTTGAACGGATAAGCAGTCATGTTGCAGAATACTATGCCATTATATTATTCTCGCTTGCGGGTATTGTAGTAATGGTTTCCTATTATAACCTGGTGATGTTATTTATCGGCATCGAGATCATGTCGGTTAGCTTATACATATTAGCAGGTATTAAAAAGAATGATTTTGCCTCAAACGAAGCAGCCCTGAAATACTTTTTAATGGGCGCATTTTCAACAGGGTTTTTATTATTTGGTATAGCACTTATTTATGGATCAGCAGGTTCATTCAGCCTGGAGGCTATACGCGATTGGGTAATAGCCCAGCCACATAACATTGACCCGATGTTTTATACAGGCATTATGCTCATCATTGTAGGCTTATGCTTTAAGGTAGGCGCCGCGCCATTCCACTTCTGGACACCCGATGTTTACGAAGGGTCGCCAACGCTGATCACCGCTTACATGTCAACCGTTGTAAAAACTGCCGGCTTTGCAGCATTTCTTCGTTTATTTACCGAATGCTTCGCTCCGCTGTCTGACTTCTGGATGCCTGTAATATTGGTGATCACTATTTTAACGCTGTTTATTGGCAACGTTACCGCGCTTTACCAGCACAGTTTTAAGCGTATGCTGGCTTTTTCCAGCATATCTCATGCCGGCTACATGCTTTTTGCTATAGTAGCCTTAGGCGCAAGTTCGGCCAGTTCGGTGTTCATGTATGCAACCGCTTATTCAATTGCTTCTATTATTGCCTTTGCCTCGCTTATACTGGTTCAGCAGCAATCCGGCAGTGATAATTTTGATGCGTTTAACGGCCTGGCAAAAAAGAACCCTTTCCTGGCATTTGTGCTTACTATATCTATGCTTTCATTAGCGGGCATACCGCTTACTGCAGGGTTTATAGGTAAGTTCTTTATGTTTTCATCGGCTTTATTGCATTACCAAATCTGGCTTGTTATACTGGCCGTTGTAAATGCCATAATGAGTATCTTCTACTATTTCAGGGTAATTGTAGCCATGTATTTCCGTGCTGCCGAGCCTGAAGAAGTGGTAATACCGGCTTACTATAAATTCGTTTTTGGCATATCAGCCGCCCTAACCATTCTTATCGGTATATATCCGGGTTTTATATCAAACCTTATTTAAAATAAGGGAAATACTGCAAATTGATTTAATATTTGTAGTTTTACTGATATAGTGAATGGAAAATTTTTGGGAACACCTTCAAAATTTAACGGACGCTCAATCCATTATAAGCAAAGGCGGGTTTCTGGTTTTGCTTATCGTTGTTTTTGCTGAGACGGGACTTTTCTTTGGCTTTTTTTTGCCGGGCGATTACCTGTTGTTCATGGCCGGCCTGCTTTCTGCCAACGGGATTTTCGAAATAGACATCACCACGCTTATCCTTTCAATAATTGTTGCCGGTATACTGGGCAATTTTATGGGCTATTGGTTTGGTTATCGAACGGGGCCTGTATTATTCACACGTAATGATTCATTGCTGTTTAAAAAGCGTTATGTGCTGATGGCCAAACAATTTTATGTAAAATATGGGGGTATGGCACTGATTTTGGGCAGATTTTTCCCGATAATTAGAACTTTTGCGCCTATCTTTGCAGGAGTTGTTAAAATGGACATTAGGAAGTTCAGTATATACAACATTACAGGTAGTGTGGCGTGGGTGGTAACACTATGTTTATCAGGTTATTTTTTAGGAAGAAAATACCCCGATATAAAGAACTACCTGCAATACGTAATAATAGTTTTTTTTATATTAACATCGGTACCGCTGGTAATTGCTTATTTTAAAAAAAGGCGCTCCGTACATTAAACAAGAGATAATAAACTTTAACATAATAAATGAGTACACAACACCCCTGGCACCAGGTTTCACCCGGCGAAAATGTTCCTGAGATAGTTAACGCGATAATTGAAATACCAAAAGGCTCAAAAGCTAAATATGAAATAGATAAAGATTCGGGTTTACTAAAGCTCGATCGTGTTTTGTTCTCGTCTGTAATGTATCCGGCTAATTACGGTTTTATCCCTCAAACTTATTGTGATGACAAGGATCCTTTGGATATACTGGTACTTTGCTCAATAGATGTATTCCCAATGTCGATAATAGAAGCAAAGGTAATTGGTGTGATGCACATGGTAGACAATGGTGAGCAGGATGATAAAATAATAGCCGTTGCTAAGAATGACATGTCGGTAAATTATATTAACGACCTTAATGAGTTGCCGCCGCATGCCATGACTGAAATTGTACGTTTCTTTAAAGATTATAAAAAACTGGAAGGCAAAAATGTAACCATCGAGCACCTGCTTGGTATGCGTTACGCCCATAAAGTAATTAACGAAAGTTTGGAACTGTATAAGTCCACTTTCCCTGTGCACCAATAAATAATTAATGGACCCCGCGGAACATCAAATAAACGTATTCTATCTTGTCCTTACCGGTTTCCTGGTTTTGCTTAACGGTTTTTTTGTGGCCGCCGAGTTTGCCCTTGTTAGGGTACGCGGGTCGCAGATAGAGTTAAAAGTAAAAACCGGCAGCCGCGTGGCCAAAATTACCCGCGGTATCATGAACAACCTTGATGGTTATTTAGCCGCTACCCAATTAGGCATCACTATTGCCTCGCTGGGTTTGGGTGTAATAGGCGAAGATGTTTTTACCGATGTGGTATTAAGGGCGTTCAGCTCTGTAGGTTTCACCATCACGTCGAACATAATTGTTACGATGAGCCATATCATCGCGTTTATCGTGATCACTGTGTTGATCATTGTATTCGGCGAACTGGCCCCTAAAACATTGGCTATACAACGTTCGGTGCGTACCGCGCTGGCTGTATCAACCCCTTTAAGGTTATTTTTTGTAGTGTTTAGGCCTATTATATGGGTGCTGAACAGGATGGCGAATGTTATTTTAAAGCTATTGGGCATTAATCCGCAGGAAGGCGAGGCACACCACAGTTCGGAGGAGTTACAATACCTGCTCGACCAGGGTAAAGAAACCGGCGCGATCGATGTCACCGAGCATGAACTGATACAAAACGTATTTGAGTTTAATGAGCGGGTGGTAAAGAACATTATGGTGCCGCGTACTAAAATTTCGGGCGTTGATCTTAACACGCCGAAGGAAGAGTTATTGGAGATACTCATCACTGAAGGGTACTCGCGCATACCGGTTTATGAAGACGTGATAGATAAGATAGTAGGTATTGTACACGCGAAAGACGTTTTGCCATTACTGGCACGTAACCAGGAGATAGCATTGAAAGACATTATCCGCAAGCCATACTTTATACCTGAAACCAAAAAGATAAATGACCTGATGGCCGAACTGCAGCAAAAACGCATTCAGATAGCCATTGTGCTTGACGAATTTGGTGGAACGGCAGGTATGGTAACCCTTGAAGATATTGTTGAAGAACTGGTAGGTGAGATACAGGATGAGTATGATGAAGAGCGCCCGATAGTAGAGCAGGTTAACGACCGCGAATTTATTATAAACGCGCTGGCCTCTATTTATGATGTAAACAGCCACCTGCCGCATGACCTGCCCGAAGATGGCGATTATGATACCGTTTCAGGCTGGCTGGGCGATATATTCGGGAAGATACCCGATGTAGGCGAGCAAAAAGAATCAAACGGGTATAACATCACGGTACTCAGAAAATCAGACCAGAACATTGAATCTGTTAAACTGGAGCTACTGATTAATGAGGAAGATGCTGTAGATTTGCATTAGCATAGAAGTAAGAATTAAGAACCGAGAATCAAGACAAAGACTGTTAAGATTCCTGATTCCTGATTCCTGACTCTTGACTCTCAAAAAAATATGCATCTTTTTTACACGCCCGATATTGAACCATCCCATCCCCAATATTTTCTTAGCGAAGAAGAAAGCAAGCATTGTATAAGGGTGCTCCGATTGGGAGTTGGTGATGAAGTACAGTTGATAGATGGCAGGGGTGGATTTTACAACGCAGAGATAAAAGATGCCCATCCCAAAAGAACCATACTGCAAATAACTTCGGTAACGCAGCAGTTTAACAAACGCAACCACTACCTGCATATCGCCATAGCGCCAACAAAAAATATCGAGCGTTTGGAGTGGTTTTTAGAGAAGGCTACTGAAATAGGCATTGATGAAATATCGCTCATTATCTGCCAGCGGTCTGAGCGTAAAGAGGCAAAGGTTGACAGGCTGAATAAAATAATTACATCGGCAATCAAGCAATCATTAAAAGCTTACCACCCGGTATTGAATGAGCCGCAAACCTTAACATCGTTATTAGCGCAACAATTTGACGGGCAAAAATTTATCGCACATTGTGATGCGGGCGATAAGGCTAACCTGAAAGGTGTGTTCGCTCCGCAATCAAGGTATTTAATACTGATAGGCCCCGAAGGAGATTTTTCACCAAAGGAAATTGACGATGCTTTACAGCACGGATTTAAGGCAATAACGTTAGGCGAGAGCCGTTTGAGGACTGAAACTGCCGCCTTAGAAGCCTGTTTTGAAATAAACTTTTTAAACCGTTAATGAGAAAATCCATATATATAATTGCTCCTCTAATACTGCTATTCACCAGCAGTTTTACCGGGCCTACTTATAAAATGGCAAAGCTTAAATATAATGGCGGGGGCGATTGGTACGGCGACAGGACCGCATTACCCAACCTGATACAATTTTGCAATGAGAACCTGAAAACTAATTTTCAGCCGCAGGATGAAGTGGTTGATGTGGGCAGCGCGGAGTTGTTCAATTACCCGTTTGTGTTTATGACCGGGCATGGCAACGTAATATTCAGCGACCAGGAAGCACGTAACCTGCGTGCTTATTTAACAGGCGGGGGCTTTTTGCATATCGACGATAATTATGGGCTCGACCCTTTTGTGAGGCCCCAAATGAAAAAGGTTTTTCCTGAGCTGGATTTTGTGGAACTGCCATTGAATTATCCCATTTATCACCAGAAGTACAGTTTCCCTAACGGATTGCCCAAAGTGCATGAGCACGATGGCAAACGTGCGCAGGGCTTTGGGTTGATATATAAAGGCAGGTTAGTTTGTTTTTATGATTACCAATGCGACCTGGGCAATGGCTGGGAAGATTTTGGGACTTATGCCGGCGACACCCAGGAAACACGCCTGAAAGCCTTAAAAATGGGCGCAAACTTAATTCAGTACGTTTTTACTACCCGTTGATAGCAGATTTAGAATGATTGTTATGATTGCGTTGATTATGTATATTTAGGCTTTTACAGATTAACGACATGCATAAAGTTAAGGTTAACGGAAAATACGATTACGAAATTGATAAGGTTGACAGTGGTTTATTAATCAATGGCAATATTGTTAATGCGGATGTTCAACACATTAATCCTTCTACCTGGCATATCATTAACCAACTAAAATCTTATAATGTTGAGGTGGTTAACTTTAACAGCACAGAGAAAACTGCCGAAATAAAAATTAACAATAACACCTACACCGTTACTGCTAAAGATCAGTTTGACCTGCTGCTTGACCAACTTGGTTTAAGCAGTTTGAATAGTACGAAAGTAAGTGAGGTAAAAGCACCTATGCCCGGCCTGGTGCTCAAAGTATTTGTTACCGAAGGGGATGAAGTTAAAAAGGGCGATAACCTGTTTATCCTTGAAGCCATGAAAATGGAAAACATAATCAAAGCCCCGGCTGATGTTGTAGTTAAAAATGTAAAGATAGTACCCGGAGATAAGGTTGAAAAAGGACAGGTACTGATGCAATTCAATTAAAAAACCCCATCCTTTTCAGGACAGGGTTTCAGTTTCACTTAATTATTTTTTATTATCTCGCTTTAAACTCTTTAGGTTTTTTGGTGCTGTAATGCGGTTTGCCTGCAGGGTATATCTCAGGTGAGCCTACCAGGTCCATCGCGCAACGGAAACCCACTTCGGCACTTGCTTCATCCTCGTCCATAAAGCGGCGGGTAGCAGGGTTTAACCAGTAAGCCAAGTCGTTCCATGAACCACCTTTGTAAACTTTAGAATGGTCATTAACCAAAGTTGTTGTACCGTATAAAGCAGTATTCACTGTATCTGCAAAACCCCTCTGATCCGGGTTGTATGCCTTACCGGCTAATGATTTTGATAAAGTTTCATTGGCAGGGTTAGCAGTTGCGCCGTTTGGTGCAGTAGTATTAGCAGGTGCGTTACCCGCGGCAACTTCTTTTTGCTGCATAGCTAAAAGATCGGCATATTTCATTTTCTTGCCTGATACTGCCGGGTCCCTAACCGGGCGGCCATATTTATCTTTGGCATATACACCTTTTGATGGGTCGGCTAAACGCTTATTAGTATATTCGTTACCACGGAAAGGATTAAAATCTTCAACCTCTTCAAACGATGTTTGGCGATAAGTATCTTTTACCCACTCGCTAACGTTACCAGCCATGTTATACAAACCAAAGTCATTTGGCGGGTATGACCTTACAGGTGCAGTAATGTCGGCCTTGTCATTCAAATAACCGCCAACACCCGCGTTATCACCCTGGCCACGTTTAAAGTTGGCCAATATCATACCGCGTGTTTTTTTGTTTGGTGAACGTACCCCAAGGCCATTCCATGGATACACTTTACCATCATTAATATTTTCAAACTGGGTATTTCCTGCTAAAGCTAGTGCAGCATATTCCCATTCTGCTTCTGTAGGCAAACGGTAGGCTTGTTTTATGATACCGTCTTCTAAACGTACCGGCCTTACAGGCGCTTTACCTTTACCGGTAGCCTGAGCGTTAGGGTTAAGGTCGGTAATCATTTTCTTACCGTCATATGCAGGGCCTCTTTGTTGCCCGTTAAGATACATATCTGTATTGAAAGGATCATGAGGTGTACCTGCAGCGGCAGTTGCAGCTGCATTTTTTCCTTTGCCTTTACCGGCACCACCGCCTGATTGTTCCTGCCAGGTTGTTAGCCTTCCGGTTGAACGTAAAATGTTTTCATTCACCCTATCTGTACGCCATGCGCAATAATCACGTGCCTGGTCCCATGATACACCTACTACCGGGTAATCCTGGAATGCAGGGTGGCGTAAGTAATTTTCAACATAAGGGTCGTTGTATGATAACGGCCTCCGCCATACAAGTGTGTCGGGAAGGGCATTGTAGTAATATTCATGATCTTCCGGATAATTAATGCTTATCCAGTGCAGGTAGTCAAGCCAATCCTGGTTTGCCACCTCGGTTTCATCCATGTAAAAAGATGGTATAGTTACACGCTGGCGAACATTGTTATAATCATAGGTAACATCCTGGTCGGCGCTGCCGCCTAACACAAATGTACCGCCCTCAATAGGCACCAAACCCGGCCCCGGAGCAGGGTGTGTTTGCCTGAAACGCATATAACCACCATTAGTTTTATCATTATAAGCTAAGCCGGTTTTTTGTGACTGCTGACGCTTAGAACAACTGCTTAACAAGGCTATTGTACCTAACAACACTAAAGCAGTTCTAGTAAAAACTATTTTCATATTTTTACAGTTAAAATTTTAGATGTAAACTTAAAAATTTTTTGA
>Ga0206923_1203_pt1 | contig 10826 bp, 12 predicted proteins | sample Alteio_BWOrgHeat_64_FD_152961 | JGI IMG/M metagenome (GOLD analysis project Ga0206923, IMG submission 152961) | Enriched cells from forest soil in Barre Woods Harvard Forest LTER site, Petersham, Massachusetts, United States -... | ecosystem: Environmental > Terrestrial > Soil > Temperate forest >...
ACGACCTGCAGGTACATAAAGATGAAATAAAACAACTGCTTGAAAACGAAATAGCTTCCCGTTATTATTTCGAAAAAGGCCGCTACGAAACCAACTTTAAATATGATAAGGAATTGGCCGAAGCAGTAAAAACTATGCAGGATAAAAACCAGGTGTACGCCATATTAAAAGGTGATGGTAGTTACAAAGTGATAGGCAAACCGGTACTGGCTTCATTGCCGGCTAAAAAAACTGACGATAACAATAAGGACGATCAGTAACATTCTTGTTTCCAAACTCCGTATTCCAGTATAAAATGGGCTGTTGTGGCTTTGCCGCGTAAATGAATTTAAACTTTAAGCTTTAATAACTGTCTTACATGCAAACAAATTTAAAGTTATGAAAAAGCTAATCTTTACAGCAGCCATACTAGTTAGCTGCTTATCATTTAAAGCCGCTACCGCCCAGGTTTCATTCAGTTTAGGTATTAACATTGGCAGCCAGCCAGATTGGGGGCCTACCGGTTATGACCATGCCGACTATTACTACATGCCGGATATTGATGCTTATTATGATGTACCGGCCCATCAGTATGTTTATTACAATAACAACGTTTGGGTACACAGTGTGAACTTACCGCCGCGTTATGCTAATTATGATGTTTATCGCGGTTATAAGGTGGTTATAAATAAACCAACCCCTTGGGTACACAACACAGTATACCGTACAAGGTATGCCAAATACAAAAACTACCATACCCAAACTATCATCCGCGACAGCAAAGATGTGAAATACAAAAATCACTGGAACGGCCACGATAATGGCAACCATAACGGCTGGAACAAGGGTCATGGTAATGATAACGACCGCGGTCACGGGCATGATAATGGCCACGGAAACGGTCATGGCCATGGTCACCGCGACTAAGTATATTTGATTAATAAAACGACAGGCTCCTCATTTTAGGGAGCCTGTTCTGTTTTAGCTTATTTGCTTTTTAATATTTCGCCAAGTTTCAGGAATGATTCGTAGGGCCCTTTTGCAATGGTCCAGTTCACAAGCCAGCCGGGTATACTACCCCCGGGGTCAAGCGAAAAGGTGTATTCCAACTTTATTTTATTACCGGGTACAGGCATAGCCTTCCACGTTGCCAAAGAATAAGGCACTCGTATAAAATGATCTTTTGGCGGCAAATAACCGTCTACACTTTTTGCCTGTATTATTAATGGGTTATTACCTGTTGCCGGGTTAATGGTAAGCTCAATAACCAGGTCGCGGTCTTTAATGGGCCAGGGCAGGTGCGCTTCGGTGAAATAGATGAGGTTGCGGTTACTTACTTTTTTTATAATGCCCGACCTTTTATTGCCGTACACCCAATTTGGGTAGCCCTCGATATTTAAAAGTTCCCGCTCCAAACGTTCAGGTGTGCAGTCAAATTCTGTGTTCAGTTTAAGGTGAATGATCTTACCCTCGCGGCGCGAGTAAATAGTTATGCCGTTTTCATTTTTCCTAAGTTCCCACTTATCCTGGGCTTTTACATTGTAAAAAACCGAGAAAAGCAGGGTGAATGTTATAAAGAACTTTATTTTCATAATACATGAACGGGTTAACCCCCGTATAGTTTGAAGAGCTTTTAATCATAACGCTTATTAATAGCCGGTCGTTGCCCTGAAAAGCAATCACCGGTAGTTTTAAGCAGCTGTAAATATTTATATTTGAAGCATGGAATTTGACGAGAATAACAGGCCGGAAGAAGAACAACCTGTAGAAATATATTCAAGAAGGGCAATTTTTTGGTTTTCTATATTGCCATTCCCGGCTTTTGGGGGTATACTGCTGGCGTTGAATTTAAAAAATGCCGGTTTTAAAAGGGCGATACTGCCAGTAATATTCTTTTCCATATTGTTTACTGTTGCTACAAGGTTGCTGATTTCCAGACTTTTAACAGCATATAATGTGGTTGTCCCGGCCAACTATAAAATGGACGATAATGTGCTGAATGAAAAAGTTGTTTTTATAGGCATGATCTCGATCATCTGTAACATAATAGGGGCTACCATTTTAACCCGGTATTTTTTTAAGCAATACTTCCCGGACAATGATTATTATCCAAGAAATATAACTATTCCGTTAATTGCTGCCGTTTTGCTATACCTGCTTGGTGGCCTGGCAGGTATCTGACACTCAAATATTCCATTTTTACCTTTCAGCCTAACAATGTACTTTTGCGCCCATGGCAACCCGCAATAAAATTTATTTTGCTTCTGATATTCATTTAGGGTCGGGCAGTTATGACAGCAGCCGCAAACGCGAAGCCAGGTTTGTACGCTGGTTGGATGAAATTAAAGACGATTGCGCCGAGCTTTTTTTATTGGGTGATGTATTTGATTTTTGGTTTGAATATAAAACGGTTGTTCCCAGGGGTTATATCCGTTTGTTAGGCAAACTTGCTGAATTTGTTGATGTCGGGGTGAAATTGTATTTTTTTAAAGGCAACCACGATATGTGGATGTTTGATTATTTTGAAAAGGAATTAGGTGCTACCATCATCACCAATGAATTAGAAATTGAACGCAACGGCAAAAAGTTTTTTCTGCACCACGGCGACGGGCTTGGCGAAGGTGATGCTACTTACAAGCTATTAAAGAAGTTTTTCCGCAGTAGCTTGTGTCAATGGCTATTCGCCAGGGTGCACCCTAACCTGGGTATAGGGATAGCCAACCGTTGGTCTACACGCAGCCGCGCTGTTGGCGGTAAAGATTATTCGAAACAAAGCGTTCAGCAAGCCTGGCTGGTTGGTTATTCCAACGAAGTGCTGAAAACTACCCATTATGATTACCTGATATTTGGCCACCGCCATGTACCTTTTGATGTGCTCCTTGATAACGGCAAGAGCCATTACATTAACCTGGGCGAGTGGGTGCATTTTACTTCATACGCGTTATTTGACGGCGAAAAAGTTGAGGTAAAGTTCTTTGATCCGCCAAAAGGCGCGGTTATAAGCACCAAAGCATAGCGCATCTGTTTACAATGCGGTGAACAATAAATCCGCCAAAAAATCGTATTTTTGTACGTTTTTTAGATAAAGAACACCACCTGTATGTTAGAAAAATTAGAAGCGATAAATCAACGCTGGAAAGACGTTGAGGCCGAATTGAGCAGCCCAGATGCTATGGCTGATATGAAACGCTTTGCCCAATTAAACAAGGAATATAAAGATTTAGCTAAGATTGTTGACGAGTATCATATTTACCGTAACATCATCAGCAATATAGAAACCAATAAAGAGATTTTAGCTACCGAAAAGGATGAAGAGTTCAGGGAGATGGCTAAAACCGAATTGGATGAACTTTTGGTTACACGTGATGAAAAGGAAGAAGAAATTCGTGTGATGCTGATACCGAAAGATCCTGAAGATTCAAAAAATGCCATTATTGAGATACGTGGTGGTACAGGTGGTGATGAGGCTGCGCTTTTTGCCGGCGACCTTTACCGCATGTATATGCGCTATTGCGAAAAACGCGGCTGGCGCACCGAGCTGGTTGATTACACCGAAGGTACATCAGGCGGCTACAAGGAAATTGTATTTAATGTAAATGCCGAGGATGCTTACGGCAATTTAAAATATGAATCAGGAGTGCACCGTGTGCAACGCGTACCTGATACCGAAACCCAGGGCAGGGTACATACTTCAGCAGCTACAGTAGTAGTACTCCCGGAAGTTGATGAATTTGATATTGACCTGCAGGTTAGCGATATACGCAAAGACTTGTTTTGCGCTTCGGGTCCGGGCGGTCAGTCTGTTAATACTACCTATTCAGCAGTGCGCTTAACACACATTCCTACAGGTATTGTGGCGCAATGCCAGGACCAGAAATCGCAGTTAAAAAATTACGATAAAGCTTTACAGGTATTGCGTTCAAGGGTTTACGAAATGGAATTGCAGAAACATCTGGAAGAAACTTCTAAAAAACGTAAAACCATGGTTTCCACGGGCGATAGGTCGGCCAAGGTGCGTACCTATAATTATCCGCAGGGTCGCCTTACCGAGCACCGCATCGGCCTTACCATCTACAATCTGCCCGGCGTAATGAACGGCGATTTGCAGGAAATAATGGAAGCTTTACAGTTCGCCGAAAACGCCGAAAAACTTAAAGAAGGCACTGTAGCATAATTAGATGTGCAAATGTGCAGATTATAAATGTGCAGATGATTTGATGCACTTTACCTTTATTATTCGCACATCTGCAATTTATATCTGCACATCAGTGTAATGTAATTGTTGCGTAAAATCGACTGCACATTCGCACATTTACATATTTGCACATCCGTTTTTCACCTCAATTTCATAATACCCCGCTACCTTAGTCGGTAATATTAGGCATCCTGTGCATTGCCGTCCGGCAATTGCTGTGAAATGAAAAGCCCGATATTTTATTGATTGATACACGCATTAAAATTTAATACAATGCTGGCGGTAAAAACTTTAAGGAGCGAATTAAACATATTCAGGCGTACAGTACGTTTGATGGGTAATCAGTTTGAAATTAGCGTAGTTGCTGAAAACCCGCTGTGGGCCGAAGAGCGTATTACAAGTGCCATAAACGAAATAAGCCGCATTGAAAAACTGCTTAGCGCATTTAGCGATGATAGCATTATCAATCAAATTAATGGTAATGCAGGTATTCAACCTGTAAAAGTAAATGCAGAAATATTCAGGCTGATAGAACGCTCTATACAGGTTTCTGAACTTACTTATGGCGCTTTTGATATTACTTATTTTTCTGGCGATAAAAATAACAATGATAGCATTGCGCCTGTAACCGGACAGAGCAATTACAAAAACATTATACTGGATGCTAAAGAGATTACCGTCTTTTTAAAAGAAAAAGGGATGCGCCTGAGCTTTGCTGCTAACAGTAAGGGTTATGCTGCTGATCGTGCAAAATATATTTTACAAACTGAAGGTGTAAGCAGTGGCGTAATTAACGCCGGCGGCGACCTGCTGGCCTGGGGCCTCCAACCGGGTAATGAGCCCTGGACCATTGGTGCTGCAGATCCTGATCGACAAGATCAACCATTTGCTAATGTAGATATCAGTAACATGTGTTTTGCTACCTCGGTAAATACTGATAGCTACGCGGTAATAAGTGATAAAAAATACACCAGTGTATTGAATGTTAAAAAAGGTTTCCCGGTTAGTGCTATAAAAAGCGCAAGCATTTTGAGCCCGACTGCAGAACTGGCTGATGCCATGGCTACACCGATTATAACCATTGGTGTTAACGCGGGGCTTTATTTAATAAATCAGTTAAATCAAATAGCTTGTTTAATTATTGACGATCAAAATCGTATCTACACCTCAAAGGGTATACAATTAGCCGATTAATAATATTAATTTGTTATATTGTTATCCGTTCAATTAAACTAAATTAAGCAATATGTATGCTGCGTTGGGCCAATTAAAAAAGCGCAATTCCTGCGGCTATACATGTAGTAGTAAGTTTTCTTCACGATAAATGATAAAGTGGTTTGCGTATATTTTGTTGTTGGTGCTTTTAGCGCCCGGCTTATCATTTGCAAAAAAAAGCAAACTGCATCAACACAATTTTAATGAATATACCTTAGGTTTGTCTTTGCATGATAAGCTTATAACTGATACCACATCTAAAAACGCCAGGAAACAGCAGGAGGAGGAAAAGAAAAAGGTTAAGGAAATTGGCCCGGCACGTCGGCAGCCCAAACCTGAAAAGTTAGCTCCCGCGGATGACTCCGGAACACCTAAATCTAAACGTGAGCGCAGGCCTCCGGGCATGGAAAGACCACCCGAAATACCAAGGCGAAATGGCGGATGATAACTTAACACAATTAACGTGATGAAATATTATTATGCACTGCTTATTTTACTCCTTCCGGCCGCTTTAACAGCGGCACCGGTAAAATTGCATCCTGATACGATTAAAGCTGATGCCGATACTGCAACCGAACGCAAACGTTCAGTTTCTGTTGGCATAAATTACGGAAGCGATGTGCAATTTTTTGGTCGCACAGGGCCAATTACGTACCCGTTTATATCTGCCGATGCGATTTATAACACCAAGCAAGGTTTCTTTATATATACATCAGGGTTAAAAGTATTAGGTTACGAACCATTTTTTGATGAGATAGACCTGGGTGCAGGCTATTTATATAAGCTGTCGAAAAAATTCTCCGGTACGGCCAGTTATACCCGTTTCTTTTTTAATAAAGATGCAGCACAGATCATCAAGTCGGCATCATCAAATGATGTGAATTGGAAAAATATCTATGACTGGAAAATAGCGCAGTCAAGCGTAACCATGGATTATCTTTTCGGTAAGGAAAGCGACTTTTTCGTTACCTTAAATACCTCAAAATATTATGAAAGTAAGTTCAGTATTTTTGATGATAAGGATTATTTATCAATCAATCCTTCTGTTAGTTTAATTTTAGGTACGCAAAATTTCATACAGAAATATTCTGTAGATCATCAGTTTATAGAGCAAATTAACAATATAGCTGCTGCAGGTGGCGATCCGCACCCACTGACGCATAATAATGGCAGGTTTAACATGTTGAATTACAATTTTAAGATACCTGTTGCTTATAACCGCCCCCACTACACGCTTGAATTTGCCTACAAATATTCTATCCCTGTTAATGTTGAAGGAATATTGCTTAACAGGCGCGAATCATTTTATAACTTAACATTTTATTATGTGTTTTACTAAGCAGTATGAATGTTTTAATTATTGAAGATGAAAAGGCGCTGGCCCGCGAGTTAGAAATATTTCTGACCAATTACAACTACGTTTGCGAGGTGTGCTTTGACGGCGCTTCGGCTTCTGAAAAGGTGGCTGTTAATCTGTACGATTTTATATTAATTGACCTTGGCCTGCCGGATTATGAAGGGCTTGATCTGCTAAAGGAAGCAAAGAAGAGTAATCCCGATGCGGCCTATATTATCCTGACCGCCCGTGCGGAGATTTATGACCGCATTAAAGGGCTGGATATGGGTGCCGATGATTACCTGGCAAAACCATTTTCATTGTTGGAACTGCAAAGCCGTATGCAGGCCATTACCCGGCGAAAGTTCGGGCTGAAAAATCATATTGTAGAATTGGGTGATTTTTTGGTGAACCTTACCGAGCGCACCATCATACATAATGGGGCAGTAATAAACACCATCACCAAAAAAGAATTCGACCTTATCGCTTATTTGATACTGCATAAAAACCGTACGGTAACCCGCAACCAGCTAAGCGAACATATTTGGGGCAGTATTATTAATGACGATTACGACTCCAACTATATTGACGCGCACATAAAAAACATACGTAAAAAACTGAACGCTTGTGCCCCGCCTGACTGGCTTGAAACCGTGCGCGGCCTGGGCTATAAGATAAAGGTAAACGCATAAGTATTGAAACTTAAAACCAAACTAACACTGTTTAATACCATCTCAAAGCTGGTTATTGTAACCTTGTTTGTGTTGTTGTTGCCTAACCTGATAAAAAAAATAAACGAAACTTATACCGATAACCGCCTGCATAAAGAGAAAGATAAGGTACTGCAAACGGTTAATGCCCTCGGTATAAAATACTACATACAAAATGGCGAGAGCTACGCGGCCTACACGCCGATAAAAGACGTATACGTAAGTTTGGATGAGGATACCTTAAAGGAAAACTTAGACACTATACAAAACGAGGAACGTAAGGTAGAGAACGATACCATTCCGTACCGAATATTAAGCCATAATTTCAAGGTAGATAAAAAGAAATATCTGCTGGAAATAGGTATCAGCGTTGATACCATTAATGAAACCAGCCGCCCGCTGCAAAGCATAGCTTTTATGATATTGGTGGTGATGGTTATCCTCACCATTGTCGCCGACCAGCTTTATTCTAACTACATACTCCGGCCGTTAGGATTGATCATTAAAACCAAGCTGATTGGAAATAAGTTCCCGAATTTTGGTTCCTACAAGGAAGTAAAAACCACTACTTCTGATTTTCAGCACCTGGATATCAGTATCCATGAAATGATAAAGACGATAGAAAGCGCCTTTCAGAAAGAAAGGGAGTTTATATCGAACGCTTCGCATGAACTGATGACACCTATATCTATTCTCCAGTCAAAAATTGAGAATATGTTTGAAGAGGAAAATATTGCTGATGAACTGAAGATAAGGCTGCTGGAAATGCAGAAGATATTGCATCGTTTAAAAAGCATTACCAAAACGCTGTTACTTATCTCGCAAATAGAAAATGAGCAATTCTTAAAGGAGGATAATATAACGCTTAATGAATTGCTACAGGAAATTTATGACGAAATTTCCATCCGCCTGCAAGCTAAAAATATCCATTACATGGTTGCTGTGCCAACCGACCTGGTATTGATTAACATGAATAAGTTCCTGCTGTTTAACCTGTTCTTTAACCTGGTTAATAATGCTATTAAATATAATAATGAAGGCGGAGAGATAATGATTGAAGCCGTTAAGGAAGGGAGTAATGTAGTTGTCCGTATTTCGGACACGGGTGTTGGCATAAGTGAAGCCGACCTGCCGTTTATATTTAATCGCTTTAAAAAGTTACGCCAATCATTACAGCAGGAAAGCTTTGGCCTGGGCCTGCCCATTGTAAAATCTATCGCTGATTTTCACCGCATAAAAATTGAAGTGGTTTCTGAAAAGGAAGTGGGCAGTATTTTTAAACTGATTTTCCCTGTGGAAATTATTGGATAATCTACAAACCATGTCATTTCGACGAGCAGGGTTGGCGTAAAATGGGGGCGAGGAGAAATCTTCTAAGCCATGCTTGCGATATGCAGGGAGCAGAGGATTTCTCTCTATCGTTCGAAATGACATGGCGGCTAAGCCCCTTTTTTCGCGCTTAAACTCTGCATTAACTGATCATATAAGTCATTACTTTCAGTTTTATGCGGTTTGAGTTTCTTAACGGTGGCGTGCTTGCCTTTGGCTTTATCCTTAATAATTTTCAGCAGCTGGTCGTCGTATTCGTCTTTAAACTTAGATACATTGAATTTCTCGGCATACTGATTAATCAGCGCTAAACCCATATCCAGTTCCTTCTTGCTCACTTCGGCGCCGTCATTTACCTTTAGGTCTTCGGTATCGCGTATTTCCTGCCCGAAACGTATCCGGGTAACCACCAAAACATTGCTAACCGGGTGAACAATACACAGGCTTTCTTTACTGCGTAGTACAAAGCGTGCAAGCCCCGCTTTTTTTGATTTTTCAAGCGCTTTTACCAATAAGGCATAAGCCTTGTTGTTTTTGGTCTCGGGCTCAACGTAATATGATGTTTCGTAAAACATCGGGTTCACATCGGCGATATCTACAAAGCTTTCTATCTCAATTACTTTGCTTTTTTCTGGCGCGGCATTCTCAAAATCGGCTTCTTCGACTATCACATAACTATCGTTTAGTTTGTAGCCTTTTACAATTTTATCATAAGGCACTTCTTTGTGGGTATGCTCATTCACACGTTGGTAGCGTATGCGCGAATGGTCGCGGCTGTCGAGCATATCAAAATCAAGCGAGCTGCTTTGTATGGCCGAATATAACTTGATGGGTATGCTCACCAGCCCAAAGCCAATAGAGCCTTTCCAGATTGATCTCATAATGAAATAATTAATGGATAGATATAACCAACGAAAACGCAAAAGGGTTTTGCCAATATTTGTTTAGCTTTATATAAAAACTAGGCCAATGGCCGAAAACAAAACACAGGCTACAGCGCAGCCGGTTAGAGATTTTTTGGATAAACTGACTGATGAAACAGTTCGTAAAGATTGCTACACGCTTTGTGATTTGATGGAAAAATCATCAGGTGAGCCTGCAGTAATGTGGGGTACCGCGATCATCGGGTTCGGTACCTATCACTACAAATACGACAGCGGCCGCGAGGGTGATATGTGTTTGGTGGGTTTTTCACCGCGCAGCGGGAAAATAGCCTTGTATGTATTGTCAGGATTTCCCGGGCAGGATGAAGTGCTGGCTAAATTAGGGAAATATAAAGCCAGTGGTGGTTGCCTGTATATTAAGAAACTGGCTGATGTGAATGTGAGTATGCTGGAGGAATTGCTATGGAAATCATTTGCTCATAAGAAAAAGCTACATAAGCTATAATACCCCATGTCATTGCGAGGAGTGAAACGACGAAGCAATCTCATCGCGTTTATTAGCAGGCGACGAGATTGCCACGCTACGCTCGCAATGACAAAAAAGAAATCACACGACCTTCCTCGTTCGCTTAATAACCTGCCATAATACCTCGGCGCTCATTAAGGTAAGCACAGCAAATACCGCTGCCCACAAACCACCTGATTCAGAAGTAAATGCCCCGCTCAGGGCGATAAAATAGACCGAAAATGGCAGCAGTAACACCAGGCAAAGCCCAGTTATATTCAACGGTATTTTGAATGGGCGATGTGTATCCGGTTCTTTTAGGCGGAGTTTAATCAGCGTGATATATGCCGAAGAAGTGGAGAAGCCGGTACGCTCTTATCTTTTTTCGATGTTCACAGCATTTGGGCTGGTTATTGTTATTTATTTTTTGGTGATATGTATAGCGCAATTTTCAGGTATAAGCGCTGAGACATTAAGTAACGATGGCTTTCCGGCATTGGCCGAACTGATTGGCGGGCACTGGCTAGGTTCGCTCATCGCGCTGGGTGGCATGGCCAGTACATTGGGTATTTACGCGGCGGTGCTGTTATCGGTATCGCGCGTGCCGATGGTAATGGCTGCCGATAACCTTTTACCCGAGCGGCTGAACAAGCGGCACAAGAAATTCGATACA
>Ga0206923_1205_pt1 | contig 10739 bp, 9 predicted proteins | sample Alteio_BWOrgHeat_64_FD_152961 | JGI IMG/M metagenome (GOLD analysis project Ga0206923, IMG submission 152961) | Enriched cells from forest soil in Barre Woods Harvard Forest LTER site, Petersham, Massachusetts, United States -... | ecosystem: Environmental > Terrestrial > Soil > Temperate forest > O...
ATAAGGAAATCGAGATTCGCAAAAAGCAACGCGAACTCGAGCAACGGGAACACGATCTCAAATTGGAAGTCGAACGGACACTCGATACAGAGCGGGAGCGCATCCGCAATGAAGCGGTCGAAAAAGCGACCGAAGATCATCGCCTCAAGGATCGGGAAAAGGACAAGCGCCTTGAGGAGATGAAGGAGCAGATCGAGGATCTGAAACGGAAGGCAGAACAGGGCTCCCAGCAAACCCAGGGCGAGGTGTTGGAACTTGAACTGGAGGAATTCCTAAAAAATACGTTTCGGCACGATGACATCCAGCCCGTCGCCAAAGGAAAGAAAGGCGGCGATGTGGTCCAGATAGTGAAAACCAACTCTGGTCAATCGTGCGGTATAATCCTGTGGGAATCAAAACGTACACGGAATTGGTCGGACTCTTGGATTCCCAAACTCAAGGACGACCTTCGCGCGGCGAAAGCAGACATTCCTGTGATTGTTACTGAAGTCCTGCCGGACGGTGTCAAACACATGGGTCAGTACGATGGCGTCTGGATCGCAAACTTCGCATCGGTGTCCGGTCTGGCGATTGCCTTGCGACACAACCTCATCGAGATCGCACAGGCACGCAGTGCACTGGTCGGGCAGAAGGGCAAGATGGAACTCGTTTACGATTACCTTTCCGGCCCGGAATTTCGCCGCCGCGTGGAAGGCATCGTGGAACCGTTTGTCACCATGAAGACGGATTTTGACGCTGAGAAGCGGGCAACGGAAAAGCAATGGGGAAAACGAGAGAAGCAGATCGAAAGGGTTCTTCAGAACCTCGCCGCAATGTATGGGGAGTTGCAAGGCATTATTGGCACGGCGCTCCCTCCGGTGCAATCGCTCGAATTGCCAGAGGGTTCGTGATGGCATTCGCGAAATTGGCTGGCTCCCCCGTATCGCGCCGAACGGATGCCCCGAACCAGACTGCAGTTTGGTTTCGACCTGACATTGCACGTTCATTCTGATAGGCGATATGTGCATTACCGTTGCTACTAGCGTGAATTGATGAGTGAGCCGATACCAGTGATTGACTTGTTTGCCGGGCCCGGGGGGCTCGGCGAAGGGTTCTCTGCATTCGGTAGGTCGGAAGGACTACCACGATTTGAACTCAAGTTGTCAATCGAGAAGGAGGCAATCGCGCACAAAACTTTGTTGCTCCGCAGTTTCTTCCGAAAATTTCCACAAGGCAAAGTCCCGGATGCATACTACGAGACTCTTCGGCAGTCTCACCGCCCCCTTGAAAAGCGACTTCCTGAATTATTCGAGAAGTTTCCCATACAATCGAAACAAGCCCACCTCGAAGCATGGCGGGCTGAGTTGGGAAAGGAGGCTCCTAATCATATTTTTACACGAATCTCGACAGCCATAGGCGGGGCAACGAACGCCGTATTGCTCGGAGGTCCCCCGTGCCAAGCGTACTCGCTCGTAGGCAGGTCGAGAAACAAAGGTGAAGCAAATTATCGTCCCGAAAACGATGAGAAGCAGTTCCTCTACCTAGAATATCTGCAGGTTTTGGCGGAACATCGTCCCGCAGTTTTTGTCATGGAGAATGTGAAGGGGCTCCTCTCCGCCACGCTGAATAACCAGGGGATATTCGAACGGATTTACACCGATCTTCAATCTCCTTATAAGGCGCTTAAACGCGAAGGTCGCTCGGTCCATACGAATCCAGCCACGACCAGCCGCTACCGCCTCTATTCTTTGGTTCAGCAGAACTTTTTCAATGATTTCGCTTTGAAGGATTTTATAATCCGAATGGAAGAGTATGGAATTCCTCAAGCGCGACATCGTCTCATTCTGGTTGGCGTTCGAGAAGATTTGGGTGATCACAAACCGGGTGTGATCGCGCAAACGCCCACTGTTCCCCTGCAAAGAGTATTGGATGGATTGCCCAGAATCCGAAGCGGGCTGTCGCGCGAAACTGACAATGCCGACAAATGGCTCAGTGTGCTGCAGGAGGGCCCCGATCGACGTTGGTGGAGCGCTACCGCAAAAAGAGCGGGATCTCGTCTTACCGAGGAGATGACCACGGCCCTTAACAACTTGTCTCGTCCCCGAGCAGACAGAGGAGGAGAGTTCATGGCGTATGTGCCAGACATTTCCTACAGACGAGATTGGTTTCTGGATAGTCGCATCGAAGGGATTTGGAATCATAGTGGTCGTGGACACATACGAAAAGACTTGTACAGGTACTTTTATGCGGCCTGCTTCGCAAAAATATACAAACGCCCACCTTGCATTGTCGACTTCCCGCTTGATCTTTGGCCCGATCACAAGAACATCGATGAAACGCTGGAAGGCGAACTGTTTGCTGATCGTTTTCGTGTCCAACTCGCTGACAAACCTGCAACTACAATTACCAGCCATATCGCCAAGGATGGTCACTACTACATCCATCCGGATCCAACACAGTGTCGAAGTCTTACCGTCAGGGAAGCCGCAAGAATTCAAACCTTCCCAGACAACTACTTTTTCTGTGGCCCTCGAACATCCCAGTACATTCAAGTTGGGAATGCCGTACCCCCCCTATTCGCCTTCCAAGTGGCGTCTGTGGTTTTTGATCTTTTGAAGAATGCTGGCTTGACGGAGACTCCGTCGCCACAACTCACTGATCACGTCTTTGCCTGACACTCAGTCCTCGTCAAGGGGTGTGTTAGATCGTGCTGGAGTCGGTTGTGATTTCCATGCAACATGGGGCAAATGGCCGCCGAACAGAACAACGAATTGATTCCTTCCGCCCGCAGACTTGTTACCTCGTTGAGGGACATGGGATATGATTTCAGTGCCGCCGTTGCTGATTTGGTCGATAATTCGGTAGTGGCCGACGCGACTCTCGTGGCAATTGATGTGGAATTCGATGGCGACGACTCTTGGGTTCGGATTGCCGATAATGGTTGCGGTATGGCAACCGCGCAACTCAAGGAGTCAATGCGTTATGGGGCAGAACGCGACTATGATGCGGACGATTTGGGCAAGTTCGGGTTGGGTCTGAAGACGGCGTCTCTAAGTCAGTGTCAACGCCTCTCCGTAGCCAGTAGAACGAATCCCAAGAGGGCCGAGATCACGGCGTTCTGTTGGGACTTGGCACACATCCAGAAGACCAATCGCTGGGAACTGATTCCCCTTGACCGTCAGGGGTTGGGCCCTGCAATCCGCGAACCTCTCAAGGACACCTGTGGGACCGTAGTGCTCTGGCAGAAACTGGACAGAATCCTGGGCTTTAAGCACCCTTACGGAGAAGCGGCTCGTAAATGTCTGTCGGCAATGTGTCGTGAACTTGAGGAGCACTTGGCGATGGTGTTCCATCGCTTCCTAGGCGGGGAGGTTTCTGGGAAGCGATTCAAGATTCTTCTCAACGGTAACGAGGTCAAGCCGTGGGATCCGTACGCGAGGAACGAGCCCAAAACGAACTCTCTGACAACTGTCAAACTCCCCGTCGAACATAATGGTGTAAAGGGTGAAATCGTCCTTGCCCCGTTCGTTCTTCCGCACGAAAAACAATTTAGTTCCCCAGATGCTCACACACGGATGAGCGGCCCGCGTAGATGGAACCATCAGCAGGGATTTTACATTTATCGGGCTAACCGAATGATACAAAGTGGTGGCTGGTGCAACCTTCGTACATTGGACGAACACACCAAGTTGGCGCGTGTCGCCCTGCGTTTCTCTCCGAAACTCGACGACGCGTTCAAGATCAATGTCTCCAAGATGCGTGTGCAACTTCCACCGCAGTTACACGACCAGATCGAGCGAGCCCTCGGCCCCGTTATTAAAATCGCTCAAGAAACTTATCGGAAGGGAGCGAAGCAACCCGCAATCACTCACCAGGCGGGGACGACATCAGGCGGCGATGTCGCGGCACCACCGGCGGACAACGCGAACTCCTCGACACCGTCGCGTCCTTCAACTGCCAAACTTTGGACATTCGAAGAAATCGAGGAACGCATTCAGGAAGTTGCACGATCTGATGAAAAGCCCGTAATTGCGCGGGTATTTGAGCGGCTCCGCGGGCGTCTTAAATGACCAGAGTTTACGAAGACTGCGTTCCGACCGCCCCAGCGGCGAAGCCATCTAGTTTTGAGCGGTTGGCGGTGATATAGTTCGGACCCATGACAATGGAAGAACAACAGGCGCTTCGAACCGCAAGGTCACTTGTCGATATTGGTCATGATTTGGAGGTGGTGCTCTCCAGTCCGCTCATCCCCGCCAACCTCCGGGATTTCGTTCGTCAAGAACTCGCGAAAGAAGAAAACCTGACTTTGGAGCCCGCGCGAACGCTTGTTGCAAATCGCAATCGGCCTGACTGGCTGGCAACGCTGGATCGATCCACGTGGTACTATTGGCCTGCTCTCCGAGAATACCTGTTGAGCGTCAAGGGGTGGACAGTGCCGTCATTGAGGTCACTGGATGACAGTTCGGACCGCATTCTGCGACAGTTGGCGCCGCCGACCGAAACGGGATTCGACATCCGCGGACTCGTGCTAGGTCATGTTCAGAGTGGCAAAACCGCAAACTTCACCGCGCTGATTGCCAAAGCCGCCGACGCGGGGTATCGCCTCATCATAGTTCTCTCGGGTATTGACAACGGGTTGCGCCGCCAGACACAGGTTCGACTTGATCGGGAATTGGTGGGGTACACCGAAAATCGTCACGGCGCTGTTCGACTACCGCCAGCAGGTCGTCGTTGGCACGCCTTCACAGCCGAGGAATTGCAGGGGGACTTTCGACCGGGCTTCGCCAATCACGGTGCCCTGCAAGGTACACAGCCTGTGTTACTGGTGGTAAAAAAGAATGGTCCAGTTCTGCGAAGATTGCATGGATGGCTGGATGACGCCCCAGTGGATGTGCGCCGTACACTTCCCGTGCTCGTAATCGACGATGAGGCGGACTTGGCAAGTATTGACACGCGGGGGACTTACCAACATGCCCGAGAAGACGATGACGGTACTCCTTCTCCCGATTCAGAACCGTATGAACCACCAACGGCCATCAACGGTTTGATCCGAGATTTGTTGAGGCGATTTCAGCGTTGTGCCTATGTCGCCTATACAGCGACACCGTTCGCGAACATTCTCATCCCGCATGACACGGTAGATCCCGATGTTGGAAATGACCTCTACCCCAAAGATTTCATTGTGGACTTGCCAAAGCCGGATGGGTATTTCGGCGCCGAGGAAATCTTTGGCAGGCTCGACTCCGAGACCGGCGAGGAGATTGGGGGGACCGATGTAATACGGGAGGTTTCGGACGAAGATTTAGTCGCACTGGAGCATGGTGCGCTTCCGAGCACGTTGGAAGTGGCTATTCTTGATTTCATCCTTGCAGGTGCGGCAAGAGCCCAACGCGGCGAGGGCGACGCACCTGCAACAATGCTTATTCATGTGAGCCCCCGCATCGCCGAACAGTTGCTGTTGGCTGGCCTCGTTGAACAAAAGTTCACCGAGTTCAGAGACGAGTGGCGCTATCAACGCCAACACGGAATTGCAGACAGGCTCCAGAACCGATGGGAGACGGAATTTCGTCCCGTGACGCGCACGCGGCATTTGCAACGCGATGTTGCATTCAACGGGATCGAGCCGCACATCGGACCCTTCTTCGAGTCAGTCCAAGTGCGGGTGGTCAACAGCGCAACGGGAGCGGTGTTGGATTACGAGCGCGAACCCAACCTCAAGGCCATTGCCATTGGCGGCAATCGACTATCGCGTGGACTCACATTGGAGGGCTTGCTGATCAGTTACTTCGTACGAAGGAGTGCCATGTATGACACCTTGATGCAAATGGGGCGTTGGTTCGGCTTCCGTGGAGGATATGAGGATCTCACCCGAATTTATACGACACCAGAACTGGCGGGCTGGTTTGGCGACTTGGCACTCGTTGAGCATGAATTGCGGCAGGACATCGGAGTTTATGAGGCGCAGGGTCTAACCCCGCTACAGGTTGGCTCACGTATTTTGGAGCACCCGGCAATGTTGGTGACCAGCCGATTGAAACAACGCTTCGCGTCCACAATCACCATTGAACAATCCTACTCGGGCAAAGTCGTGCAGACGGTCAAGTTCCCATTCCGAAAGCCGGACGACTTGGCGGTCCTTTTGGAACAGAATCTTAGTGCGACCAAGGAGTTTGCGCGCGACTTGGGTGCTCCCTCGAGTTGGGACAATAGTGGTCCGGTCTGGCAGGGGGTCGGGGCGGACGCCGTAATTGAATTTTTGCGGCACTATCAAGTCGATCCCGAGGCACGAAGTCTATCGCTCCCGCTAATTTGTTCCTATATCGAGCGCCAACTTGAACTTGGTGAGTTGTCGCGGTGGACGATTGCCCTCAGAGGCCGCGAGTCGCTCGACCGCAGGCTCGGCGAGTCTGATCTGGGCATACCAGGGAATCGCATCAACCAGATTAGCCGCACACGACTCTCCAGCGACCCAGACTCGCTTGGCGTGATCACCAGTCCAGGCGATGAAAGCGTGGGGTTATCAGCCCAAGACCTAGAGCGCGCACGCGCTTTGATGCAAGAAGAACACCTTGGTGACAATCCCGCCGCACGCCGTGTGCGCGATATAGCGGAGGGATTGTTGCTCCTCTATCCCATCAGCCGCAACTCGGGTTATGATCTCCAACCGAGCGGTGCCCGACGCCCCATTTACGAAGATCCCAATGATCCTCGCGCAAGAGACATTATTGGCTTGGCTGTTTCCTTCCCGCACTCAGAGCGGGCACAACGCGTTACCGGACAATATACTGTTGGCGCAGTCGGGTGGAGGGCTGTGTGACGCACATTGAGCCCAGTATTTGGGCGAAATTGGGAGAGGATCGACCGAGCGGCGATAACCTGACAGCGCGACTTGCAGTACCTCAGACGACCGAACGGCTTCTTTGCGCGATCAATACCGAGAAGCGTCGCCATCTGCTGATTCCATTAGATGATGGCGATAAGCCGATAGTGGATTCTCGAAGTCGTGGCTTGGTTGTCACGACCGAAGAGCGAATAATCCGAGGGCGCAAATCCACTCGTTATGTGGACATCGAGTGTCAAGACATCGCCGGATACCCAGCGTTTGACTTAATTGGAAGTGAACTGGCCATTGCCCTGGCAACTTCGAGCGACTCTCCGTCAGAAATCGTGTCTCGAGTCCTTGGGAAATGGCGTCGTTTCTGGAGCCAGGTGCCCCGTCCGATTCTATCAATGGGAGAGCAACTAGGGCTCTTTGCGGAACTCTGGTTTCTTTCAACTTGGCTCCTTCCGCGTCTTGGACCGGCCGCTGTTCAACTTTGGCGAGGACCGTTCGGAAGCCGCCATGACTTTGAGTGGCCAGACAAATCTGTCGAGGTGAAGGCCACGAAGGCACGACCACGGGTTCATCACATCAATGGTTATGACCAACTCGAACCTCCTCAGAATGGACCATTGTATTTGTTTAGTGTCCGTGTGCGTGAGGAGGCGGGAGCCACGAATCACCTGCCGATCTTAGTCGAGAATTGCCTTCAACAACTAGCGCACGACCCTGCTGTGCAGGGTCAATTCGAGGAAGCATTGCATCTGGCGGGTTATTTGCCGCTTTATGTTGAGGACTACGCTAGACTCCGGTTGCGTATCGTTGACGAAGCGATGTTCATTGTGCGAGACAACTTCCCCCGATTGCTGACCACGAGTTTTACGAATGGGTTGCCAGCGGGGATAGAGCGCGTTGAATACCAGATCAATCTAAATGGTTTTGAGGGCCTGATCGTCGCTAAAAAGCCCGAAGATTGGAAATGTTGACCAAGGGAAACGGATGGCAGATGTCTTTTCCAAACGCAAGCGCTCGGAAGTCATGTCACGCATACGCGGACGTGGAAACTTGGAGACTGAAGTTGCGTTGGCGAGGTTGCTGAGGAAACACGGAATTTCTGGTTGGCGACGACACATGGCAATAACAGGTAGACCCGACTTCGCGTTCCGGCGGGAGCGAGTTGCTGTTTTCGTCGATGGCTGCTTCTTTCACCGTTGTCCCCAACACTCGAACCTTCCCGCGACCAATGCGCGATTCTGGAGGAAGAAACTTACGGCAAACAAACGGAGAGATCGCTTCGTGAATCACTCGCTTCGACGCCAAGGCTGGGTAGTTCTGCGGATCTGGGAGCACGAATTAAGAAAAAACAGGGACAATTGCGTCGCAAAACTTCAAGCACTACTTACGGCCGGTCGCCGACGGATGAGTGTTCTGGATGCTGAGATACGCGAAACAGTCAAGTGAGCCAAGAAACTACCGGCGTTTGCTTGCGCGGCCCGTAAGGAGCCAAGACGCGGAAACCCTTAATGCCTTGGCTATCGCCGCCACTTCGTAGTCGCAAACCGAGCGGATGCCGATCTCGATCTTCCCTATCGCGGCGCGATCAATGTTCATTCCCTGCCCTATCAACCGTGAGGAAAGTGCCAGTTGAGTTAGAGGCGGCGTAAACTTTGCGCGAGCCCTTCGCACACGCGGACCGACAATGTTCTTCCTGTTCTTCAACCACACCTCAGTTGTTACCGGGTTCAGAAGACAAATCAATTAAAAGTACAAACTGTTCTTCAAAGACAAGTTGAACAATCTCGTTCGACTCGTCAGGAGAAATTGCCCAACGCTTTCCATCACCGGATTTGCCGACACAAACCCCCTCGCTACCCGCGAATTCACCACCCAAGATCAGGACACGCTTACCCGCGAGATCGTCGGATTCCGCCTTCATGACTACCGCCTCTTCACCGTCAGTTTCTCTCGACTCTCTTGCGAGCGAACGCCACAGAAGGCTTTGTTGATCCTCCAATTAGGTAGCCGCTGGTGCCGCCGCCCTCACGGACTATCAACACGATCACACGCTCATCTGGCTCGTAGGTTTTCACCCAAGTGGATTCCCTGTCGCCAGGCCAGCCGCCGATGTCAACGAGCATTGGGGTGGCGTCGGCCACGTAACGAAGTTTGATCGCCGCGTACTGGGGAGTCGATGCATGTATAATGTCTATCTCGTCGACGACGACGGCACCGCGTCCCTGCTCTTGGAATTGTCCCCATGCGAATGCCGAAAGCAAATCCCAATTGGCTTTTAGGAACCGCTTGTGCCGCAGAATTCGCTCGTCTTTGGTTAGGCTCACTGTGCAAAGCCTAACGCTTCCACCCAAGGTTTGTCAAAGATGACAGACGCGTCAACCACCACGGAACCTTTCCACTTGAAGCCCTAACCAACGCGATCCTTGGATTGGGATCTCATGCGTACCATGCCCCGCTCAGTCACCCAAGTCTTCGGGGCATAGGAAAAAATTCGTGGACAGGTCCTTGTAAAAGTGATACAAAGCCCGAGCGTGAGGCTTGCCAGAAATGCTCGGCCGAACGATAATTCGTGGAAGAACAACAGATCACGATGCCTTCTCTCCGGGCCTCCCACCGGACTGGTTTACACAGTTTCTTCAAACCTCTGCTCATCGCATAGCAAAGGGTATGAAAAGACGAGATAAATCAGATTGAAAACTCAACCAGTCAAACTTGACGGCATTACAATATGTCGGAAAGACTTCAATCTGTCCGATCAAGACAAGTATGGGCACTGGTGGATAGAAATAGGTGGCATAGAGAGTTACGGATGGTGGCCCAAGGATGGCGTCGATTTTGAAGGTACATTGTTTGGTGTGGACGGCGAACTGAACGGTCAAACAACATTCGCGGGCACCCCTACTCAGGATCCACACCACGGCGATCGCAGTGCGGATGTGCAAATCTTTGATGTCTACGGCGACTCTTCAACCTCGGTGCAGGAATATATTGATCAAATCAGGAATTATGCCAACTCATACAACGGCAGTTGGAGTTGGCCGTTGGGCCAAAATTGTCATTCGTTTCAAGAGCGCATGCTAGATGTACTGGGCTTGACGATTAAACCGACTTCACGCTGAGTTTTATGCAGATTGAAAAGAAAGATTTTTGCACTACAGTGCGGTTGGTGACATTGACAGGAGCAGTCTGTTGCGAGGTGTGCCATGCATAAAGATGAGTCGGGCGATACAGTAGAGTATTACCTTGGGTTCTCTGGATACAATCATCCGGTCCGAGCAAAGCAGAGGGTATCGGAAGAGGAGGCGAAAAAACACGAGGCATACTATGTTGCCTCGTTTGACAGAGATCGGAAACTATTGAATTTCGAGAAGCACCTCCATGGAGAAGTCGTTTTTGAATATGCCTATTCCTATCACCCCAATGGAGTGCTCATGCTGGCAGAAATTGTAGACAGAGAAGGTCAAATGACGACACAGCACTTCGATGAATCGGGCAGACTTAGAGTACCAGAACAGATGCAGTAAGAACCGGCATATCGACCGGGCGCGTGCTGGCGTTTCGGCGTATCAATCAGTCTTGATCAAAAGATCGACCGTCGTGAACTTGGCGCCGTCCTTAACGACCCAAAGTGTGATCTCGAATCTGTGTCGGTGCCCCGTTGGAGCGACGAACCGAGCGAACTGATCTGGAGAGCAACTACTCAATCTCGGAGGGTCTGCTTCGTGGACCACTCACCGCAATTGCCTAATCGCTCTGACGACCCTGAGAAGCGCCCTCTCGTGACCAGGCGTTCCATCCCATAGATTGTTGACCTCTGCCAAGAGTTTTCCTGCAGGTCGGACGCGTTGCCTCTCGACAAGTTTGTCGACGGAAACTCCGACGTGCTCGCAAATCCTCAGTACGTTGGGAGAGAGCCGTTTGAAGT
>Ga0206923_1206_pt1 | contig 10731 bp, 9 predicted proteins | sample Alteio_BWOrgHeat_64_FD_152961 | JGI IMG/M metagenome (GOLD analysis project Ga0206923, IMG submission 152961) | Enriched cells from forest soil in Barre Woods Harvard Forest LTER site, Petersham, Massachusetts, United States -... | ecosystem: Environmental > Terrestrial > Soil > Temperate forest > O...
ATGCCAATAGAACTAAGTATGCCAATTTTTTAAAACAAAATGCACAGTCGCTTTACGTTAAAGGCATCGCGAGGCCAACTATGATGATTAGTCCTGATTGGGCGCAGCAATCATCAGGCCCTACTGATCTGACAACCCAGCTGAGCGGTGTGATGATGATTGAGGCTGCAGCAAAACTGAAGGCCGCGGCTATTATTAAGTAAACTAAAGGTATTAAAACCTTAAAAAAATATGATGAGAAAAATAGGATACGGATTTGTAGCTGTTATGATAATAATGGCAGCATCGTGTAGCAAGGACAAAACCATAAAGCAAAAAGGTATTGATACCGGGAATAACCCGCCGGACACCAGCACTGTGGTTTCAGCCTATCTGACCAGGGCAAAGCAAACACATGACTTTATAGCAAACAACTTGTTTACAACCTATAAAAGCTACCGTGTAAATACAACTACAAATGTGACCAGTGCTTTTGAATGGTATAACACCAGCCAGATTTATGCCGATGCGGCAATGATAGCTAATGGCGATAATTCATACCTGGCAAATATGAATGCTACTTTCAAATGGCTTGACAATCTGTGGGATAAAAGTGATTTGCGTGGTGGTTATTTTGCATTTGCTAATCTGGATGGGAGCGGTGCCTCAGGTACTAAATACTGCGACGATAATGCTTTGAGCGGCGACGTTTTTTTGGCTGCTTATGATGTTACTACCGGTACCGATAAAGCTGCTTACTTAGCAAAAGCCGAAGCATGTGCCAACTGGCTTATGAACAGCGGACTTTGGGATAATACTTATGGGGGTGGTTTTTGGTGGAATACTGATAAACCTAATAAACCAACACAAACCAATGGTTTAGCATTACAATTGTTTTCTCGTTTGTATAAAATAACCGGGCAAACTTATTATCATGATTGGGCTGTATCTATAAATACCTGGCTGCAAAGTAAAATGTATGATAGCAAAACAGGCTGTTATATATGGATGATAGATGGTGCTGAAGTTAGGCATACAGAGATTTTCACTTATGATAATGCTATTATGATCGAAGCTTTTTTAGATTATAAAGATGCGATGAATGATAACAGTTATTTATCAAAAGCACAGGATTTGGGCAATGCCATGATAAGTACCCTCTGGAGTAAAGATTATAATGTATTTATATTCAATACAACTGACATTAGAGTTAACGGTGCATGGTGCGGGTGGGGTTCACAAGGAATGATAAAATTATATGAAGCCGATAAAAACAGTAACTGGCTGGTATATGCAAAAGCCAACATTGATGGCATGAATGTTATACTGGAAGATCCGAATACCCATGGCTACTACAATTTTGCCGGGCTGAATGGAGCGGGTAAATACAGTAATTATGAGGGTGTTGACCAGGCGTGGATGGAACGTGTAGAAGTGCTGTTGTCGAAATATAAATAATCAGAAAATATCTATTCAAATGAAAAGATCTGTAATAGTAGTTATATATATATTAACCAATTTGCTTTTAACCAATAATTTAAAAGCACAAGATTTATTAAAATACGTCGACCCTAATATTGGTACCGCGCATAGCCGGTGGTTTTTCTATACACCTGCTGCAGTACCCGGCGGCATGGCAAAGCTGGCACCCTCAACTAACGGTCATTACGGTAATGCACAGGGCTGGGAAGCAGTAGGTTATGATACCCGCCAAAATTCAATTGAAGGATTTGTGCATTTTCACGAATGGCAGATAGGCGGAGTAAGTTTTATGCCCACTATTGGTCCTTTGAAAGTAAAACCCGGTGCACTTGATACACCGGGCAGTGGTTACCGGTCTCACTTCGATCGTAAAAATGAGTTTGCTAAACCCGGCTACTATAAAGTACTGCTTGATGATTATGGTATTACCGCAGAGCTTACTGCAACTAAAAGGGTAGGCTTTCATCGGTACACTTTCCCTGCCAGCGAAGAGGCGCACATTATTTTAGATATCGGAAATAAACAGGGTGAAAGCAGCGACGTAATTGATGCCGGAATAAAAATGGTTGATGCTACCCATTTTGAGGGATTTGTAATTACCTATCCAAAGTATGTTGCACAGTATGACCCGGATGGTAAAGTAGCTATGTACTTTTATGGCGAGGTAAATAAAAAACCCGGAAGTGTTGGTTCATTTACAGCTGAAGATATTCGTCAAAATTCAACCGAAGCCAATGGCAAAGGCGCAGGTTTATTTTTAAATTTCAAAACACTTAAAAATGAAACTGTTGATTTAAAAGTAGGCCTTTCATACACTTCAACAAAAAATGCAAAAGCGAACCTGGCCGCCGAGGCAGCTAACATGACCTTTGACCAGGCAAAAAAAAATGCGCTTGGTATATGGCAGCATGAACTTAGTAAGCTTACCGTTACAAGCAATGATGATACCAGTAAGATAAAATTTTATACGGGTCTTTTTCACGCGCTTTTAGGGCGTGGTATAGCCAGCGATGTAAATGGGGATTACCCGATGCATGGCGGAAAAGTAGGGCGACTGCAACCCGATGCTAAGGGCAAATTAAGCTATAACTTCATGAATACCGATGCTATATGGGGTGGCTATTGGGACCTCACACAATTATGGGCCCTGTCTTTTCCCGGGTGGTATAGGGATTTTGTGCATACGCAACTACAGATATACCACGACAAAGGCTGGTTTGGCGATGGCATAGCCAATAGTGAATATGTATCGGGTGTCGGGACAAATTTTGTTGGCTTAACTATTGCCGCGGCTTACCAGGTTGGTATAAGAGATTATAATGTAGAAACCGCTTACCAGGCTGTAAGGGCGAATGAACTTGGCTGGAAGAACAGAAAATTCGGATCAGGGAAAATGGATGTGCAGCCTTTTACAAAATATAATTATGTCCCTTTTTTAGAAGGCGATGGCCGCAGTTTTGTCACAGACTCAACCGGTTCAAATTTTTCTGCTTCGCATACGCTTGAATATAGTTTTAGCGCATTCGCCGCCGCGCAGATGGCAAAAGCTTTAGGTAAAACGGACGACTATAAAAAGCTGATGAAATATTCAAATGGATGGCGTTATTTATATAACCCGGAAAACAAGTTGCTACAACCTAAACGGGCCAATGGAACGTTCATCGACAAATTTGACCCCTATGCCCCATGGCGTGGTTACCAGGAAGGTAATGCTATGCAATACACTTTTTACGTGCCGCAAAACCCCAATGGGCTTATCTCAACCTTAGGCAAAGAATATTTCAATAACAACCTGAATGATATTTTTGAGAAATCAGAAAAGGACGGATTTGGAGGCGGCAAAACCATAAATGCTTTTGCCGGGATAACTTCTATTTATAACCATGGGAATGAGCCTAGTTTACATATCAGCTGGCTGTTTAATTTCTCGGGTAAACCATGGCTTACACAAAAATGGACCCGCCTTATTTGCAATGAATTTTATGGGATCGAACCTATACATGGCTATGGTTACGGACAGGATGAAGACCAGGGGCAGTTAGGCTCATGGTATGTTATGACGGCGCTGGGTTTATTCGATGTAAAAGGCTTAACTGACGAAAAACCGATAATCGAATTAGGCAGTCCCATATTTGATAAAGCCACAGTTAAGTTAGGAAACGGCAAATTACTGGTCATTGTGGCAAAGAATAACTCAAAGCAAAACATGTACGTGCAATCAGTTAAATTTAACGGCAAACCTTTGAATAATTGCTGGATGTACCGTGATGAATTAATGAAGGGTGGAACACTATCATTTGTCATGAATAGCAAGCCAAACAAAGCTTGGGGAAGCAAGGTTCTCCCGCCATCAATACAATAATAAATATGAATTAAAAGCATCAGATGTATTCCACTCGTAAAGTTAAATTGGTTATATGGTTTTTGTCAGGGGCTTTGTTGTCCACCAATGCGGTGGCACAACAAAGTACCCTTTCAAAGGAATACCAGAACAGGGCAGAAAAAATGTATTCGGCTATATGGAAATATTACCGGGCACCTGCATATCCCGGATTGTTTACCGAAAATTTCCCATCGAATCAAAAAACTAAGCTTGATTATTTCCAGGGAGAAAAAGTAGAAACAAAAGCCGTTAGTTTTCTATGGCCTTTTTCGGGTATTTTTTCGGCAACAAATGTCCTCCTGAAAGTTCCGGGAAAGCATGAACTGTACAAGCCTTTTTTAGATTCACTGGTAACCGGCATGGAAAAATATAGGGATACGACCCGGGTGCCAACAGGGTATCAGGCTTATCCTGTAGAATTTGAAAAAGCAGATCGGTATTATGACGATAATGGCCTTGTTGGTATTGAATACCTTGAAGCTTATTTTAATACTAATAATCCGGTTTATCTTAACAGAGCCAAAACGGTATTTAAGTTTATTATCAGCGGTTGGGATAATCAATTGGGTGGGGGAGTTTATTGGCTGGAAGGCCATCATGACCAAAAACCCGCATGCAGTAATGGCATGGCTATGCTTGTAGCGCTTAAATTATACAAAGCAACAAACGACACTGCATATTTAAACTGGGGCAAACGGTTTTACAACTGGATGAAAACCAATTTGAGCGATCCAGATAATGTATATTGGAATGATAAGAAAGTTAAGGATGGAAGCATAAATAAAATATACTATTCTTACAACTCCGGTTCAATGCTGGAAGCCTCAGTGCTGTTGTACCAGTTTACTAATGATAAAGTTTATTTGAAAAATGCAGAACAGATAGCTAAAAATACTTTTGATCATTTTAATAAAGCAAATCATGACCCGCAGCTTTCCATGAAGATTGACCTTCCGTGGTTTATGACAGTATTGTTTAGGGGGTATGAAGCATTGTACAAAATAGATAACAATTACAGCTACATTGAGGCGATAAGCAAAAATCTTGATCATGCATGGCAAAATTCGCATGATCAATATGGGTTCCTGACTAAAAGCTGGACCAATAAACCGGCAGAATTAAACAAACCAAAATGGCTGCTTGATGAGGCCTGCATTGCAGAACTATATGCAAGGCTAAGTTTGTTGAATAAGTAATAAAATACCCGGTATTGAATTAAATCTCTAAAGATAATAGTATCAATGATTTTATAACTCGCGGCGATACGACGGTTTGATAGGTTTCCTGCAATTAAAAATTCCCCAAACGAAATTCATACCTATCTTTGCGCCTATGCCGGTACAAATTTACCACCCGTTTAATGATGAAAATTTCAGTAATCAAACCTGTTTTTTAACCGGACAAAAACTAAGTTCCGCCGAAGAAAAAGTGCAGGTTTTCCCGCAATGGCTTATGAGCCGCTATAAACTGGAAGACCAGCCTTTTAAAATGCTTGATGAAAGCATGGCCACTTACAAAGACTTGAAGATCCCCTGTGCGGCGCAAGTAAATGAAGCTTTTCTTGAGCCTTTGGAAACAGAGGTTGCCGCGGCCTTTGAAACAGGCTACGAAGCTGTAAAAAAACTTGATTACCTAAAGCTTTTCCAATGGGCTGGGAAATTATTATACGGAATTATATTTAATGAGATACAGGCCGGTATCAGGCAGCAATATGCACAAGGCGAGGAGTTTAACATATCACAATCCATCATTCATAAATTCAGCCATCTGCATTTAATGCTGCAAAGTATTAACCTGCCTGTGCATTTTGAGGATTTTAAACCATACAGCATATTCCTTTTTAAGGTAGATAACAACGAACAGGAGTTTGGCTACCGCGATGAAATAAACACGCTTACGTTTGCCTTACGCATCAGGGATTTTGGGTTGATCATTTGCCTGCAGGATAACGGCGCAAATCGTAATTATCACCGTGAAATATTAGAGAAAATTGAAGGCGAAACGCTGCATCCCATACAGTTTGAGGAATTCAGCGGGCGGGTGTTTTACTCGGCATACCTGTTTAACCGCCTGCCCGAATATAATTTGTTGCCTGTTGGTGACGAGCTTTATATTGAAGCCATGCCATTACGTGGCATGAGCAGCAAACCTTTATTTGATACCTGGAACGCTAAGACCTATGGACAGGTGCTGGAAAGTTTCTGGAAAAACTGGGGTTTCCTGTTACTGGAAATTATAAAAGACCCTGAACAGCCTATGAGTTTTTTGCAGGATAACGATGGTAATTTGATTAAAGCGGCTGACATTAAATTGCCATCCTGATCTGCTCGATGAAGGTAGAGATTACATGAACATTCAGTAATACTGTTATGCCAATCCCGCTAAGGGCCCCAAATAAGTGGGCATCGTGGTTAATATTATCACGCGAATATTTTGAGGCATAATTACAATAAACCAGGTATAGTACGCCAAAGATAATGGCCGGGATCGCGAAAGGAATAGGCAGGATCATCATTTTATCGAGCGGGTGGTATAATATCGAGCTGAAAATTACCGCGCTTATTGCACCTGATGCACCGAGGCTGTTGTACCAAAAATCGTCCTTATGTTTTATTACCGATGGCAGGTCGCTCAATATCATACTAAGGATATATAAAACCCCGAATTGCCAATGACCTATGGTTAATTCAAGCTGAAAAGCAAAGAAGAAATAGGAAAACATATTAAAAAACATATGCATCCAGTCTTTATGTATCAGTCCGCTGGTTAAAAGGGTGTAAACATTACGGCCACGGTAAACACTGTAAGGGTGCAGCATCAATTTACCATACCAGCTTTCGTTAGAAAAGGTAAGCAAGGTGGTAATTACGGTAATAACAAATATTAATGAAGCTACCGGTGCTACTGATAAGTATTGATGCATTTGTTATATGATTGCCTGCGACGGCTAAGATAAGTGTTTCCCGTAATTATGATAACGATAAAGCAAAAAACGTTATTCGCTATTAGCGCGCTAGCTCTTCCTGCACATTTTTGGGCAGGCTTTGCACTACAAGTTCATAAGAATGGTCTATCATTTGGTAAAGCTGCTTACGGGTTAGGTTACCATCCATGTAAATGGTGTTCCAGTGAACTTTGTTCATGTGGTATCCCGGCTTTACTTCAACATAGCGCTCGCGCAACTCAATGGCGCGCTCAGGGTCGCACTTCACATTAAAAATGTTACCGCTTTTAAGACTGGTAAGCAAAAATATCCTTTCACCTACTTTAAAAACCAGAGTATCCTCGCCAAAAGGAAAACTTTCGGTAGCACCCTGTTTGCGGATGCAATAGTCGCGTAATTCTTCAATATTCAATAGTATACCCCCCTTATCCGTTTGGTGTATGCCCTTATTAAACCAAAATTATATTTTAAACCAACAGTAATTTGCCTGAACTGGTCAGGATAATCATTCCTGAATTTTGAAGGCGGGTCATTATAACCATCCAAACCTTCGCCAAACACTACGCTGTGCTGGTATTCAATATCGAGCCTTATATATGGCTCATTATACTCATTATAAAATTTAAACTCGTAACCAACCCTTACCGGGATGGCAATGTTAGTGAGGCTGTTATTAAAATAAAATTTATATTCACCAGCCGGGTGCCCTTCCGAAAACAGGTCAAAATGATTATTATCTACATCATTTTTAACTACTCCGATACCTGTACCGACATAAAAATTCTTCAGCACATTTGAAAGTTCGCCACCATAGTAATCAATAATTTCACCCGCCTGCAAGTCGGCACGTAACATTATAGCAGTATATTTATTTACATATTCCCTGCTATGATCGGTAATGCTTGTTATATCTCCACCACTCAACTTCCCACGTGTTATCTCTAACGAAATCGGAACATATGGGCTATCGTACCATGTGAAATTCACATTAAACGAAAGCGAATTATTTTCTTTATGCGTGTTTGTATAAGGATGGTCTGAACTAATGCCACCACCAACACCCCATGGCATATAGTTATAATCGCCCTGGGCTTTTACAATTACGGAACAAAAAATTAAAGTAAAAAGTAAAAAAATTCTTTTCAAAAGCCTAATATTAACTAATTATTCTCAACTTTTGCGTTGAATTTAACCTTATACGTACTATAAATAACACAAGTTCTAATATAATACATTATATGGATTTTTCTACGCCAATAAAATTTACTGTCACTGAACGTTTTTTACGCTACGTAACCATTGATACACAATCCGAGCCAAGTTCAGAAACCTGCCCCTCAACCGAAAAACAAAAGGATTTGGGTGAACTACTGGTTAAAGAATTACTCAATATGGGGATAACTGACGCACACTTAGACCAATACGGTTATGTGTACGCTACTATTCCGGCCACCACAAATAAACAAAATATTCCTGTAATTTGCTTCTGTTCGCACATGGATACTTCACCTGATTGCATCGGAAAAGACGTAAAACCCATTATTCATAGGAATTACCAGGGTCATGACCTTGTTTTACCCGATGATAATACGCAGGTTTTAAGGATGGCCGAGCATCCGGATTTGAAAAATCAAACGGGTAATGACATTATAACCGCCAGCGGGACTACTCTTTTAGGTGCCGATAATAAGGCCGGTGTTGCCGAAATTATGGATGCCTGTTACCAGTTGGTAAACCACCCTGAAATTAAACATGGGCCAATAAGGATTTTATTTACACCCGATGAAGAAATTGGCCGTGGAGTTGATAAGGTGGATATTAAAAAGCTAGGTGCTTATGCTGCCTACACTATGGATGGTGAAAGCGCGGGTAATATGGAAAATGAAACTTTTAGTGCTGATGGTGCTAAGCTGACTATATATGGAATTAGTTCTCACCCCGGGTTTGCAAAAGGTAACATGGAAAGCGCAATTAAAATCGCCGGAAAAATAGTTGCGCAATTGCCTTATGAATTATCGCCGGAGGGTACTGAACAGAAACAGGGCTTCGTTCATCCGGTTGGCATTAGCGGGCATGTAGAAGAAGCTATTGTTGATTTTATTATCCGTGATTTTGATGACAATAAGTTACAGGACCATACAGGGGTGATCAAAAAGATCACCGAAGATGTTTTGAAGCAATATCCCGCGTCATCCTACAAACTTGAAATTAAAGAACAATACCGTAATATGAAAGCTGTGCTGGACAAGTACCCGCAAATCGTTGACTATGGTATGGAAGCTATAAAACGCAGCGGTCTTGCTGCAAACCTTCGCAGCATACGCGGTGGTACGGATGGTTCAAGGCTATCATTTATGGGTTTGCCATGCCCTAATATCTTCGCCGGTGAACATGCCTTTCACGGTAAACAGGAGTGGGTAAGCGTACAGGATATGCAAAAAGCTGTTGAAGTGATTTTGCATTTGTGTATGATATGGGAAGAAAAAGGCTAATTGCCTGAATCTTTTTTCTCCTTATCTTCAACAGGTTTTTTGGATTTCTTCGGTGGTTTTTCGGCTACCAGGGCATCTGTCATCCTTTCAAACTCATCAATAAAATCTGTGTAATAGCTGCCCGTACCCGGCCCGCTGAAACCGGTATGTATTTTACGTACTTCGCCTTTCCGGTCAATAATAATGGTTGTCGGGAAACCCATAAAATCAGCCAGCATAGGCAGGCTTTTTTGCGGGTCGCCTTTGGCAGGGGTAAAGCCTGTTATAAGGAGGGGGTAGGGAATGTTAAAATGCTTTTTTAACTGTGTTAACGTGCGCTGCGCTTCTGTAAAATCCCGGCTGCGTTCATAGGCCAGCCCGATCACTTCTACACCTTTTGAATGATATTTATTGTAGTAACGACTTGCAAAGTAGTTGGTTTCGTCCATACAGTTGGGGCACCACGAACCCAATAGTTGCACTATAACCACCTTATTTTTGAAACGCTTATCGCTTAATGAAACTTTAATGCCGTTAATATCCGGGAAGCTGAAATTAAGCTTAGTAGAATCTGGTTTAAGGTAAGTAAGTGAATAAGCATCGGGTAATTTGGCACTGTCATTTTTAAAAGCGGTCCAGTCACTAACGCCAGAATATCCCGAATAGAACTTGCCGCCCGTTAAAGTATGGTTATCCTTTAGTTTAGCCGTAAATAAATAAGCATGCCCGCCATCAAAGCATGAAAAGTATAAACTATCATCTTTCACAATACCTTCCAGGTAACGGTAATCGCCGGTTGTAGTTAAAAAGGTACCTGTAAGTTTAACATCGGTCTGGTTAAACACACCCACGGTAGTGTCTTTGCTTGTGCCATCCCCAAAAATAGCGGTCCACCTGCCGGTTACATCAAAAATAGGGTCTTGCGTAGCCCGAAAAAAACGCCATAATACCCCCGGGCTAGCTATAAAATCCATATAGGCATCTTGACCTCCCAAATGCTTTTTCCAACGGCCGGTTAACCGGTTATGACTGAATTTTAACCTGAATTCGGAATCATATAAAGGCATGTGTACAAAAACAGAATCGCCTTCATAAACAATATCGGTTACTTTAAATCGTTCACTGCCATTAAATATGGTTATCACCTGCTGGTGTTTGGTGGTGTCGCTTACTTCGAAATTAAAGGGAATATTATGCCCTGATGAGGTTTTTAATACGCCGCGCCATATACCCGTAGTAAGCGGGTTAAGGGGAATATTTTGTGCCGATGCCGTTTTGACCAGCAGCACAAACAATAAGAATAGCAGCGCTTTATACTTCATTTTGAAGGTTATACTATCAAAACTAAACAAAAGTTGCGCTATTGCTTTAACAGGTCGCGCGATATGACGATTTTCTGAATTTCAGAAGTGCCTTCATATATCTGGGTTATTTTAGCATCGCGCATCAGGCGTTCTACATGGTATTCTTTC
>Ga0206923_1207_pt1 | contig 10715 bp, 10 predicted proteins | sample Alteio_BWOrgHeat_64_FD_152961 | JGI IMG/M metagenome (GOLD analysis project Ga0206923, IMG submission 152961) | Enriched cells from forest soil in Barre Woods Harvard Forest LTER site, Petersham, Massachusetts, United States -... | ecosystem: Environmental > Terrestrial > Soil > Temperate forest >...
GGACGATGCGGCGATTGCTCGATGGCCGTTTTTTGAGCATGTTGACACTTTGTTCAACGGCGTCGATGACTCTGGTGCCACTGCATCCGGATTTGATGCCGTCGATGGCGACCTTGATCTTGTCGTTGTCGCCCGTGAAATCCTGGACAGTCTGGATCTTGCAATCGAAGGCGATGACGGCCGCTTCTCCGGATCTGCCGGTAATCTGAGTGAGCAACGTGCCGAGCTTATGAAGTTGCGGGAGAACTCCATCGACGCGGGAAGACTTTTCGATAGCGACTACGAGCGAAATCGGTTCGTAGGCCGTGTCGACATGGATATTCTGCTCTATTCCGTTGTCGTAGAGGTGGAACTGATTGTCCTTCAGGCCGTCGATAATGTTGCCGTCGTGATCGGTTACGAGGACCGGCGCAACGAGGTTGCTGACGGTGGTGCGAATGATACCGCCCAACTCGGGTGCGTCGGGAGACGGCTGTGCGGGTGGTTTGGCGGGAGGAGCAGCGGGAGATTGTGCGCGCGCTAGTGCACCAAAAACCGCCAGGATGGCAATGATGCACAAAACGGCGATTCCATAATCGCGTGTGCGGTTGTTTTTCGAAGATAAATTCATGTCGTTCACGCCTCCCAGTCGCTCACTCGCCGCCCTGTATTTCGTGTGCGGTTCGTCCATTCAGCAGATCGTGCACGTGTGGTACCAATTCCAAAATAGCACTTAGCGACTCCAGAGCGGCTTTGGGGGAACCCGGCAGAGCGACGATCAGCGTGGAACCTGAGACTCCGGCCAGGCTGCGGGACAGACTCGCCATGGGGGTAAAGGCGCGGCCCGATTGGCGCATGAGTTCGCCGAAGCCTGGAATCTCGCGGTCGATGACGTCGCGGACTGCTTCGGGAGTGACGTCGCGAGGAGCTACGCCTGTGCCGCCTGTTGTGAAAATGACGTCGGTTTGGTGGTGGTCAATGACGGCCCGCAGCCGGGTTGCGATTTGTTCGCGCTCGTCGGGCAGGATTTCAGGGGTGGGGACGATGTAGCCGGCGGCTCGGAGGTGGTTGGCCAGGGCGGGGCCGGATTTGTCGTGGCGGGTGCCTTTGTGGGAGGTGTCGCTGATGGTCAGGATTATGGCTTGGAGAGGTTGGGTCATTGGAGTGGCTCACAGTCGCCGGGCTGCGCCCGGCAGGACCGATTGCAAATCGGTCCGCAGGTTACAAACCTGCCCCACATGGAGTTCTGTTGCATTTGAGAGGGTTGCGATTTGGTGGTCGTTGGGTGCGCACAGGAGAACCGCTTTGAGTGATCGTGTTGGGTTGGTGGTTTCGGGTGGAATTCGGGTTGGGGCAGAAGAGGCGCGGCCGAAGGCCGCACGTCCAGAAGAAGCAGGGGGGTCATCGGCGGAAGTCTCCGCTTTTGCCGCCGGTTTTTTCGAGGAGGTAGAGGTCCTGGATTTCGATTCGCTTGTCGAGGGCTTTCGTCATGTCGTAGATCGTCAGGGCTGCAACGGCGGCGGCGGTCAGTGCTTCCATTTCGACACCCGTCTGAGCCGTGGTGGCTGCGGAGGCGATGACGCGAACGCCGTCGGGCTCGATCATTGTCGCGACATCGGCGTGGGAGAGCGGTAAAGAATGGCAGAGCGGGATCAGTTCGGCTGTTCGTTTGGCGGCCTGAATGCCTGCGATACGGGCAATTGTCAGTGGATCGCCCTTGGGATTCGCGGGAAGGGATGCGAGGACTTCGGGACTCATGCGTACGAAAGCATGGGCGCGGGCGGTGCGGCGGGTGACGCCTTTAGTGCCGACGTCTACCATGCGGGGCTCGCCAGACTGGTCGTCGAAATGGGATAGTTTGCTCATTTGAATAAGATGGAGATCAGATCGCCGATGGCGTAATCGGATTTTTCGGGATCGGCTATGAGGAAGGCGTTGGCGCGGCAGAGCGCCTGAATATCGCCTGAGCCTTTCCACGCTACAGGTGTGACTTCGGCGCCACGGACATTGGCAGGGAGGAAGCGCGTCATACCGGCGTGGTGGCGGAATGGCTGGGTCAGTCTGGCGAGGGACACGGGCAGTTCCGCGGCGGTTTCCGGTGTTGCGCCCGAAAGAAGCGCGATGGCTGGGCGCGCGAAGAGTTCGAAAGTGACCATGGTGGATGCCGGGTTGCCCGGGAGACCGAAGAAGAACTTGTAGTGGGCTTTACCAAAGACGAGGGGCTGGCCGGGCTGAATCAGGACGCGGTCGAAGAAGAATGTTGCGCCGAGTTCCGCCAGTGCAGGTTCCACGACATCGTATTTTCCTGCTGAGACGCCGCCGCTTAGCAGCAGCAGATCGAACGAGAGCCCTTGCCGGATGCGATGACGCGTGTGTGCCATGGTATCGCCCGCAATCGGAAGAATGAAGGGGATGCCGCCGGCATGTTCCACCTGCACGGCCAGAGACCAGGCATTCGAGTTTCGGATCTGGCTGCCGGTGGGTGTGGTTGCGATGTCGATAACTTCGTCGCCTGTGGAAAGGATCGCGATGCGAGGCTTCGCGAAGACCGATACGGAGGTGCGGCCGACGGAGGCGAGGCAGGCGACAGCGGTGTAGTCGATGCGGGTTCCGCGCGGGAGAACGACGGTGCCGAATGCGGCTTCGCCGGCGCGCGGGGAAATGTTGTCGCCTGTTTTAATCGTTCGATCTGTGGAGATGCTGCCATTCGTGTGGCGGACGGAATGTTCGACCATGAGTACGGCGTCGGCACCATCAGGAACGGGTGCGCCCGTCATGATTTCGACTGCTTCGCCTGGCCGAATTGTGGAGGAGAATGTCTGGCCTGCGCGGATTTCCCCGATCACACGGAGTTGGCCTGGAATGTCGGCTGCGCGGATCGCAAAGCCATCGCGCATGGAGCGGTGAAATGGCGGGTAGTCGTGATCGGCGAGGATGTCGTCCGCTAGAATGCGCCCTGCGCTGGCCGAGAGTTCGACGACTTCCGTTGCGGGCGACGAAAATTCGGCTGCAACTTCACGGAGGACTGTCGCGCGCGCTTCGTAAAAAGTCAGGGCCGGCACGAATTCAGTGTAGCCTTCGGTTGGGTGGAGTGGTTGCGCTGAACCGGACAGGGAGCGGAGATTGGAGGATTTCTGCATCGGGTTCAGGCGGCGATTGGCGGTTCGTCCTCATTTTCGGGGGTGATTACTGGCGTTTCGGGGGCTGTTTCGGGCGTTTTGTCTTCGGAGGCGGGGTGCTGATTCTCAGGTTTTGGGTCTGGGGCAAGGAACGAAACCAATTTTTGGTTAAGTTCTTCGGTTGCCGTGTCCGGATCGGTGAGTTGTACCGGCTGGGTGGGGGCACGGATTCAGTCGGGGCGATTTGCTGGGTGCTTTCCTCGGCGTTTTCCTGATCGAAGGGGCGTTTGGCTCGAAGCATTATGAGAGGGCGGTGTCGAAGTTTCGCTGGGCGGCATTGATGCGCTGACTGACCCGGGCGAAGACTTCCGATCTTTCTTTATAGACTTTGCCCATGAGGGTGGTTTCGGTCTCGTCAAACCTTTGTTCCCAGACGGCGGAATCGGCATGGAGATAGCGGCGGCCCCGCCAGTCGGAGCAATGATGAGGTCAACCAGATGGCGCTCTTCAGGTACGGTGGGGCGGAAACGCTGGTAGTATTCGGCGGTGAGGGCTTCGTGATCGTCGCGGCTTTCGGTGCGGATGACGTCGGATTTCGCGTCGACGCCGGTTTTGAGGGCGTCTTGGGATGAGATAGCACGACCTTGAGGGGTGGTCGCACTGTGACATTTCTGTGCGTTCAGACGGTTTGCGGCTATTTGTTTATCACTGGCCATAGTTGGCTCCTTCGTGATGAAAACTAGCATGCGGGGCAGGGGGAAACGCCCATCGATTTCGGTAAGTTGATGAGGGGTAGGGAAATAGAGTTTGAAAATCGACGATAACGGGTTTGGTGGTTGGCCGGAAGAACCGCTCTCTGACGTTCGCGGCTCAGTTTACCTGGGCATCGGAATGGACACGGCCTTGCCTGCACCTCGCTCGGCGATCCAAATGGTGTCGCCCGCGGGTTCGACGGCGGTTGGTGTCATGAGTCCTTCTTTGATCACCGCGACGCTGGCTTTATCTCCATTGACGGTGATGACGGAGATTTTGCCACTGGCATTTTCGGCAACGAGCAGTTTGCCGTTTGCGGCGCGCATGCCGTCCGGCCCTTTCACCGGCTGATCCATCCAGATATCGACTGGCTGTCCGGCTTTGCCCGTGGCGTCTACCGGGATGCGGTATAGATTGTTTGAGAATACATTATTCACGTACAGGGTGCCGTTCAGGAAGGTGATCCCGTCGATGCCATAGAGCGCGCGATCTTCGAGGAATAGTTCAGCAGTGGAAGCACCGGCCGGCAGCTTGTAGATTTTACTGTTGGCCGTATCGCTGATATAGAGTGCCTTGTCCGGGCCGACAGCGAAATCGTTACAGGTACTGTTGTCGCCGGGCAGGTTCCAGCGAAGCTTTTGCGCGCCGGTGGATAGGTCGAAGCCTCTCAGCGCGGTGTGCCGCTTCACGGGCGTGACGCCGGGCACGGGAGTCAGTTGGCACGTCCACAACGTGTTGGCAGAGGCATCCGCAAGCATGCCGAAGAAAAAGGTGCCCGGGCCTTCGTTACTGGCATCCACAAACTTTTCGGCAGTGGTGGAGCCGGGGCGCACCTTGTATACAAACGGGGTGGAGGCGCTCCCGACGATCAGGACTCCACCGGGCGCGATGGTTAGACTTTCGGGCTGGGATTTCGCGTCGCCGATCAAAATCTCAGCGGCCGGCATCGCCTGGGAAAGGCCGGTCAGGAGGGCCAGGCAGGCGGCGAAGTGTCGTGCGTTATTGGGCATGGTTAAGGTCATTATCTTTCATTTTCGGATCCGGGTGAGAGGCGGACCGAAGCTCGCGGCAGGCTGAATGCCAGCCCTCTTTAACCACGGCCCGCGAATGGCATCTTCGTGGCCATTACGGTCATGAACATCACGTTGGCCTCCAGAGGCAGATTGGCCATGAAGACGACCGCGTCAGCCACATGTTTCAGATCCATGCGCGGCTCGGGCTTCTTGCTGCCATCCGCCTGCAGAACGCCTGTGGTCATGCGCTCTGTCAGTTCGGTTGCTGCGTTGCCGATATCAATTTGACTGCATGCGATATCGTGGGGGCGGCCATCGAGTGAAATGCACTTTGTGAGACCGGTGATAGCGTGCTTCGTGCAGGTGTATGGTGCTGAGTTGGGCCGGGGCGTGTAAGCGGATATTGAGCCGTTGTTGATGATCCGGCCTCCTTTGGGAGTCTGAGACTTCATCATTCGCATTGCTTCCTGGGCACACAGGAACGAACCGGTCAGATTGATGCCGACCACGGAGTTCCACTGCTCAGCGGTGAGTTCGTCCATGGGGATTGCAGGCACGTTGATGCCTGCGTTGTTGAACAAAACGTCCAGACGTCCGAAGGCTTCCCGTGTGCGCGCGAAGAGTTCCTTCACCGAATCCGGTTGACTGACATCTGTAGCGACCGGAAGCATGGCCCCGCCGGATGCCGCAGCCATCGCAGCAGTCTTGGCTACTTCGGTGCCGCGCCGGCCCGCGAGCACGACCGAAAATCCGGCGGCCTGCAAGGCAAGGGCGGCAGCGCGTCCAATGCCGCTGCCAGCTCCGGTGACTAATGCGATTTTGTTGGTGGCTTCCATCTCAGATCCATTGTCCATCAAGACAGTTGGTCCATCAAAACCGTTTGATTCTGTCACGGACAGTGGGTATTTTGCGCATGAGGATTATTCAGTACAGTGGATGCAAATTTGCTAATGTTCCTAAGTCTCGAAAAATGAGGTGCTTCCGGAAAGTCACCCAGGTATTTTACCAGGACCGTAATCGTCGACGTTCAGAATGGTTTCCATATGGAACTCCGGCAACCCGAACTAAAGTGCCTTCTCTGATGACGGTCGTTGAATCCCTGCGTACCCCAGCAATTCAGTAAAATCTGTCTGTTCCAGGCGACCTTTGCTCAGAATAGCAACTGTACGCTGCAGAAGTCTCTGCTGTTCGTTCTCGGAGAGGATCTGAGATGTGGTAATAATCACAGGAATGTTCGCCAAGTCGGGATCGATCTTCAGCCTGTCGAGAACTTCAAAACCCGTCAGGTCCGGCATCACAAGGTCCAGGAATATCACGTCAGGGCTGGCCTTCGAAGCCATCCGAAGACCCTCCATTCCGCCCGGAGCTTCCAGAATCATCAGTGGCAGGCCTCGTAATCGCTGTTTCAGCAGATATCTGTCACGCTCCTGGTCGTCAATCACCAGCACCTTTTTCGCGTCGGTCTGGCCCGTCAGTGCCCGCAATTCCCGAATCAGGTCGGCTTGTTCGAATGGTTTAAGAAGATAGCTCTCTACGCCGAGGTGGAAGCCCTTATTCCGATCCTCAATCGTACTGGCTACCAGCACCGGAATATCCCTCGTTCGGTCATCCTTCTTGAGCTGGGCCATGAAAGCCCACGTATCTTCTGAGCGAAGCACAATATCGAGAATGATCGCCACAGGGCGCAGGCGGGAGAGAACTTCTTCACCTTCCCGCGTTGTGCTCGCCGGCACCATTTCAAAGCCGGAGCCAGCCAGATAACTCCTGTACATCATCATCATCTCCGGCTTGTCTTCCACCACCAAAACCGGTAGCATGTGCGGGTCCGGCAACACTGCCAAAGGCGTGACAATCACCTCCGGTTCGTCCCCCCGATATCGCATCGGAATATGGAGTGTAAAATCCGATCCCGAGCCCAGGCGGCTCTCCACGCCCACCGAGCCGCCCAGCACTGTAGCCAGTTTCTTCGAAAGCGGCAACCCCAGCCCGGTCCCCTTCACACGCTTCTGCAGATGGCTGTCGATCTGGGCAAAGTCCTGAAAGATCAGATCGATATTCTCGGGCGCGATCCCGATTCCGGAATCGGAAACCAGGAACTGAATCCCGCCCTCTCCCTCAAGTGCGGCAGAAACCCGAATGTCACCCCGCTCCGTAAATTTCAGTGCGTTGGAGATGAAATTTCGCAGAATCTGCGAAACTTTCCCCTCATCGGAAAACAGGCTCGGAATGTTCGTTGCGTCCTCGAAAACCAGCTCCACCGATTGATTCAGCAGCAGCGGGCGCAGCATGCCTCTCAATGCCGCAAACAGGTTTTCCACCTCGAATTCAAGCGGCCTCACTTCCACCTTGCCCGCTTCCACTTTGGCAAGGTCCAGCAGATCGTTAACAAGTTCCAGCAGATCCTGGGCCGCCTTTCGCACGTAAACCACCTGCTGGTGTTGCGGCGCCGTCAGATCTCCGTCGGAGCGATTCAGCAGCAGCCCGCTTAACGCCAGAATTGAATTCAGCGGAGAGCGGAACTCATGGCTCATGTTCGAAAGAAACTTCGATTTCAGGTCATCGGCGCGGCGCAGAATGTCCGCTTTTTCGTCCAGTTCGGCGTACAGTGCCACCACCCCGCGATTCGTGTCTTCCAGTTCGCGGTTCAGCCGCGTCAGTTCCGCCTGGCGCGTACGAATTTCTTCCAGAGCTCTCAGCAATTCCTGGTTTTGATGCTGCAGTTCCTCAAAGGCATTCTGTGGACGCTCCTGATGCAGAATCGCGGCGATCGTGGCCAGTTCAGGCCCGTTGATAACCGGGGCGCGCCTCGGAAGCAGCTTCTTCAGCGAGACAGTTGTGCCTTTGCCTGCGGCAGAATCGATCTGGAACTGATCCATCAGCCTCCGGGCTCCCACAATGCCCAGGCCCATGCCGGTCCGTGACTGATAACGACCTTCGAGGATCGAATCCAGGTCGTGTATACCGCCGCCATTGTCTGAAATCCGAACGATAAACAACTGAGGTGCCGTTCGGCCTTCGAGCAAATAATCTGCGCGTCCCCCCCCGCGCATAATTGAACGCGTTGCGCGCAATTTCAGAAACAGCGGTGGATATACGGGTCTGGTCCTGAGCATCGAATCCGAGCAGGCGTGCAATTTGCCGTGCACGTTGCCGCGCCGTCACCGTGTCGTGCTCGGATTGAATCGATACCGAAAGTATTGCCGAACTCATTTCAAGCCGCCTTCGCCACTACCGCCGTTGCGTCGTCATTGCCACGGGTAAAATCCCGATACAGAACCCCCGCAATCAGAGCTGGATCCCGCAATGCAAGTCCGGCATGAGCATTAAACCCGGCGTGACTTCCCAGCCCATCGGAAAACATCACCAGGATCCCGTTTTCCGGCCACGCATATTTGAACTCCCGCAGGCGCTGTGCCTGAAAACCGGCCGTTCCGTATGCCGAAACCAGACTCTGACTTGACCCCGGACCCGCGTAAATATGTGCCGATATGTTCCCAATACCTGAAAACGTAACCGTGCTCCTGGCCCGGTCGACGCGTGCCACCGCCACCGCCGCTCCGCGTGTACTCCGCAGCGCCTGATGAACCCTTTCGACCAAAGCGCCCGGAGAGAGCTTCGGCGCCAGATGAAGAATGCGGACAGCTTCCATCGATGCCGTCTTTGCCTCCATTCCGTGCCCCAAGCCATCCGCGACCAGAATCGTCGCCTCGTCTTCCGTCTGTTCGGCGCCCCACGAGTCGCCGCAAACCTCCTGCCCGGGTTTAGAGACGTTCACCGCTCCAATGTGTAATTCCGTCGCCGTGCGCGGCGCCATCGTCTTCGCCTTGGCGGTAGACCATCGGGCCAGCACCGCGGCGCCCTGCCCTGCCTCCGAGTAAAAGTCGGTCACATCCGAAAGCCGCAGGATCGCCCCCAAACCCTCTCCACCTGAACTCCCGGTGCTGAAGCCGTCGCGCAGACATTGGTCGAGATTCAACATGCCCGGGCCTTTGTCCAGCGCCAGAAGTTCCAGGTTCGATTCGGCCGCCGCATCCGCCACTGTGGAACGGATCAGCAACTCTCCGCTGCCCGCATGTTTCAGCAGGTTCGTACAGGCCTCCGTCACCACAATGGCGACCTGCTCCGCACGCGTCTCGTCAAAACCCATTGCAGTGGCCATACCGCGCGCAACTCTGCGCGCCTCTGCTGTCTGGCTCCGCTCATTGATTTGGATTCTAACCGATTCAGACATAGATTCTAACCGATTCAGACATGGATTCTTATCGATTCAGACATCGATTCTTATCGATTCAGACATCGATTCTTATCGATTCAGACATGGATACTGGCCAGACATGCACACCTACTTCCATCTCAGAATCGAAACCCTCGTGCCTTGACCGGGCACAGAGGTGATCTCGAATTCATGACAGAGCCGCTTCGCTCCACCCAACCCCAGTCCCATCCCGTTGCCCGAGGTAAACCCATCGGTCAGCGCCTGTTCGATATCTTCGATCCCGGGACCCTCGTCCTCAAAAATCAGGCGCACCCCGGTGCGGCGCTCGTTCTCAACAGCTTCAACCAATGCCTTGCCGCCTCCGCCATAATCCACCGTGTTCCGTGCCAGTTCGCTCGACGCCGTGACGATCTTCGTCTGATCCACCAGCCCGAAACCAAGCGCAACCGCCTGCCGCCGCGCCGCCTGACGCACCAGGACTACGTCGTCGGAAGCGCGCAACTCAAACGATTCAGAATTCAGTACTTTCATCCGCGCCTTCGGCCTCTGCCATGGCCGAACGCAGCGCAGCCATGCCTTTCTCCACGTCGAGCGCGGTGCGAATGCCCTGCAGCGACATTCCCAGTTCAACCAGCGTGATTGCTACCGAGGGCTGCATTCCCACAAGGACGGTGTGCGCATCAAGCAAACGCGCCATCCCCGCGATACTGCCCAGCATCCGCCCGATAAATGAATCCACCATCTCCAGCGTCGAAATATCGATTAACACGCCGTGCGCGCCATGTTTCACAATCTGCGAGGTCAGATCGTCCTGCAAACCGAGAGCGAGGCGATCATGCATGTCCACCTGGATGGTGACCAGCAGGAAATCGCCCATCTTTAGAATCGGAATTCGCTCCATTCTATTTCGCCTCGGCCCCCTCGCGCTTATCGATTTTCACCACCTTCTGGCCGTTGCGTCTCAGCGTGACCGCGAACGCATCCGCCAGGGTCGCCTTAGTGGTGACATTAGTCAAATCGACCCCCAGATGAATAATCGTCTGGGCAATTTGCGGCCGTATGCCGCTGATCAGGCAATCGGCGCCCATCAGGCGCGCCGCAGCCACGGTCTTCAGCAAATGCTGGGCGACCAGAGTATCCACCACCGGAACGCCGGTGATATCGATGATGGCGAAATCCGAGCGTGTCGCCACAATCGCCTCAAGCAGGTTCTGCATCACCACCTGTGTGCGCGCGCTGTCGAGCGTCCCGATGAGCGGCAGCGCCAGCACGTTGTCCCAAAGGCGGACGACCGGCGTCGAAAGCTCCAGCAATTCCTGTTGCTGGCGGGCGATTACTTCTTCGCGGGTCCTTTGAAAGATTTCGGTCGTCATCAATCCCAGCTTGTCCAGCAGCGCCGTGGCTTCCCAAATGGTCTCGCCCAGACCGTCCGCATCCTGTTTGAATTCATCCCGAAGTGCTTTGAACACCGGTTGTTTCAGAGAGAACACGAAGGAGGCAGTCTCCGACGGCGAATACCCTCCCTTCGCACGACTGGCCGAAAGATCCGAAATGATGTGTCTCACCTGCTCCCATTCCGGGCCGGTGATGTCTGCGGTCGACCCGTTTTCTGTCGCCTTCGTCAGGGCGCCCATA
>Ga0206923_1204_pt1 | contig 10656 bp, 6 predicted proteins | sample Alteio_BWOrgHeat_64_FD_152961 | JGI IMG/M metagenome (GOLD analysis project Ga0206923, IMG submission 152961) | Enriched cells from forest soil in Barre Woods Harvard Forest LTER site, Petersham, Massachusetts, United States -... | ecosystem: Environmental > Terrestrial > Soil > Temperate forest > O...
TAAGTATTTTATACATGTGGCGTTATCAATATCAGCAGCTAACAGCTGTGCATGCTGCGGTTTTGACCCGCCATTACCACACACATATAAGTTCCAGCCTTTTTCTGTAGCAATTATACCGAAGTCTTTCGCCTGTGCTTCGGCACATTCACGCACACAACCGCTTACACCGCCCTTCAGTTTATGAGGCGAACGTAAGCCCTTATAACGCTCCTCAATTTCAATAGCGAACGAAACACTGTCATGCAAACCAAAACGGCACCAGGTGCTGCCAACGCAACTCTTAACCGTACGCAATGATTTACCATACGCATGCCCGCTTTCAAAACCGGCATCTATTAGTTCCTCCCATATAGCAGGCAGGTCATTCACATAGGCGCCAAACATATCTATACGCTGACCGCCGGTTATTTTGGTATAAAGACCGTATTTTTTTGCCACCTGCCCTATCACAATTAATTTATCAGGTGTGATCTCACCGCCCGGGATACGGGGCACTACAGAATAGGTCCCACCCTTTTGAATATTAGCCAGGTAGCGATCGTTGCTGTCCTGTATGGTATCTTGTTTAACGATAACCTCATTCCATAAGCCCGACAGGATGCTTGCCACAGCGGGTTTACACACTTCACAACCATCGCCTTTACCAAAATGATCAAGTACCAGGTCGTAGTTTTTTAATTTACTGATCTTAATCATATCGAACAATTCCTGCCTCGAATAATCAAAATGCTCACATATTACATTTTTAACGTACTGACCATTCGCTTTTAAAGTACCGGCTACCAGGTCCTTCACGAGCGGGACGCAGCCACCGCAACCTGTGCCTGCCTTGGTGCATTTCTTTATAGCATCAATATTTCCAGCGCCATCATTTACAGCCTTGCAAATAGCCTGTTTTGTTATCGCCTCGCATGAACAGATCAACGCCTCATCAGGCAAACTCATCACACCAGCACCTTCATTGACCTCTCCGCCCCTTGACCCCAATATCAAATCTTCCGGATCAGGGGGAAGAACAATTTTATTATTAGCCGTTTGCAGTAAAATATTATATGCTTCAGCCTCACCTATCAATATACCGCCTAACAAATATTTACCATCATTGCTAATGTTAACACGTTTATAAATACCTTTGTAAGTATCTTCAAATACAATGGTTCGGCAATCCGGTTCAGTAATAAAAGCATCACCAAAACTGGCCACATCAACACCTATTAGCTTTAGCTTAGTGCTCATGTCATAGCCATAGAATGATTTATCGCCGCCGGTTAAATGAGTTACTACAACGTCAGCCATTTCATAACCCGGGGCCACAAGGCCATAAATCATATTTTCATACAGCGCACATTCACCAATAGCAAATATGCATTCATCACTGGTTTGCATTTTTTCATTCACCATTATCCCACCACGGGTGCTGGTATGCAAACCTGATAGTTTTGCCAGTTCATCGCGCGGCCTTATCCCGGCTGAAATCACCAGCATATCAACCGCCAGGGAAGTACCATCGTTGAATTTTAGCGCTTCTATTTTACGCTCGCCGCTAATTTCAGAGGTACTTTTATTTAAATGAATGGATAATCCAAACTGCTTTAGCCTGGATTGAAGCATTGCACTACCTGCCGAATCAATTTGCCGGGGCATAAGGCGCGGGGCAAACTCAATAACGTGGGTTTTTTGAATACCGAGATCTATCAAAGCCTTTGCAGCCTCCAGCCCTAAAAGACCACCGCCCATAACAGCACCAACATTTGCATTTGCCGCATAAGCCTTAATAAGCTCCAGGTCTTCAATTGTACGATAAATAAAAACGCCTTCTTTTTCAATTCCGGGTATATCAGGAACAAAAGGCGACGAGCCGGTGGCCAACACTAAATAATCGTATTTTAAAGCATGGCCTTTTAAGGAATGTACGGTTTTATTTTTGCGATCTATATCTTGTACAGCATCGTCCAGGTGCAGCAAAATTCCATTGTCGGAATACCATGATTCAACAGAAAGGGAAAGATCATCCGCTGTTTTACCATTAAAATATTCACTGAGGTGAACCCTGTCATAAGCAATGCGGGGTTCTTCGCCAAAAACAATAATATTGAACCCGGATGATTTGGCGGTTAGTTTTTCACAAAACTTATAACCAACCATCCCATTGCCAACTACGATAATTGTTGGTTTAGACATACGATGTTTTTTAAGTGTTAAAGCAATTATTTACAATAAACACATCTTAGTTGCGACCTTAGATGCATTTACAATAACAATAATAATCAATTTTATGATTTATATCAATTTAATAGGCAAATATTTATCATTTTTTGAACATTTTTATGATTTGTATAATATTAATAGATAATCGCATTAATTTTTACAATATTTTTATGATTTATATCATTTTTAAAAAATGTATTTTTGATTATTAGCTGAAATATTCTAATGCTCAGTATTAAATAAGCAAAAAACAAGTTTTTTTTATTAATAAAATGGAGAATAACAAAATTTACCCCGAATTATTTGTTTTAGGCGCCGGCCCCGGAGACCCTGAGTTAATAACAGTGAAAGGATATAAGGTTTTACAACAGGCTGATGTTATATTATATGACAATTTAGCTAATAAAGAACTTCTGGCCATTGCAAGCGACGATTGCGAGAAGGTATATGTAGGCAAACAACCTTACGGAGCATATACTCCACAAGATACTATACACGAGATGATAAAACATTACGCTTTTACCAAAGGCAAGGTGGTGCGCTTAAAGGGCGGCGATCCGTTTATATTTGGGAGAGGGTTTGAAGAGATCATGTATGCAAGAGCAAATGGCATTAAAACACATTTTATACCGGGCATTACCAGCATGCAGGCATCGGGGTTTGAGGATATACCCCTTACCCACCGGTTAATGAGCGAAGGCGTATGGATGATTACCGGTACAAAAAAAGACGGCAAACTGTCTGACGACCTGAGACTGGCCATGCAAAGCAACGCAACAGTTGTTATTTATATGGGGATGAAACAAATTAACACCATTGCCAATACATACATAGAGCAGGAAAAAGGCTCGACCCCCGCAGCCATTATACAACATGCTTCGCTCCCAAATCAAAAATCAGCCATAGGGCTGGTTAAAGATCTTCAACTAATGGCACTGGAAAATCAACTAACCTATCCTGCAATTATTATTATAGGCGAGGTGGTGAGCCTGCACAAGCAATTAATCACATCGAATACCGGCCCTGAGCAATAAACGGTCTTTATAATGTTCGCATTTTAGCTGTTCGTTTTTTTGGAGACGAACACTGCGAACACACCCGAACAGTACCCGAACGCACCCGAACGATAGCGAACACACCCGAACAAGCCCGAACACCTCTTCCACAGGAGCCCTGAATGCTGTTGTCTCTTAAATCTTCTCGGCACCTATGTGCCTCATTACATTATCAACAACAACATCGCACCGCACTAAATTAAAATCGTATAGCTGCTTCGGCTGCCAATAACTACTCAAATGGGTACGCAGCAATTCTTTCGCCCGGCTTAAGCGGATCTTTACATTACTTTCTCCAAGGCTTAATGCTTCCGCTGTTTCCAGGGTGCTCATTTCTTCCACTTCGCGCATTACAAAAACCAGCCGGTATTTTTCCGGCAATTCTTTAACCGCTTTTTCCAGGATTACTTTCAGCTCTTTATTCATAAGGCCTTTTAATGGTGTATCATCATGATAATTACTACCATCCTTTTCCATCAGCACTTTCTGTTGCTTAATCTTTCTTTTTTTATGCAGCAAACTTTCATATATCAATATCCGCGTTAGCCATGTAGCAAAGGTTGAACGGCCTTCAAATTTTTTTAACTGCTGGTAGGCATTAATATAGGCTATCTGCATAATATCTTCTGCCTCCTTGTCATCATTAATGATAGACATGCTGATACGGTACATGCGCTGATTATATTTTCGCATCAGTTGTTCAAACAACTGTTGTTCTCCTTTTACTATTCTGTCAACAATATCTTCGTCGCTCATTTTTTGTTGTTATAGCCCATATTGTTTTGGCAGGTTAATACACTATAGTGTACAAAAAATCAAAAGGGTTACAAATTATATACAATAATAAATTTAGCGTATTACAACCTTTCCCTAAACGCAATTAACCAATTATTTTGTAACCCTTTTTTGGGCAGAAACCTCTAATGGTTTAAAAAGAAAAATCATGGATAAAAACGCACAAACAGTTTCACAAGTTCAAACTATTCTAAAATTCACCTACGGAGTTATCCCAATTGTAGCAGGTGCCGATAAGTTCACAAATTTACTAACCGACTGGTCGCATTACCTTAACCCCTCACTGGTTTCTGCATTACCGTTTAGCGCACATGCATTTATGATGATAGTTGGGGTAATTGAAATAATAGCCGGCATACTGGTATTTATAGATACACAGAAAGGGGCTTACCTGGTTAGCGCATGGCTGGTATTGATAGCGCTCAGCTTACTAACGAGCGGCAATTATCTTGACGTGGCGGTACGCGACCTGGTTATGGCTATTGGTGCTTTTTCGCTTGCAAAACTCTCTACTGTTATTAAAGCATCACTTTGATAACAGCCTTTGTTTTTCCTGGTTCCCGCAGGGTTAAAAGAAAACCCTGCGGAAGTGGGAAATTCTGAAATTGGTTATTGCTTTTTTAAAATAATATTGCCCCTAACTCTTTTGGAAATAATCACAGTTGGCAACTAATCATATTTCAAATAATTTGAAATATATTTTGAAGGAATAATAATTTACTTACATTTGCAATGCCGACAAAATTAGTAGACATTATTTAACAATGGCAAAGCAAGATTTACATCCTTCATTTTTTATTCAAAAGCCCTTTTACCAAACCGGGTATTGTTGTTGCCGTTAATTTCATTTCATTTTCCAGATCAATTTTTTATTAGGCATCGCAATAGGCCGGGCGATAGATATAGGTTTGCAAGTCTACTACAGTAGTCAAATCTGTTGCTGACCCCACCTATTTACAGCAATAAAATGATAAGGTATAGTTAGTAATTGATTTGGTACGCTTAACAGAAAAACACATACAAGGCGGAGTGGCCGAGAGGTTAGGCGGGAGTCTGCAAAACTCCATACAACGGTTCGAGCCCGTTCTCACGCCTCATTAAATTAAATAAGATCTCTCTTGGTTTATAATTGGTTAGTAAGCGCCCCTGCCCACCAGAGGCCTTCCTTTTTTAATGCTTACACAGTAAATTCATTAATACCCGCCCCTTCCTGTTTAAACGACATTGTTCCTTATAAAACTGTGCTGTAATTTATATATATTTGTTTTAACTGTACAATACACAGTAACCTATAATTATATAACCTAATTTTTAAATGACGAAAGTATACCTGATATGTAGCTGCGGTTTGATGCTATTTTTTTACAGTTGTAAAAAAGACAACACCGTTACCACCAAACAACCCGTTCAGAATGATAAAAACAAGCTTGAAAACTGGGTTAATGGTACCGGGCAGACTTTAAGTAACGGCACCTATGTTTTTAAAGGCCCGAATGGGCAATGTTTCCAGGTGGCTACAAGCAACTCCGGCGACCCCGTACAACAAAATAATTACAGCGGCCTTGCTAATCAGCAATGGGATATTTGGGATTTAGGCAATGGTTATTGTAAAATAACAAATCACTCAAGCCATTTGGCTTTAGATGTAAAAGGAAATTCAACCGCGCAAAACACGCAGCTAATACAATACGCTTACAATGGCGGCGATAATCAGCAATGGAGATTTGCATGGCAGGGTCTGCTATATGTGCTCATTAATAAGCACAGCAATTTAGTGATTACCCTTAATAATAATTCTAAGACTCAGTTTGAAAAAATCACCCAAACATCTTTCAAAGCTGATTCGGCACATGTATGGATACCTCAAATGCTGGCTTTACCCCGCATCAGTATATCAGGCAAAAAGTTTGTAGACCAAAACGGAACGGAATTTAAACTATGGGGAGTAAATTATGTACAAAATCCTCACCATAGCTTAATGGAAGACAATTGGGATCAGCCGGCAATAATGCAATCGATAGGTTCTGATTTCCAGTACATGAAATTTTTAGGCTGTAATATAGTAAGGCTGCAATTACAGTATAATAAATACATGACCGGCCCTGCCACACCTAACATCCCCAATATTCAACGGCTATTGCAAATAGTAAATTTTGCGAAGCAAAACGATATACATTTGATCGTAACCGGCCTTGGCGCCTTCCGCCCTGCAGACCAGCCCGCATGGTATACCAACATGACCGATGCGCAGCGATGGAGCGCCCAGGCTAATTTCTGGACGGCTATTTCAACGGCATTGGCAAATAACCCTACTATATTCAGTTACGACCTGATGAACGAACCTGTAGTAAATTCAGGCAATAATGCCCTAACCAGTTCTAATTGGTCGGCAGACGGCACTAATGTGGATAGTGCAAACTGGTTTGGCCAATATATTACCCGCCAGCCTTATCCCGGCAGCACAAATGGCATAAATAACTGGGAAACACCAATGCATAAATGGATAAAACAATTATCCGCTGCTATAAGGGCTAAAGATGCGACAACACCTATAACTGTGGGCATGCTAAACCTACCCCCTTTCGCTGATTTTACCGTAGACTTAGATTATACCAGCATGCACCTATATCCGAAGGATGCAGCGAGCGCGACGGCTAATATAAACGCATGGAGCACCGGAAAGCCTTTACTGATAGAAGAAACCTGGCCATTCTGGTTTATGGGAATGGATGCAAACGCACTCAGGGATTATTGCCTGGCAAATAAATCGTTAACTACGGGCTGGGTATCACAATTTTTTGGTAAAACGATTGACCAGTACCAAAATGAAAAACCCCAGCCTTTGGATGATTTTAATACCATGACCTGGTTTAAAAACTTCCAAACCATAGCCCCTGTAATGAAAACACCATAAATTTTGCTCCCTGCAAATTGGCGTTTACATTTTATAAAATGCCAATTTGCAGTAGCAAAGACTTTACAATTTATTTTACATTTTGCTAAATCGATTAATAATGTAACCGTATTTTATTTATATAATTGCAGTTATAAGCGTCCGACCAATTAACTAGTTCTTAAATATAATGCGATCATATAAATTCCTATTGCTACCTGTAAGCCTTGCTGCAGGTTTTTGTTTATTGTTATTCAGTTCGATGGTGAATAATCATTCGGCAGGAAAAACCGTTCAGTCGTCTGTAGCAGCAGACACCGAACAGAACCGTTTCACCAGGAAAATACTTTCTGAAAAGCTGGATGAACCTTTGCAGATGATTGTTTCTAAGGATAACAAAGTTTTATTCATAGAGCGCAAGGGTAACATTAAACTATACAATCCCGCAACCAATACTACCGCTATAATTGCTACCATTCCCGTAAGCACAAAATATAAAAGCCAAACCGGCCATATTTCTGAAGCTGAAGACGGTTTACTGGGCGTAGTATTAGACCCGGATTTTGATACCAATCATTGGATGTACCTGTATTATTCTGAGGCAGGCGATGTTGCCAGGAATATACTTACCCGTTACGAATATGTGAACGACCAGTTGGTTTTATCGTCAAAAAAAATTGTGCTTGAAGTACCTACACAGCGCGAGCAATGCTGCCACACCGGCGGTAAAATGGCGTTTGATGATAAAAAGAACCTGTACCTCACCACAGGCGATAATACCAGCTCAAAAGCCACCGGCTATAGCCCGTCTGACGAGCGCCCGGGCCGCGAGGATTGGGATGCCCAGCGTACATCGGGAAACACAAACGACCTTCGCGGTAAGATACTGCGCATACACCCTGAAGCAAACGGCACTTATACAGTACCCGATGGTAACCTTTTCCCGAAAGGAACCGAGAAAACTAAACCTGAAATTTATGTGATGGGGATTCGTAACCCTTACAGTATATTTTTTGATAAAAGGTCTGGCTATTTATACTGGGGTGAAGTTGGGCCCGATGCAGGCCGTGATTCGGTAAACAAAGGCCCGCGTTCATATGATGAGTATAACCGCACTAAAAAACCCGGCTTTTTTGGATGGCCTTATTTCCAGGCCGATAATAAGCCTTATCCCAAATACAACTTCGCTACACGCGAAACAGGCCCCTTAGCCGATCCGGAAAAACCGGTGAATAATTCGCCGAATAATACAGGCCTTACCAATTTACCGCCTACCAATAAGGCAATGATCTGGTATTCTTATAATGCGTCAGAAGAGTTTCCGGTACTGGGCACAGGCGGGCGTTCGGCTATGTTAGGCCCGGTTTATCATGCTGACGATTACGGGTCATCAAAAAAACGTTTCCCTGATTATTACAACAATAAGCTGTTTATTTATGAATGGCTGCGCGACTGGATAATTGATGTAACATTTGATAACGATGGCAACTATCAATCAATGGAGCGCTTTTTGCCTACGCTGCGTTTTAGCCACCCCATGGATATAAAGTTTGGGCCTGATGGCGATATGTATGTGCTGGAATACGGGCAGGGATGGTTTACGCAGAATAACGATGCACAACTGGTAAGGATAAGCTACAACGCCGGCAACCGCAAGCCTGAAGTTACAGCAACCGCCGATAAAACAGTAGGCGCTGTGCCATTGAAAGTAAACTTCTCATCGGCAGGCACATTTGATTTTGACAAGGACGAACTTACTTACAAGTGGACCATTAAACCTGCTGTTGGTAAAGCGGTTGCGTTAAAAGGTGAAAACCCTTCTTATACTATATTAAAGAGAGGCGTTTATAAAGCAACGCTAACCGTAACTGACGCAAAAGGTGCGGCGGCAAGCAAAACCATAACTATTAAGGCAGGTAATAACCCGCCGGTTATCAATATAAATATTGCCGGCAACCAGTCGTTCTATTTCCCCGGCAAGGCTATTAATTATGCTGTACAGATGCGCGATAAAGAAGATGGGGTTATCCCCGGCGGTAAAATACCTGCAAGCAGGCTCAAAGTAAAAATTGACTACAAAGGTAATGCGGATGCTTCAAATGATCAGCCCGGGCACCATTATGGCCCCGAAAGCTTTACAGAAGGCCGCGCGCTGATGCTGAAAAACGATTGCAAGGCCTGCCACGATGTGAACAGGAAAATCATTGGCCCGCCGTATAAAATGGTGGCCCTTAAATATAAAGATGACCCGGCTGCCGAAGAACGCCTGGCCACTAAAGTAATTAATGGCGGTAACGGGGTCTGGGGCGAAATGACGATGTCGGCACACCCGCAATTATCGAAAGAAGATGCAAAATCAATAGTACGCTGGGTTTTAAGTTTATCATCTGAACAGGCCGCTCCGGCAAACCTGGCCCCAAAAGGAACTTATTCGCCGGCTGCTGATGCTGATGGTACCATAACCATAAAAGCATCGTACACTGATAAAGGTGCCCCGGGGGTTCCGCCTGCTTACACAGAAAAAACCCTGGTATTAAGCACACCTGTAATACAAGTTGCGAGCGGTAAGCTGCAGGGCGATTTCCAGGTATATCAGAAAAGGAAAGGCAGAAGTTCGGTATTGGTGAGGAAAGCCGGGTCCGCAAGTTTTGAAAATTTAGACCTCACCGGGATACAAGGCTTTGATTTTACAGTATCGACCCCCAATAAGATGAACGGCGGTAAAATAGAAATAAGGCTAGACAGCGAGAACGGAGAATTGCTGGGAACAACTAATGTAACCACAGGACTTGAGCGTTCAAACGTTAGCAGCGGCATTAAGCCGGTTACCGGCAGGCATACAATTTATTTTGTATTCAGTAACGCTAACGTAACCGAGAATTTATTTTTTATAGACAGCATTACACTGAAGGGTAATTAATTACCCTTCAGTTTTCTTTGCGCTATTTTAATTCCTTTAGCCAGATATTCCGTACGGAAACTTTGGTTATTGATTCAATCTCTATTCCAATATAACCGGCCTGGTTGTTTAATGATTTAGGGTCGTCGTCAACCATAACGGACATGAGTTGTCCGTTCAAAATTTGTATAAATACACCGCCCCTGGCAATGATGGTATATTCATTCCAGTCGTCTTTCTTTACATACTGGGCCAAATCCATAATATCGCCAATGTTTCCCATCAGGCGTTTGCTTTTAGCGCCAAAGCCTTCCACTACCTGCCTGATTATACGCAGAAAGATGGCGCTACAACAGTACCGCTACAGCTTGCACCTTATGAAAGTGCATTTATTGTGTTCAGGAAAGATGCAGCAAATGGCGATGCCGCAAAAGCAAATTATCCTGAAGCTGATAAAACTATCCCGGTAAATCAGCCGTGGACGGTAACTTTCGATAATAAACTACGCGGCCCGGCCAAACCTGTGGTATTTACAGAATTAACCGATTGGTCGAAAAATGCCAACGACAGTATTAAATATTATTCAGGCACTGCATGGTACACAAATACTTTTAAGATAGATAAAATACAAAAGGGTGCCAGCTATATTATCGACTTAGGTTTAGCGAGGGCCATTGCTAAGGTAACGGTAAACGGGGTAGAAATGGGCGGCGCATGGACGCCACCATACCAGGTTGATATTACCAAAGCCATTAAAAAAGGTAACAATAAACTGGAAATTAAAGTTGTAAATACCTGGGTGA
>Ga0206923_1209_pt1 | contig 10634 bp, 11 predicted proteins | sample Alteio_BWOrgHeat_64_FD_152961 | JGI IMG/M metagenome (GOLD analysis project Ga0206923, IMG submission 152961) | Enriched cells from forest soil in Barre Woods Harvard Forest LTER site, Petersham, Massachusetts, United States -... | ecosystem: Environmental > Terrestrial > Soil > Temperate forest >...
TTCAAAGCGCGCGCAACACGGCGCTGGCGGACATCGTTTTGAGCAAGGGCCGCCAGCCGACGCGCACAAGCCAGCTTGACGACCAGCTCAATGTGGCCGCCATCCAGCGTCTCATCCTGCTGCGGAAGGCCAAGGAATTGGGCGTCCGCGTCACCGATGATGAATTGGTCCAGCAGATTCGCGCACTGCCCGTCCTGATGAACGAGCAGAAGCAGTTCGACCCCGACCGTTACCAGCGTTACGTGATTTCCCTCAACAATCTCGGCGTTAACGAGGCGCAGTTTGAGGAAGCGATGCGCATGCAGATCATCTTCTCGCGACTGCGCGCCCTGGTCGGCGCGGCGGCAAAAGTTACACCAACGGAGTTGCAACTTTCCTACGCGCCGCTGCATGAGCAAACGACCATCGACTATGTCGAGTTCAACGTCAACGACCGGAAGGAGTCATTTGATATCAAGGATGACGAAGCCAAGGCGTATTACGAGAAGAACAAGGGACAGTTCCGCACACCGGCCATGGTCAAGGTCCGTTACGTCATTTTCCCGACTCCCGAGGCGAAAAAATCCGTCAAGCTCGGGGATGAAGAGCTTGTCGAGTATTACGACCGCAACAAGGACAAATACATCGACACGAAGACCGGGAAGCCGAAACTCTTTGCCGACGTAAAGGATGAAGTGAAGAAGGACCTGACGGAGATCCGCGCCGAACGGCTGGCCGGCGACCGCGCCACCGCTTTCACCGTGAAACTGGTGCCGGAGGGAGGCGCCGCTCGTCCTGACTTCGCAAAGCTCGCGGCGGACTCGGGCCTGACGCCGCAAGAGACTGATTTTTTTGAGTTGCGCAACCCCGCCCCCAACGTCCACGCCGGCCTACAGTTCAATCAGGCGGCGTTCTCGTTGACCCCAGACATGCCCGTCAGCGATCCTATCCGCGGAGAAGAGGGGTACTATGTCCTGGAGTACGTTGCCTCCAAGCCGAGCGCGATTCCGCCGTTCGAGCAAGTCAAGAATCAGGTGGTGGATCGAATCCGGGAGCAGCGCGCTTATGAAGCTGCCGTGACAAACGGTCGCGAACTCGACGCCAAAGTTAAAGACGCCGTCGTCGCCGGCAAGAGTTTCACCGAAGCTTGTGCGTCCTTGAAGCTCAAGCCGAAAATCGTGGGGCCGTTTACGTTGACCGACGCGACAACCAATTTCCCGGCCGCTGGCCAGGTCAAAGAAGTGGCATTGGGAATGCCGACAAACTCAGTCAGTGATTTCATTCCCACAGCGAGTGGCGGTTTGTTCTTCCATCTGAAAGAGCGCACACCTCCGAAGCCCGAAGATCTTGAAAAAGACAAGAAGCAGCTCGAAGTCCAACTGCTCGAACAGTCCCGCGAGGCGCTGTTCCAAGATTGGGCGAACTCCGTCATCCGGTCCGAGCACGTCGATTACAAACTCAAGGCGCAGCCCGCGCAACCGGAACAGCCCGCCGAAGACACCGCGCCCGACGGGCAACCTGCTCCGGCAAGTTAGCTATTGTTAAACCTTATTTGGAGGGCGAGCCTCCAGCCGAGCCGCCGTCCGGCAATATCCATCTCGGCTCGCCGGGAGGCTCGCCCTCCAAACCGGTCAACGCCGGCAGGCTCGCACGAAATCCTTGAAAAGATTTAGAAACTGCGGCGCTTTTCCCACCAGTCGTTCGGGATGGAATTGCACCGCACAACAGTATTGCGCGTTGGGTACTTCCATGGCTTCGATAATTCCATCAGGGGCACGGGCGACGACTTCAAAACCTCTGGCGACGCGATCCACGGCTTGATGGTGGCTTGTATTCACGCGGTCGAACCCAGACATCGCCCGTTTCAATCTGCCATTCTTTGTCCACTCGATTTTGTGCGCGAACGCATCGGGCTTCGGGTTACGATGCCCATCCAAATGCGGGATAAGCGTCCCGCCCAGCGCGACGTTCACCACCTGGATTCCGCGACAAATCCCGAACATGGGCAGGTCCCGCTCGACAAGTTTTCGCAACACATAGATTTCCATCTCGTCGCGGATTTCGTCCGCGCCGCTGATCTTCTTTCGCAGGGACGCGGACATACGCGGCGCGTAAAACTTCGCGCCAACGTCGCCACCACCCGTTAACAACCAGCCACCACACGTGTCGAGATAATGATTGAGCACCTGCTTGCCGCGTGTGAGCGGGACGATGAGCGGCACGCCCCCGGCCAGTTCGATCGCTTGTGAGTATGAGACACCGCAGAACGATCCACGCCCATCGATGCGCGACGGTAACGTGATCGCTTCGGGCGTGATGGCGATGACGGGTTTCATATCAGGCGATTCGAAAATGGCGTTGCAGGACGTAGGTAACGCTCAGGATCGCAAAGGAGACCAGCAGTAAAAACAATGAGTTCGCCCCAGCAGCAGCGTAGTTGAGGCTTTGGACCTGATCGTAAATGGAAATCGATAGTGTCCGGGTCACACAGGGAATGTTACCGCCGACCATCAATACGACGCCAAACTCACCCAACGTGTGCGCGAAGCTCAGTACCACCCCGGCCAAGATACCGTGCCATGACATCGGTATCGCCACATGCCAGAAGGTTTGCAGCCGGGTCGCGCCAAACGTCCTGGCTATGTCCAGGAATGCTGGATCCACCGAACGAAACGCCACCGTGAATGGTTGCACCGCGAATGGCAGGCTGTAGATTACCGAGGCAATGAGCAGGCCGCCAAACGAGAACGGCAAGAGGTGGCCAGTCAACGTTGAATACCATTGTCCGAAACCGTGGCGCGGTCCGAACGCAACCAACAGATAGAAACCGAGCACTGTCGGCGGCAATACGAGCGGTAGCGCAACAATCGCTTCCACAAAAACCCGGCCGTGCCAGCGCGTTGTTGCCAGCCAGTAGGACATCGGCAGTCCAATCAGAAGCAAGACCAGCGCCGCGCAACCCGCCAGTCGTGCCGTCAGCCCAATCGCATCCCAGTCCATCATTCGGGGATTATAAACCCGTAGCGGCGCAATGTCGCGCGTCCTTGCGGGCCGGTGATCGATCCACGAAACGCTCGCGCCAGCCCCGGTTGCTTCGTAGCTGAAAGAATCACGCCGCCCTGTTCCAAGCGTGGATACGCATCCAGTGGCACCTCCCAATAATGGCCTTCGCTGGACATCTTCGGCGAGAGCGCTAGCGACAATGCAATGAGGCCGATGTCTGCGGACTTACTCTGCGCAAATTGCGCCGCCTGCGCGATGTTCTCGCCAAGCACAAGCTTGTGGGCGACCTTGTCATAGACGCCGAGTTTCTTCATCGCCGCCACTGCCGCGCGTCCGTATGGCGCGTGGTCAGGATTCGCAATGGCGATTTTCCGAATCGACGGATCGAGCAACGCCGACATGCCAAGTTTCCCAACATCGATGGATGAACCATTCGGGACCCACAGAACCACTCGTCCAATCGCATACGAAAACAGACTGTCGGCGTCCGCCTTTCTTTGTTCGATCAGTTTCCGTGGAAAATCGATATCCGCCGACAAGAACATATCGAACGGCGCTCCGTTTTCGATCTGCGCGAAAAGATTTCCCGACGACCCGTAGCTGACCTTGACCGTGACATTGGGATGCGGCTTCTGGAAATCAGCGACGATCTGGTCCAACGCGAACTTCAAATCCGCCGCCGCGCCAATCGTAATGGTCTCCGGGCTGTTCGTGTCGTCGGCATGCAAGGACAGCACCGTCCCAAAACATCCGACCAGAACGACCAGGGCCCATGAAAATGCACACCTCATCAGGGCTGTCTTCATGTCACAATCCCTTCCGCGTGGTCAACTCTTCTTACGGTGATACGGTCAGCCGCACACGATAGAACCGCTTGGGCTGTGCTGCTGCGCCAGGGTCGGTGACAACCACGCTACCGCCTGTGCCCGTGACATTGGTAAGCGTGATCCAACTCTCACCGACCAGGTTGGTGGTGTACTCGACGAAATTCGTCAATCCATTGGCTGTGGCAAAGGCAATCGACGCATTGGAATTACTAACTGTCAGCGCGGTGATCTGCGCGGTCGGGACGGCCGTGATTTCAAGGAATGGCCACTGTGTGGAGTCCACGAAATTGTGGGAGTGGAACGTGAATCCCACCGGGCTATTGGTGGTCGTAGTCAGATAGAAATTGACGTTGGTTCCCGAGGGAAGACTGCCGACAAAGCCAGCGGGCATTCCGAGCGATATTCTTACCAGACCATCCGTCCCGCCGTTGGTAAATAGGCCCAGCGACTCGTACATGTTGGAGTTCACAACAGACGATCGGTTGCTCCAGACAATACCATCCATGGTCGGGGCATTCGGATTTCCTGTTCCCTCCAGCCACGAATTCGTTCCAACCCAGAGCACTTCGAACGGGCCAACGCCGCGATTGAATATCGTATTGTTCGGCGGACCCTGTTCGAAAAGGTTTAGCGTCACGCTCGCGATGACCCACCGGCCCACGCCAATAGTGCTATTGAAGTTGCTGATGGCGCCTGACGTATCAAACTGCATCACGCTATCCAGCAATCCCTCCTGTTGGCCAAGAACGTTGGTCGCGATCAATCCTGAAACCGCAAGTGCTCCTGCCCCACCGTAGTTGTGAGTGGGATCGACTGAACGCACGAACGTGTCCGCCACAGAAACGAGATCCGTGACGACGATTTGCGCAGAGAGCGGCGAAATAAGTGCCAGCCACAAGCACATCATGAAACATCGCTTCATGGATGACCTGCATCCAAGTTACAGGCAATGGGGTAGAACAGTGGGACGCCGTCCGGCTGTTTTGCGGCGTAGTCTCTGAGGAACTGCTGCCCTTTTTCTGACGTGAGATAATCAGCCAACGCCTGCGCGCCTTGCACATTGGCATGGGGAAATCGTTTCACGTTGGCGATCATCGCCACAAATGGACGGAGCATATCCGCATCCCCGCGCACCATGACTTCCATGCCATCGGAATCGATCTTGCCCTTCACAACGGGAATGCGTCCCACGATGACATAGGCGTGATGTTTCTGCGCGAATGTGACGATTTGCGGGTGCTCGCTTCCGTCTTTGATCACCCAATCTCCTTGCGGCATGATACCCGCCTTCTTCCAGAGTTTGTCCGCGATTTGTCGTGCGCCACTGTCGTTGAAATCCACATACGGCGCGTGCGCCTCGGCGATCATACGCAATGCTGCCGCGCCATTCGTCATTCCCTTGATATGCGCCGGGTCGTCGACCGGACCAACGATGACCAATTCATTGCGCGCCCAGGGCCGCATGCCGACGGCGAAACCATCCGCGACAAGGTTGACCGCCTCATCGCTGGCGTGCAGCGTCACAAAGTCGGCTTCGCCATTGCGAAATGCTTCGTTGAGGACCTGTTTGTTTCCCGCTGTGGCGAGTTTCACGGGATAACCCGTATCGGCTTCGAACCGTTTGGCCATTTCCTGCCACATACCCGTCATCACCATTCCACCGATGACGGCGGCGTGCACGACCGGCTTCTGCACCGGCGTGGATGGCGCGCAAGCATTGGTGATCAGGAGAATCGCGGCGACGCATGTGCTAACAGTGTGGCATTTCATGGCACGGGCGCCTGATTGACGCCATCAGAAAGCGTCTGCCAGCGAATATCGGGACGTTGTTGTTCACCGGTGCCGCAGCCCAGGTACTCGCCGGCAAAGGACTGAACTCGGCCGTCCACGAACACCACATTCGCGCGTCCTGAATGCCGAGCCTGCACCGAATAGCCCAACTGCGATGGCACCGTGGAGGCGTACGGGCCCAACGCGTCGGCCATGAAGGCAAGCTGCTCGGGTTTTGGGATATCCGAGAGTTTGTGTTGTGACGGCCGAATCCACGGCGAAAGATACATGTTCATCGCGTACGGCAGGAAATAGGTCCCGCCGGGGTCTTTCGCAGAGGGATCGATGAATATCGAGCCTCCATCACCCGCTCGTGGCTTCATCCCCCGAGCCACGAGATTGCTATAGGCCTGCGCGCCGAAATATCGCGGCAGGCAATTGAACCAGTCTTCGGATCGATTGATGAGGGCGAGCGGGTTAACCCCTTGGCCGCGACGCGGGATGAAGTCATCGTGGTCGTCGACGTACATCAGGAGCGCGAGACCCCATTGGTGAAGATTACCCACACATCGCGCGCTTTGGCCCTGCGCGCGGGCCTTGCCCAGCGCGCTTAAGGACATGCCTGCCAGCACCCCGATGATCGCGATGACAACCAGTAACTCGATGAGCGTAAACGCTGCGCGGCTAGTCGGCTTCGCCATGGCCATTCTTCCATCGGATGCGGCGCAGCGCAAGCAACGCTACGAGGGATGTGCCAACCAGAGCAGTGGTCGTTGGTTCGGGAATCACCACAGCCGTAAGCTGGAGCATTGGTCGCTGCGATAGGGTGCCGAATTCACGCGAGTTGAAGGTGACTCCCAACGTGCTGTTGGGGGTCGCTGTGAGAAACATACAGACCAGGCCTCCTGTGCTGATGTCACTGAGAAATGCGGACGGCGTTCCCAGGGAGAACGTATCGAGTCCATTTGTTCCACCGTTCGTAAACGTCCCCAGCGTGGCATCCACTCCCGGGTTCAAAATCGAAGATTCACTGTTGTACACGATGCCGTTCGTGGTTGGCGCGGTGGGGGTTCCGGTGCCTTCGACCCACGAATTATTCGCGATCCAACGCACCTCGAACTGGCCAACACCGCGATTGAATATGGCTTGGGCGGGGGCCGCCGTCTCGGTGAGCAAAAGTTTGGCGCTGGAGATGGTCCAGTCGCCGACGCCAAAAGTGGCGTTGAATTGCACGAACGAACTGGAGATATCGAAACGGATAAATGAATCGAGCGCGCCCTCTTGAACGCCGCTGGCATTGGTGGCGATTGTTCCCGACACGGAGAGAGCGCCCGCGCCGCCGTAATTATGGGTCGGATCGACCGAACGCACAAAGGCGTCGGCAACGGAATTCGTGGAGACGGTTAACTGAGCCGAGGCGACGCCCTGCCCCATCAGCCACATCCCGAACAACCCAACCGTCCCGACTATCATCCTTCGCAGATCCATATTCATGTCCCTACTCGCCCATTCGTTATATTCCCAAATATATATCGGTAGACGGTAAATAATGGCAAGCATATTTTTGGGGATGCGACGGTGGATGAGTTACCGCAGGAGTTTGGCGAGATCCCGTTGGGCTGGCTTCATACCCCGCACGCTCTGGGCTTCCATGCGACGATATACGGCGAGTGCCGCCTTGCCGGTGGCCGTCAATGTGGCCGACCCGCCCTCTGCCCCGCCTCGCGTCGTCTCGACAACGGGCTTCTTGAAGCAGCGGTTCATCGTCTTCACCAACGTCCACGCTCGCATATAGGACATGTCCATCGCGGCGGCCGCTTTGCGCAGACTACCGGTCTGCGCAATGTGCTCCAGTAGTTCCACCTTGCCCGGGCCGAGCGCGATATCGCGACCGAAGACCACGCGGATACGAGGAACAATTCGAACCGTAGTCATGCGGAATTAGTACCAGATTCAACGGTCAATGATCAATACACCGCCTTACACGGCGGCGATTCTCTAGTTTGCCGTCCGAGCACCTCGCCTTACCTTTGCCTTCCATACTTCCACCCTTGGACTGACCCGCGTGCTTGCGGCCATCGGGCCATGTCATTCGTACGTGCGACGCTCAGACCATATCACGGTGTTCGTACCATACGGCTTGAGAGAACCCAAAAACTGTCCGGCGTCGTTCGACCAAGTTGGCAGCGTGACTGTCATTTGCCCATTCGGTTTCCCATCCTTGAAGTCTCCGACGTACTTCGACCCGTTCGTTGTCGTCAATGTTCCCTGGCCATTCGGCAGGTCATTCTCGAACTGTCCAACATACTTCGAGCCGTCCGGCCATGTGATCGACCCCTGACCATTCAGTTTGTCATCCTTAAACTCGCCCATGATTATCGTTCCATTTGACAACGTGAGAATCCCGTGGCCGTTCGGATTGCCGCCTCGAAGCTCGCCAACATACGTTGCTCCGTTCGGGAAAGTTTTTGTACCTTGGCTAATTCGCGCTCCGCATCCAGAGAGAAAAACACACAGGAACAGGATGGTCAGGATTATTGCCGCGAGAAAGTGGCTTACTCGCCTCCGGTTCAGACTATTTCCTATAGGTTCTTGCATCGCCATCGCAGATTCACTTCAGGTTTACCGTGAATTCTTCTGACGGCGATAGTAAACTCCGGCTCAGTTATTGACCATTAACACGCCCGCGCAATGAATTTCGCTTTGCTTCAGCGCGACGAGGGCGCGGTTGGCGTCGGCCAGTGGGAACGTCCGCACTTCCGTGCGAATGGGGATTTGTCCGGCCAATTGCATCAACTGCTGCGCATCGCCACGGGTGGCGTTGGCGACCGAGCGCACGATGCGCTCGTGATAGAGCAGTTCGTACTTCATCTCGGGGATTGGCGTCATATAAATGCCGCCCAACGCCAGCGTACCACCTTTGCGCAGGGCGCGCAGGGCTTCGGGAACCAACGTTCCCGCCGGCGCGAACATCACCGCGGCGTGTAATGTGTCGCTCGGCACATCCTCGGCGCGACCCACCCATGTGGCGCCTAGTTCTTTCGCCAGTTGTTGATGTTCCGCACCGCGTGTGGCGACATACACCTCACAACCCCAACGCCGGGCAATCTGGATCGCGATGTGCGCCGAAGCGCCGAAGCCGTAAAGACCAAGCATTTGTTGCGGTCGCACGCTACTCAACCGCAGGGTGCGATAGCCGATGATCCCCGCGCACAACAATGGAGCCGCGTGTGCATCATCGAAATTGTCCGGGATGCGCACGGCGAACGCTGCCAGCGCGACCGCGTACTCGGCATAGCCGCCATTGACGTGAAAGCCGGTGAATTGAGCGTTTACACACAGGTTTTCGCGGTCACTTCGGCAGAATTCGCATTCACCGCATGTGTGATGCAGCCACGGTACGCCGACGCGGTCGCCCACGCGAAAGTCGCGGACGTTCGTGCCGACTTTCTCAACGAGTCCTACGATTTGATGGCCGAGTACGATCGGCAGTTTGCCCGTGATTTCACCTTCGGCGGTGTGCAGATCGGTGTGACAGATCCCGCATACACGGACGCGTAGCAACAGGTCGTCGTCGCCATACGTCGGAATTGGAAGGTCGACCGCTTCGAGCGGTGACTGCTCAACAGGACGAGGTTTGCGAAGAAGCATCGCTTTCATGTGACGGCGTAGCGTCTTTAACGACGGCGGCCAAAATGGCCGCCCTACAATTCGTTGCTTTGTCTCGTTACTTCCCACGAACGAGCAGCACGGGCACATTGGCTTTGCGCAGGACGTGTGAAGTGGTCGAGCCGAGGATCAGTTCGCGGATGCGTGTGTGGCCATACGCGCCCATGACGACGAGATCGGCGCCGACGGTTTCCCTGACTAGAAGAATTTCTATTTCGGGATCTCCGTGCAACAGTTCCAGGGTTGCGTCAACACCACCGTCCAGCGCCAGTTGTTTGGCCTTGTGCAGGATCTCGGACGCGGCATCTTCCCTGCCGAGCGTGGCGACCGTCGTGATCGTGACCTTGGCGCCGAGGGCCGGTGCGAGCGCAATCCCCGCGTGCAGCGCCTTGCTTGATTCCGCGCTGCCATCGTAGGCAATCAACATGTGTTGAATCGGCTGACACTTGCCTGGTGCGACCAGACAAGGCTTCACTGAGGCACGCACCATCCGTTCGACGCTCGATCCAAGAGTGCCTTCCGACCAGGCGGCGTGTTCTCCGTGTTGACCGAGCACGACCATGTCGGCACGCTCTTCGCAATCGAGCATGACGTGCGCGAGGATGCCGGTTTCGTAGGCAGTCTCGCACGCGACACCCGCATCGCGGCACTGCTTTTGGACAGCAGCCAGGATCATGGCTGCTTTCTCGCGCTGGATTTGTTCGAGTTGTGGCAACAGGGCAGCGTATGGCTGCGCGCCGACCGCACCCGACAAATCGGCAATCCACGGCCCTTCCAGAAGACGGATGTCCGTAACATGCAACGCACGCAGCCGCGCGCCGAGTTTCTTCGCGAACCAAATCGCATACTCGCCAGCAACACCCGCAGCGGGTGAACCATCCGTGCAGAACAATATGTCCTTATACATCGTTCCCCCTTTCAAACACGCTTCAAGCTATCATACGCTACGACCGCCACGCCCAAACCGCGACGTTGACAAGGGCCTGTTTTCTCTGTAATGCTTTGTGATTCCGGGCGCTTAGCTCAGTTGGCTAGAGCACCTCGTTTACACCGAGGGGGTCAAAGGTTCAAGTCCTTTAGCGCCCACCATTGTGATGTAGTATGGTACTGCGTGTCCCCGTTCCGCGCGGGGGTGTAGCTCAATTGGTTCAGAGCGCTGCCCTGTCACGGCAGAGGTTGCGGGTTCGAGCCCCGTCACTCCCGCCAGTTTCCCCATCGTGACAACCCGGGACTTGCTGGGACAAACTGCGACTTAACCGCTCATCCTCATGGGTTTGTGTCGCTAGAAGGTCGCTGACCAATCATGACAACCTGCGACAATCAGGGACTATCTGGGAACATTTCTTGTGAGCCCAGTTGTGAGCCCTGTGTTTACTTGGAGCCAAA
>Ga0206923_1211_pt1 | contig 10538 bp, 8 predicted proteins | sample Alteio_BWOrgHeat_64_FD_152961 | JGI IMG/M metagenome (GOLD analysis project Ga0206923, IMG submission 152961) | Enriched cells from forest soil in Barre Woods Harvard Forest LTER site, Petersham, Massachusetts, United States -... | ecosystem: Environmental > Terrestrial > Soil > Temperate forest > O...
GTCGCCATGTGCCTGTAATTTAATAGGCGACGGGCCATGCTTTATATACGTTGGTTTGCCGATGAATAAAGTTTGCCCTATTAATACCACATCGTTCTGTATTAAAACACCATTTTGAAAAGCTGTAACTTTTGCTGGAGTTTTAACCGTGCCGTCATCGTTAAAGGTTGGTGCTGTCCATACGGCATCATAGCTTTGCCATTCGCCCGGAGGCTTGCAGGCATTAACCAACGGGATAAACTGTTTATAAATACTGCCTGCCTGCCCGTTAACATAAGTTTTATTGATGTATGAATCTAATATCTGCAACTCATAGCCTGCATCGCCTTTACCAAGGGATGCAAAAAACAAACCGCTGTTACCACGTGCCTGATCTGACCCGGTAATGTTTGCAGGTATTTTCCATTCCAGGTGTATCTGGTAATTGGTAAATGATCTTTTGGTTTCAATATTAGTGGTGCCTTTTTTTACGGTTAATATGCCGTCGGCTACCGTCCAGGGGGCGGGTTGTGTGCGATCCTGGGTTGATACCCATTGATCAATATTAGTACCGTCAAACAAAACAACAGCGTCAGAGGGTGCGTCGCTATCTTTTTTGCCAGGGGTAATAACTTTGGGTACAGGTTCATATATCTCGGTATCTTCATGCCTGGGCTTGTTCTGCGCGTTAACAGTGAAAAGGTTTGCTGCAAGTATTGCGGCAACCAGGAAAGTGCATTTTGTATTCATAATTCAAGCTATAATTGGTGAACAAACATAGCAAAAAAGAATGTCCATCAAAAATGAACTAAGAACAGAAATATTTGCTAATAATCAAATACATAAAACACCAATCAGGCAGTATAAGCTATTGTTCCCCCTTTAGGGGGTTAGGGGGTTTACATCCGCTCAGGAACTGCTATTCCTAACAATCCCATGCCCTTGCTGATGATCTTGGCTGATGCTGCTGAAAGCTGCAGCCTGAACTGTTTAACCAATTCATCTTCAGCCTGCAGGATGGAGTGTTCATGATAAAATTTATTGTAGGCTTTAGCCAGTTCATATACATAATTAGCTATAATGCCGGGGTTATACCCATTTGCAGCCGCGTTTATAGCTTCGGGAAATTGCGTTAGTATTACAATCAGATCGCGCTCTTCGGGTGCAAGTTCAGTTGGTTCTGTTTCTATTCCGGTTATAGCGGCCCGGCTCAAAACTGATTTAATACGGGCATGCGTATACTGAATGAAGGGCCCGGTGTGCCCCTGGAAATCAACTGACTCTTTAGGATCAAACAATAATCGTTTCTTAGGGTCGACCTTTAAAAGGAAATATTTTAAAGCGCCCATACCAATGGTATGGTATAGTTGCTGTTTTTCTGCTGTGCTAAAGTCATTTATTTTGCCCAAAGCTTCGGTAACATCTTTGGCGGTTTTTTCCATTTCAGCTATCAGGTCGTCGGCATCAACAACTGTACCTTCGCGCGATTTCATTTTACCCGAAGGCAGATCAACCATACCATACGACAAGTGGTATAACCCCCTCGCCCATGTTTTACCCAGTTTTTGAAGAATGAGGAACAGCACTTTAAAATGATAATCCTGTTCATTACCTACCACATAAACAGATTCGTCCATGTGGTAATCATTATATTTTAATTGCGCGGTGCCCATATCCTGGGTTATATAAACCGAAGTACCATCTCCACGCAATACCAATTTTTCATCAAGGCCATCTGCTGTCAGGTCTATCCATACAGATCCATCCTCCTTTTTAAAAAATACGCCGCTTTGTAAGCCCTCGTCAACAATATCTTTGCCTAACAGGTAAGTATCCGATTCATAATAAAATTTATCGAACTCAACACCCAAAGACTTATAGGTTTTCCCGAAACCATCATACACCCAGGTATTCATGGTTTTCCATAAATCAATAATCTCGTCATCGCCTGCCTCCCATTTAAGCAGCATAGCTTGTGCCTGTTTTATTAGCGGGGCATTCTTTTTAGCTTCCTCCTCGGTTTGTCCTTCAGCTTTTAAAAACGCTATTTCCTTTTTGTATTCCTGGTCAAATATCACATAGTATTTACCCACCAAATGGTCGCCTTTTTCGCCGGTTGATGCAGGCGTTTCGCCATTACCAAACAACTGCCAGGCCAGCATAGATTTGCAAATGTGTATGCCCCGGTCATTAACTAAATTGGTTTTTATTACCTCATAGCCTGCCGCATCCAGTATTTGCGCTACTGCAAAACCCAACAAATTATTCCGCACATGGCCTAAATGCAACGGCTTATTAGTATTTGGCGACGAATATTCTACCATTACTTTTTTGCCATTAGGTTTAAAAACAGCAAAATCATCCGGTAAAATGGTATGGTACAATTGGTTGATCCAGTACTCACAGCTGATAGAAATATTCAAAAATCCTTTGATGACATTATAAGCTGAAACTTCTTTCAGTTCATTTTTAAGATATTCTCCAATTTCGGCACCGGTTTGTTCGGGCGATTTTTTGGAGAACCGGGTAAACGGAAAAGTAACAATAGTAACCTGCCCTTCAAACTCTTTACGTGTTTCCTGTAAGCTAATATCAGTTGGTGCGATATCAGTTTGATACAGTTGTTTAACAGCTTTTATGGCAGACTGGATAATAAAATTCATGGGGCAAAATTAAGAAAATAACCCCTCTAAATCTCCCCAAAGGGGAGACTTATTTATTTTATTATAAAAAGTACTACTTAGTATTAAAAGTCCTCCCCCTCGGGGAGGATTTAGGAGGGGTTTATAAATTATTCTCAATAGCTTTGCATATCAAAATCACCTATGATTCTAAATAATAACAATTTTAAAATTGATGTAGGCTCTGAGATTGGCGATTTGCGCTCGCTGTTAATTCATAGTCCGGATAACGGGCTTGGGCGTGTGGTACCCTCCAAAGCACAAGACTGGCTGTTTGAGGATATTGTGCACCTGGACAGCATGCGCAAAAACGAGTATGATTATTATATTAAAGTGTTGCTGTATTTTCTTGATCCTGCTAAAATAAAAGGTAAGCTCAAGGAAATTGATGCAAAAGAAAACGACCGTAATTTTTTCAAGCCTGATAATGCAGCCTTTTATGCGTCGGATAAAGTAATAGAGATACAAACTTTATTAGCTGATATTTTGGAGGATGAAGCTATCCGCAACAAACTGGTAGCCGCGGTTTGCGCTATTGAAAGCTGTAATTACCGCTTGCAGCAAAAACTAACCGACACCAACCCTGTTGAATTGGCTAAGGTGTTTATTTCGGGATCGCTGGATAATAACGAGATGATATTCGCGCCTATCCCCAACCTGATATTTTCGCGTGATATAGGTATTGCCATTAATAATTACATGTTATTAAATAAGCCTGCAAAAAAGGCCAGGGCGCGTGAAACCTTGCTTATACGTTATATATTTTTCAACCACCCACTCTTTGCAGCTTACCGCAGTAATATACTGGAGATACCCGAAACTGTACAGCATTTTTTACGCCCCGGCGAAGCACAGGATGAGAAAACCACTTTAGAGGGCGGTGATGTAATGGTAGTGAGTAAAGAGCACCTGATCATCGGCTGTAGTGAGCGCACATCGGCCAGCGGGGCAAATGAAGCTATTAAGCTGTTGTTTGAAAATAAGGTGGTTAAAAAAATAACCATCGTTAAAATTCCGCATAAACGGGATTATATGCACATCGACACTGTATTTACACAGATAAAACGTAATGTATGGGTGTTACTGCGTTCGTTGGCTATTGCAGAGGCACATGTTGATGAAAACGAACCGATTGCCTGGTTTGCCGACAAAAAATCAAAAGATAAAACTGATATCGTTCAGTTTGAAAGCGGTAAGAAACCAAAAACTTTTAAAAGCATAGAAGACCTGCTGAATGACATCAGTAAAAACGATCTGAAAAGCACGGAAAAAACCAGGTTCATCTATTCGGGCAATGATACATTTCCTTATGACGCACGAGAACAATGGACCGATTCATGCAACTTGCTGGCTATAAAAGAAGGCGTTGTTTTGGGATATGACCGTAACGATAAAACCATCGAGGCATTTAAAAACAATGGCTTCCAGGTAATAAAAGTTAAAGAGCTGCTTAAAAAATTTGAAAATAATGAGCTTGACCCGCAAACCATGAAAGACACCTTAATATTAATGCCATCGGCGGAACTTTCAAGGGCAAGGGGCGGGTTTCATTGTATGAGTATGCCGTTGCACAGGGATAATTTATAGTCATTGGTCATTATGTCATTAGTCATTACAAAGTTCAATAATGACCAATGACGCGAAGCAAATGACCAATGACGCGAAGCAAAATGACCAATGACTAACAACCAATCCACCTCCAACATATTAATGATTCGCCCGGTAAACTTCGGCTTTAACGAAGAAACCGCGGAAAGCAACGCCTTTCAAACCCGCGATGCCAATCAGCAGCAGGTACAGGCAAAAGCATTGGCCGAGTTTGATGGCTTGGTAAAGGTTTTAAAAGATAATGGTGTTAACGTAATTGTTATTGATGATACTGCCGAGCCACATACCCCCGATTCTATTTTTCCGAACAACTGGGTGTCGTTTCATGATAACGGCGAAGTTTTTTTATATCCCATGCAGGCCGGGAACCGTCGTTTAGAGCGCCGCGAAGATATTATTATGGGTCTGGAGGATAACTTCAGGGTAAAGCATGTAATAGATCTAAGCCGATTTGAGCATGAAAATAAATACCTGGAGGGTACGGGCAGCATGGTACTTGATCGCGAAAATAAAATTGCCTATGCCTGTCTCTCACCCCGAACGGACGAAAATGTATTAGCCATTTTTTGTAAACAAACCGGATATAAGTCGATAAAATTTCATGCGGTTGATGAGCAAGGGTTGGCCATTTACCATACCAATGTGATGATGTGCATGGGCAGTCAATTCTCGGTTATTTGTTTAGATAGCATTAGTAATTCATCAGAAAAACAATTAGTTATGCTATCAATAGAAAATACCGGAAAAGAAATTATTTCCATCAGCTTTGAGCAAATGAACCGTTTCGCAGGTAATATGCTGGAGGTGGAAAGCGGCAATGGCGATAGTTTAATAGTACTATCACAAAACGCTTATAGCTCCCTTACTGACCAACAAACCACTACCCTTTCCAAATACGGAAAACTGGTTTATGCCGATATACATACCATTGAAAATAATGGTGGTGGTAGTGCCAGGTGTATGATGGCAGAAGTGCATTTACCTCTCTCCAACTTGTCATTGCTGTAAGGGTTTAGTAATTCGATGACAGAATTATCTAACCTTTACAATTGCGAGCGTAGCGTGGCAATCGCAAGGATGCAATACGGCTATGCAAAGTTCGCGATTGCTTCGTCGTTCCTTCTCGCAATGACATATCTTGCAATAATTACATTTCAACTATAAAATTTACACCAACATTTAGCGTTAAATTCCGTTTAAAAATTACATTTTTGCCAAAATTTTAATAAATGCAGAGTTATCAGGAATTTCTTGACCTTAGTGTAGGCTTTCCGCAGGAAGGCTTTGAGATCATTGAGGATGAATTATATTTTCATGATCTAAACCTAATGGAGATGATTGAAACGTATGGCACACCACTGCGGTTCACTTATCTGCCCATGATCACTAAAAAAATTCAGCAGGCCAAGCTCCTGTTTCAGCAGGCTATTATAAAAAATAACTATCGCGGCAGCTATAAGTATTGTTATTGCACAAAAAGCTCGCATTTCAGGCATATTGTTGAAGAAGCGCTAAAGAACGAGATTCACCTCGAAACTTCTTCAGCCTTTGATATGCCGATGATTGACGCGCTGGAGAAAAAGGGCGCGTTAACCAAGGACATGACCGTAATATGTAATGGTTTTAAAACTTTTCAGTATAAAACCTATATTATTGACATGCTGCATGATGGGTTTAAAAACATCATCCCGGTGCTGGATAACAAGGAAGAGTTTAACCTGTATGATGACGAAGTTGAACTGAGCACTCCCTGCAACCTGGGTATCCGCATAGCCGCGGAGGAACAGCCAGACTCACAGTTTTATACCTCGCGTTTGGGTGTGCGCATGGAAGACATTATTGATTTTTATTATAACAAAATAGAAAGTAACCCCAATTTTAATGTAAAGCTGCTGCATTTCTTTATTAATTCGGGTATATCTGATACACCATATTACTGGAACGAGTTGGAAAAGTATGTAACGCTTTACTGCAAGTTCAAAAAAATTAACCCGCATTTAGATACACTGGATATTGGCGGCGGTATGCCGTTTAAAGACTCACTGGTTTTTGATTTTGATTATGAATACATGATCAATGAAATTGTGAGCCGGATAAAAGAAATATGTGCCGATAACGATACCGTGGAGCCCGATATTATTACCGAATTTGGTAAATATACCGTTGCCGAGGCGTCGGGTATCCTGTACAAAGTATTGGGCCGCAAACAACAGAATGACCGTGAACGCTGGCTTATGCTGGATGGCTCGTTCATCACCAATCTGCCTGATGTTTGGGCATTGAACCAAAAATATGTGTTGCTGCCCGTTAACAACTGGGACTCGGAATACGAGCGCGTTAACTTAGGCGGCATCACCTGTGATGGCCAGGATTATTATAACCAGGAGGCCCACATGAACAGCGTATTCATGCCTAAAACCCGCAAGGTGCAATATTTAGGCTTTTTTAATACTGGAGCCTACCAGGAAGTTTTAAGCGGATACGGCGGCATACATCATTGCCTGCTGCCATCGCCCAAGCATGTTATTATTCGCCGTAACCGTGATGAAACCTTTAATTTTGAGGTTTTTGGTGAGGAGCAGAATAGCAAACAGGTATTGAAGATATTGGGGTATAATACTTAGTGGTAGGTTTTATGTATAAGTGCAGAGCCTGATATGAAAGTATTGGGCTTTGTTATTTTAAGAATAATCATTTAAATTTGATAGTATGGGTGTACAATAAACGTTTATACATAAATAAATTTACCTACTTTTAATTACCTTTGAATAAACAGGGTTACAAAATGATTATTGAGCGTAATAACAAAGAAGTGATTATAAGATTACCTGCTTCGGTTAATACCGACGATCTACAGGATTTTATTGATTATGCCCGTTACAAAGAACTTACCTCAAACAATAAAGCCACTCAAAACGAAATAGATGAGCTTTCGGCCAAAATTAATAAAGATTGGTGGACAGAAAACAGAAAACGTTTTATTAAGTGAAAATAAAAGTTGTTATTGACACTAACATAATTTTTAGCGCCATTCTAAACCCGGAAAGTAGAATTGGGAAAATAATTATTAACTCAACCCATCATTTTCAATTTTACACTTGCGATTTCTTAAAAACTGAACTTCTAAAACACAGAGATAAGCTGTTGAAGTTTACAAAACTTAATCCGCAAGGGCTTGATGAGTTGGAGTTTCTACTAACCAAAAAATCACTTTTATTAACGAAAACTTATTGCCTGAAAAAACTATAAAGGCTGCTGAAAATGCATTGGCTGGAATTGACATAAACGATACACCATTTGTTGCCTTAACCAAACACCTTAAAGGGAAACTTTGGACCGGGGATAAAGAATTAACTATCGGCATTCAAACAAAAAAGTTTATAGACATTTTAACAACAAACCAATTGTCTTCATTATTAGATGAATTGGAGCGTAACTAATAGATATTAAACTCTCAAAACTTTTCCTCTATCCCCAACCCAAACAAAGCAAAATCATACTTAACCGGATCAATCGGGTCGAACTCGCGCAGGCGTTCGGTAAGTTCAACGGCTGTTTGCCAGTCGGTTTGTTTGCGGGTGATGAGGTTGAGTTTGCGTGCCACACGGTCTACATGCAGGTCGCAGGGCATAATTAAATCTGATGGTTTAATCCGGTTCCATATACCAAAATCCACCCCGTTATTGTCCTTACGCACCATCCAGCGTAAAAACATATTGAGCCGCTTGCAGGTTGATTTTTGCGATGGTGATGACACATGCTTTTTTGTGCGATGCGGAAAATCGGGCAGGGAAAAGAAATAATCGCTAAAGCCCCCCAGCCCCCTGAAGGGGGAGTAATTACCATCAGCGGGGATAAACGCCGACTCCAGTGAATCGTGTTGTGAATAATGCCACCTAAAAAAACTGATAAAATACAGTGTATCAATATCGTTAAAAGTGCGATGTTTAAAATGCAGTAGCTTCTTTAGGTCTGGCTCCTCATGGTTGATGATAAAATCATACGGCGCATCGTCCATTAACGCTATCAGCTCTTTACATTTATTGATAATGGTAACCCGTTGCCCCCATGCCAGCGTTGCCGCCCAAAATCCCATGATCTCGATATCTTGCTTTTTGGTGAACAAGTGGGGGATACAAACAGGGTCGTTGGTTATAAAACCCGGTTGATTATATTGGGCTACTTTAGTTTCGAGAAAAGATTTGAGATTATTTATCATAAGTATTGAGTGATAAGTATCAAGTAATTAGTAAACCGGGGCTTGATACTTGATACTAATTACTTTATACTATTTTAATGCTTGCTTCAAATCATCCAATAAATCATCAACATCCTCTACCCCTACGCTTAACCGCAACAGGTTATCCACCACACCGGCTTTATCTCTTTCGGCTTTTGGTATAGAAGCATGCGTCATGGTAACCGGGTGGTTTATTAACGACTCTACACCGCCTAATGATTCGGCTAACGTAAATACTTTAAATGATGAAGCTACTCTGAATGTTTCTTTCAGATCAGCGCCTTTTAAGGTAATAGATATCATACCACCAAAATCGCGCATTTGATTTTTGGCTATTTCGTGATTTGGATGATCGGTAAAGCCAGGCCAGTATATTTTATCAACCCTGGGATGATCTTTTAAAAACTCCGCTATTTTACGCCCGTTCTCGCAATGCGCTTTCATACGCAGGTGCAGGGTTTTAATACCGCGCAATACCAAAAAGCTATCCATAGGCCCGGGTGTAGCACCGCACGCGTTATAAATAAACCAAAGGCGTTTATATAGGTCCTCGTCATTCAGCATCAAAGCGCCCATTACTACATCCGAGTGCCCGCCAATATATTTGGTTACCGAATGCATAACAATATCTGCCCCCATATCGATAGGGTTTTGCAAGTATGGAGAAGCGAAAGTATTATCAACCACCAGCATCAAGTTCTTTTCTTTACTGATCTTCGCCACAGCGGCAATATCAACGATCTGCATGGTTGGATTGGTAGGCGTTTCTATCCAGATGAGTTTGGTTTTATCGTTAGTATGTTTACGAATGATCTCCGGGTTAGATAAGTCCAGAAAATGAAACTTGATACCGTAATTAGCAAATATCTTAGTGAACATCCTATATGAACCGCCGTACAAATCGTTACCTGTAATTACTTCATCACCCGGCAATAGCAGCTTCATTACCGCATCCGTAGCACCCATACCACTCGAAAAAGCCAGTCCGAATTTAGCATTCTCTAAAGCTGCCAAACAGTTTTCTAACGCTTTACGCGTCGGGTTGGTGCCGCGCGAATATTCATATCCCTGGTTATCACCCGGCGATTTTTGCCAATAAGTTGATGTTTGGTATATCGGCGTCATTACTGCGCCGGTTGATGGATCGGGCTCCTGCCCTGCGTGTATAGCCTTAGTAGCGAATTTCATAAACCCCCTCCGCCCCCTAAAGGGGGAACTTTTGATTGACGTGTCGGGATATTCCGAGCACAATTTTCAACTTAAAAAACTATCTTGTACCACCCTGCTATTCAGCTCCCCCTTTAGGGGGCTGGGGGGTTAGTACGCTCGTGCAAACAATACTCTCTGGTTCGACGGTTTCCCTGTCAAAATGCACTTGCCTGCTTCTAATTTATTATCCAAGGGAATACAACGTATAGTAGCCTTAGTTTCATCCTTTATTTTTTGCTCTGTTTCGGGGGTGCCGTCCCAGTGTGCCGACAGGAAACCGGGGGCCTCGTCAAGCAGCCGTTTAAACTCGTCGTAAGTATCTACCTCAACAGTGTTTTCAGCTCTGAACGTATGTGCCTTTTTGTAGATATTTTGTTGTATCTCTTCTAATAGCGCCTCAATGCGTGCTGTTAATCCATCCTGACTAACTGTTTCCTTGGTTTTGGTATCACGGCGGGCCAGTTCAACCGTTCCGTTTTGCATATCGCGGCTGCCTATGGCAACGCGCAGCGGAACACCTTTCAACTCATACTCAGCAAATTTAGCTCCCGGGCGATGCGTATCGCGGTTATCAAACTTCACCGAAATATCTTTTGCCTTAAGTTCCTTAGTCAGCGTTTTTACATAAGCTGTAATATTTTCCAGTTCTTCCTCATGCTTATAAATAGGCACAATAACAACCTGTATAGGCGCAAGTTTTGGCGGCAATACCAGGCCAGCATCATCAGAGTGCGCCATGATCAGCGCGCCTATCAGCCTTGTTGATACACCCCATGAGGTGGCCCAAACATAATCCAATGTATTTTCGCGATTGGTGAATT
>Ga0206923_1212_pt1 | contig 10502 bp, 9 predicted proteins | sample Alteio_BWOrgHeat_64_FD_152961 | JGI IMG/M metagenome (GOLD analysis project Ga0206923, IMG submission 152961) | Enriched cells from forest soil in Barre Woods Harvard Forest LTER site, Petersham, Massachusetts, United States -... | ecosystem: Environmental > Terrestrial > Soil > Temperate forest > O...
AAAACGACCGATGATCTCATTAGCATCCTTGGCTTCCTTAAATTTTTCCATAAACTCGGTAGCGCCCGAGAAAGCTATCTGATTAATGTACTTCTTGATCTCGTCGGCAGTCATGCCCAAACCATTATCAGATATGGTAATGGTTTTTTTCTTTTCATCAAAAGCTATTTCAACGCGCAGATCGCCCAGTTCGCCGGTATATTGGCCTAACGATGCCAGGCGTTTTATTTTTTGCGTAGCATCAACAGCGTTTGATACCAGCTCGCGTAAAAATATCTCGGTATCAGAGTACAGGAATTTCTTAATGATCGGGAAAATGTTCTCGGTGTGTATCGAGATGGTTCCTTTTTCTTCTTGCATAATGTATTTATAAAATTTTTGAGGGTTAATGTTATGTAACAAGTCCTTCTCATCAAGTGTTGTTCCAAAAAAAGTTATTTGTCAAATTGTCATATCGATTTCAAAAAATTATGAAAAGCATGCTGTAAATTTTTCATTGCAGCAGCATCGGTAATGTTTCCATCAGTATCAAATTTTGAGCGGATAAATGAAATAATTAGTGATGCATTCTCCATAAGGTTTGCCGATAAAGCGCCCAAAGTTAACCTTAGCGAGGCATGCGCATGTTCGCCGCCTAATGACGCGGTGATCAACGCGACAGGCTTATCCACCAGCGTACTGCTTGATACCTGCCAATCGAGCATGTTTTTTAATTGCCCCGGTACGCCAAAAGCATATTCAGGAGTGCAGATGATCAGGCCATCGGCCCCGGTTAATAATTTACGTAATTCGGCAACGGGTGGTGGCGGGTTATCGGTGTCCAGTCCGGGGTCAAAGGGTGGTATCTGCGCCAGGCCGTTGTAAATAGTATAATCGACATCAGCAGGTGCTATTGAACCTAAGTACTTTAAAATGGTATGGTTTGATGAGCCTTGCCGTAGGCTACCTGATATGGCTAAGATTTTTTTCACAGTAATAAAGAGTGCAAGTTAAGTATACAGGATACTCCGTTTCAAACAATTTTATAACTATTACCTATATTTGACTAATGACAGACCGCAGGGCACAAATAAAACAATGGCTTCAAACCACGCTCGAAGAAAATCTTCGGGACATATCTTATCGTGCTTTTATTTTTGGTTCGCAGGCAAACCGGGCAGAATTAATCAGGTCGGATATTGATGTGGGCATATTGGCCGATGATGAAATACCGGCAGTTAATATGATTAGAATAGGGAATGCTATTGAAGATCTGCCTATGCTTTATAAAATAGATTTAGTTGACTTTACACAGGTAAGTGAAAAATTCAGATCAATTGCTTTAAAAAATGTGGAATGGCTATGAATAACTATTTTGAAGAAAAACTGGACGCGTTTGGACAGGCATTGAAAACTTTAAAAGAGGCATTACTTGAACATCCATCGCAATTAGAACGTGACGGAGCCATCCAACGTTTTGAATATTGTTTTGACCTTTCATGGAAAACCCTGAAGCATTACCTGGAAAAAAGAGGGATAATAGATTTAAACAGCCCGAAATCAGTTTTCGCAGCGGCCTATACCGAAAAAATTATTGATGATGAATTGATTTGGTCGACCATAATAGCCAAGCGAAATTTATCAGTTCATACTTATAATCAAAAACTTGCAGATAGCTTATTTGCGGAGTTACCGCAGTATTACGAGGCTATGTATTTGCTGTTGCAGATGATGAGCAAATAATTAAACATTTTTTTACGGGTGATTCATAAAAGTGATTCATGAGAAATCTCGTAAAAACAATGAAATATCATAACTAATTAATTAACATTTATTTATGGTTATTTACCTGAAGTTTTTGTACTGTTTCATGGTGTTTCACCATACTGTGTCAAAGTGCTTGTTTACAGTAGCTTACAAAAAAAGGTGTTTCATAGTGTTTCATCATTTTGTGAAACACTATATTGCCCAAAATCTAATGGCAATATACTGACTATCGCCTATTGCTACCCACCCCAATAAATCCTATTTTTGCTTTTCATTTATAAAATCGATGTCTGAAAATACTGAACATGTTAAATGCCTTATTATAGGTTCGGGCCCTGCGGGCTATACCGCTGCTATATATGCTTCGCGCGCCGATCTGAGGCCGGTTATGTATACCGGTATGCTTGCCGGCGGCCAGCTTACCCAAACAACCGATGTAGAGAATTATCCCGGCTATCCCGAAGGCGTAATGGGCCCCGAAATGATGGAAGATTTTCGCAGGCAGGCCGAGCGTTTAGGTACTAATATCCGTTTCGGTTATGTAAGCTCGGTTGATTTTTCAAGTCTGCCGCATAAGGTTGTGGTTGATGAAAGTAAAACCATCCTGGCTGATACGGTTATTATATCAACCGGCGCATCAGCTAAGTGGCTGGGGCTGGAATCTGAACAAAAGTATAGCGGTTTTGGTGTTTCCGCCTGCGCGGTTTGCGATGGTTTCTTTTTTAAAGGTCAGGATGTGGCTATTGTTGGCGCAGGAGATACTGCTGCCGAAGAAGCGACCTACCTTGCCAAATTATGTAAGAAAGTATATATGATCGTTCGCCGGCACGAGTTCAGGGCCTCAAAAGCGATGATGCACCGGGTATTGAACACCCATAATATTGAAGTTTTATACAATACCGAAACCAAAGAGATATTAGGCGACGGGCAAAGTGTGAACGGTGTAACAGTATTCAACAATAAAACCAGCGAAGAGAGAAAGCTTGATGTTACCGGCTTCTTCGTAGCTATAGGCCATCAGCCCAATACAGAGATATTTAAAGATTGGCTGGATATGGACGAAACAGGCTATATCATAACCCAGCCCGGATCAACCAAAACCAACATAGAAGGTGTTTTTTGCTGCGGCGATGCGCAGGATCATATCTATCGGCAAGCGGTTACCGCCGCGGGTACCGGATGCATGGCAGCAATTGATGCCGAACGCTACCTGGCAGCTAAGGAGCATGTGGTTACGGCATAATTAGTTTAATACGCTATCGCCATATTTATTAACTCTTTCTTCGATATGACGGAGATGGGGTTATATAGCCGCTTTTAGCGGCTTTTTGCTTTACAGCAATTTTTTTACCGTATATATGCTGTAATAGTTTTTCAAATCTGTTAACTTCACCGTCTTGATAACCGCCAACTAATAATTATGCATAAAAGGATTTTTTTACTGCTTTTCGTATTCTTTTATCTATCCAAATTAAATGTAAACGCGCAGGCCGCCGATCCTTATATGGGTATCATACCGGCGCCTGTATCAGTTAAAAAACTGCCCGGCGAGTTTACGCTTAGCCAGGAAACGGTAGTATTGGCTGATAGTTTAAGCACCAGGCCGGTAGCTTTTCTGACTGATTATTTGCAAAACAAAGCCATGCTGCATATACAGCCAAAGGCAAATACCGGAGCGGTAAATAACAGCTTAATACTAACCAGTGCCGGTACAGATAACCTACAGCCCGAGGGTTATCGGTTGATCATATCAGCCGATAACATTACTATTGCCGCTAAGGGCGCAGGCATGTTTTATGGCATACAAACCTTGCTGCAGTTAATACCTTTGGAGCATGGTGCTACCATTAAACTGCCATGTGTGCAGATAGAGGATTACCCCCGTTTTAAATATCGCGGGTTTATGCTGGATGTATGCCGTCATTTCTTTTCGGTACAGTTGGTTGAAAAATACCTGGATTTGATGGCAGCATATAAGCTCAATAATTTTCACTGGCATTTAACTGATGACCAGGGCTGGCGCATCGAGATAAAAAAATACCCAAAGCTGACCGAAATTGGCAGCAAGCGCCCCGAAACGTTGATAGGCAATTATCATGACCGCACCCCGCAGCAATATGATAATACGCCTTATGGCGGTTTTTATACACAGGACGAAATAAGGCAGGTAGTAAAATATGCCACCGACCGCTATATTAACATCGTACCCGAAATTGAGATGCCCGGACACTCGGATGCCGCGCTGGCTGCTTACCCTGAATATGGCTGCAATCCGCCGGGCTCGTATAAAGTATCTGGTACATGGAATGAGGTACATGATGTTTTTTGCCCTACAGAGGAAACTTTTGCCTTTTTACAGGATATTTTAACAGAAGTAATGGATCTTTTTCCGGGAAAATACATCCATATAGGCGGCGACGAGGTAGCAAAGGACGATTGGGCGCATTCTGAGTTTTGCCAGAAACTCATTAAAAGATTAAAATTAAAGGACGAGCGCGGTCTGCAAAGCTATTTCACAACGCGAATGGAACAATTTGTTAACTCGAAAGGGCGCAGTGTTATTGGCTGGGACGAAATACTGGAAGGCGGCCTTGCCCCAAATGCTACAGTTATGAGCTGGCAGGGCGAATCCGGCGGTATACAGGCCGCCGGATTGAACCACGATGTTATTATGTCGCCAAGCAGCCAGGGTTTGTATCTTGACCACGCACAGGGTAAATTAAATACAGAGCCATTAGGTATTGGCGGATATTCACCCATCAAGAAAAGCTACGATTATAACCCGGTGCCAGCTGTGTTATCGCCAGATCAGCAAAAATATATTATTGGAGTACAGGCTAATTTATGGACGGAATATATACCAACAGCCAATAAACTGGAGTATATGCTCTTGCCCAGGATGTTCTCGTTAGCCGAAATAGGATGGACCCAATTAGGTAATAAAAACTTCACAGATTTTTCAGAAACACGTTTGCCTGCCCACCTGGCCTGGTTGGATAAAAATAACTTTGATTATCGTGTACCCCCTGTTATAGGTATGCAGGATACTATCATTTTCGGTACCCAGTTAAAGGTTGACTTAAAGTCATCAGTAAAGGGGGCGAAGGTTTACTATACTATCGATGGCTATACCCCGCGTGAAACTGATATGGAGTTTACCGCGCCAATTACTTATAATGTACCACCTGATCAATATCGTGAACTGCAGGCCCTGGTAATAACACCAACCGGAAAACGCAGTGTAATAACCAAAACGGTTGTTTATAATAAAACGCCATTGCCGCCTGTTGTTTACTCGGGCACGGCTACAGGCTTGCGCTATCAACTCTTTACAGGCGAATTTAAAAGTACCAATCAGCTTAATATGTCGGCTGGTAGTGATACGGTTATTACCAAAAGTTTTAACACATTGCCATTTAAAAGGGTATCGCCGGCATTTGGTATAATATATACGGGTTTTATACGTATTGATGAGGATGGCGTGTATGGTTTTTCAACACAATCGGATGACGGCTCCATATTATTGATAGATGACCAGCCGGTTGTTGATAATGATGGCAAACATGCTGTATTTGAGAAAAGCGGTTCAGTTCCGTTACAAAAAGGATTTCATAAGTTTACATTGAAATACTTTAATGTAGGCATCACCGGCAACCTGCATGTATTTATGACCATGCCGGGTAAACCTAAGGGCGAGTTATCGCCTGATACGCTGTATAATTAAACCGTAATAATATGAGAACAGGTTTTTATTTTTTTATGCTGATTGGCTGCATTATGATAGCAGGCTGTGCCCATGAACAAAAAAAACCTGCTGATTTGGTTAACGCGGCTAAGGCCCCGGTTATAATGGACCCATTCAGATACCATAAATTGCTGGAAGTTGCGCCGGGCCAGTATTATGATATCTTAAGCTGGGGCAGGGGGGCTGCAGATACCGGTTCGTTTTTAATACTGCACTCTGATTCATCAGGAAAAAAGTACACTACCACCACAGGCGATTTTACAGGTAAAATAATTGACGTATACAATGCCGATATGGATACAGACGGCAATCCCGAAATACTGATCGTAACTAAAACGAAGGATACCATTAACTACACTAATATTTATGCGTTTGAGTTTTATAACAATTCTGTACAGAAGCTGGAATTCCCCAAACTGAGCGCTTCAAAAACCAATTACCGGGGCAACGATAACTTTTATATACAGGAAGGAAAGCTGATACGCGAATTCCCATCATATACCGGAACCGGAAAAAACGCTAAACTAACCGGCGGGAAATATAAGTTTGAGTATGGACTCAGTGATAATGCTTTTACCGTAAAAACACTGGTTAAAGATTCAACCCAGGTTGATAAAATAGCAGTTGAGGAAACTGCTAAAAGCCAGCCACAGGAAAAAACAACAAAAACAACTAAAGCCAAAAAGTCCGAAAAGAAACACCATAAAGTTGAGGCGCCTAAAAAGAAGCATAAAAAACGCAGGCATAACGACGATTAGTAATCATATCAGCCTTAACATATCTTTAGCATTTTCCACCCCAACGGCATCATAATCATTGTTGAAATAAAACCAGCCCTGTTTTACTTCGTGATTATGCTTTACAGCGTTAACAACATTTTGTAAAAACGCCATAGAATAGGGCGACCTGTACAAATTGGGTACGCCATGAAACCGGTAATAAACCGATGTTGTATTTTGAATAACATCATCAGGTAATGTGGGGTGGCTCATACCGCAAAAAGTAATATTATGCTCAGCCAACCGTTTATACACATCATCCCGCCACCAGCTAAGGTGGCGCAATTCTAAAACATTATTAAATGAAGGGTTAAGGCTATTGATAATCCGTTCCAGTTTTTCTGCATCGTAATGAAAGCTTGGCGGCATCTGGAATAATACCGGCCCTAATTTCTCTTGCAACCCATCATTAATAGTATCATAAAAACTGGTTACCAGGTCGGCCGTATCATTAAATTTTTTATAATGCGTGATAGCGCGCGGAGCCTTTACCGCAAAACGAAATTCAGCCGGGCTTTTATTATACCAGTTTTGCAAAAATAATAACTGCGGAAAACGATAAAAGGTAACATTTAGCTCTATGGTGTCAAAATGTTCGCAGTAATAATCAAACCATTTTTTTTGCGGCAGACCTTCCGGATAAAACTTTCCTTTCCAGTCGCTATAATGAAAACCCGAGCAGCCTATATGCCATTGCATGGTTTGATAACTTTATAGTACAGGTTTTTGTTTGATAATTGCAGCACGTTCTATTTTGCATCATTATGTCCCTCTTTTTTGAATTAAAATTTTGCACATTTGTATAGCTGCCTATTTGCAGCCCCCAAAATGCATTTTCTATACCCTGCCTTTTTATTTGCATTACTATCGCTGGCCATTCCTGTACTGGTTCACCTGTTTAATTTCAGGCGATATCAAAAAGTTTATTTCAGTAACGTACAGTTTTTAAAGGAAATACAGGAGCAGCAATCATCCCGCAGAAATTTAAAAGAACGGCTGATACTGGCATCGCGCTTATTGGCACTATTTTTTTTAGTGCTTGCATTTACCCGGCCGTATATTTCAGGGCAGCATACGGCTAATGCGGGTACACAGCGGGCTATCAGTGTTTTTCTGGATAACTCGTACTCGATGGAAACCCTTAACCGCGAAGGTTCATTATTGGATGAAGCTAAGCGACGCGCAAAAGAGATCGCATCGGCTTATTCAATGAATGATCGTTTTCAATTGCTTACCCAGGATTTTGAAGGCAAACACCAGCGATTATTAACCCGCGAAGATTTTAATGATGCGGTTGACGCGGTTAAAATAAGTCCGCAAAGCCGTAACCTGCAGCAGATCATCAATCGCCAGCAAAATTTGCTGGGCATGCAGCCCGGTGCAAACCGTACCATATACATTGTGTCCGATTTCCAGAAAAACATAACCAATGATCAGCCGCTGAAAATTGATACCGGCACGCATGTAAACCTGATACAGCTAAGCGCCAATACCCCGGCTAATGTGGCAGTTGACTCGGTTTGGCTGTTAAGCGCTATACACCGCCCCGGCGAAAGCGAAAAAATGGTAGTAAAGCTGCATAATTATGCAGGCGAGAATTCGACAAAGATCCCCCTTAAATTGTTAATTAACGGCGAACAAAAGGCATTGGGTGGCTTTGTGATCAACGCAAGGGCCACCCAAAATGATACACTGGCATTTTCGGGTCTGAAGCCCGGCTGGCAGCGCGGCGAAATAACCTTGCAGGATAACCCGGTTACGTTTGATAATCAATTCTATTTCAGCTTTAATGTAAAGCAGCAAATGCCGGTATTGCTCATTAATAACGGCACTGCTAATCTGTTTTTAAAGGCGGTTTTTAATACTGATCAATTTTTTGTGCCCAACAATGTTCCGGATGGTAATGTTGATTATGCCGGTTTAAGTACCTATCCGTTAATTGTGATGAGCGATGTAAGGGCGGTTTCGGCGGGATTGTCGCAACAGCTAAAAACTTATGTGAGTAAAGGCGGTACGCTGGCTGTGTTTCCGGCTGCCGACCCGGATATGGTAAACTACAAGTCGTTTTTAGAACAAATGGGGGCAGCTTATCCCGAGAAAGTGATTACCGGCAATGAAAAGGTATCGGCACTCAACCTGCAGAACCCGGTGTTTAAAAATATTTTCGAGGATTTTCCTACTAACCCTGATTTACCTGTAGTAAAAAAATATTTTCAGTTAAGCACATCATCAGGCAGTAATGAAAACCTGATGCAGTTGCCCGGCGGCCAGGCTTTTTGGGCAGGTTATAGCAGTGGCAAAGGCAAGGTATATGTTTCGGCGGTGCCTTTAAATGAAGATTTCAGCAATCTGCCACATCATGCGCTTTTTGTACCCATTATGTTCAGGATAGCGCTGCTAAGCGGGCACGACCAGCCCCTGTTCTATTCGCTTGGACATGATGAAACGATAGAAACAACGCCTATACAAACATCCGAAAAACAATTGCTCAAACTAATTAAGGGCAATAAAAGCGTTATACCGGATGTTAGGCAGCAGGAGGGAAGCACCCTGTTATATGTATCAGACCAATTGCAGGAAACCGGCCTTTACGATCTTAAAAAGCAGGATAGCATAGTTTCGGTAATGGCATTTAATGATAATCGAAGCGAATCGGACATGACCTATTATACTCCTGCCGAGCTGGATAAAATTGTACCGCACGAAAGCGGTGTAATAGAAGCCGGAAAAGGTTCGATAAAGGACGCGGTGAGCCGTACAAATTTAGGTGTGCAATTATGGAAACTTTGTATAATTTTGTCATTGATTTTTCTGGCTGCCGAAATACTGCTTATTAGGTATTATAAAGCCGACAAACCGGTACTTTTGCAAACTGACGAATCAACACCAATTCATACATTAGGCTAATGAATTTGCTTATCAAATCTGCTGCAATTGTTGACCCCAACTCTCCATTCAATCAGCAAGTTGCCGATATTTTAATAAAAAACGGAACCATTACAGAAATTGCTAAAAGTATTAAAGCCGATGTTGAAATTTTCGACGCGGCAGGCAAACAGGTTTCCCCCGGTTTTTTTGACCTGAACTGTAATATAGGCGAATTAGGCCTCGAAACTAAGGAAGACCTCCAAACCGGAACCAAAGCCGCCGCTGCGGGAGGCTTTACAGGTATAGCGCTAATGCCCAATACCCAGCCGCCTGTACATTCAAAGGCCGAAGTGGAATATTTGCATAACCGCGCTAAAAACAATTTGGTTGATGTATATCCTTTAGGTGCTATATCGCATAAACGCGAAGGAAAGGACCTTGCCGAAATGTATGATATGTACCTGAGCGGTGCAAAAGCTTTTACCGACGGCAATCGCCCAGTACAGGATGCGGGCCTGATGGAACGGGCTTTGTTATATACCAAAGGATTTGAGGCTACCGTATTTTCCTATCCTGAAGATACCGCAATTGCCGGCAAGGCCAAAGTAAACGAGGGCGAGATGAGTACTTTGCTGGGTATGAAGGGCATACCCTCGCTGGCCGAAGAACTGATGATAGCACGTGATCTTTATTTAGCAGAGTATACCGGTTCAAAAATACACTTCAGCACCATATCAACCGCCCGGTCGGTTGAATTGATACGCGACGCGCGAAAAAAAGGTTTAAAAGTAACCTGTGATGTAGCCGCGCATCATTTAGTACTTACCGACAATGCTTTAGAGGGCTTTGACAGCCTTTATAAAGTAAAGCCACCCCTGCGCACCCATGACGATGTAAAAGCGCTTATAAAGGGATTAAAAGATAATACCATTGATGCCATAGTATCGCAACATACGCCGCACTCATTAAGGTAAAGCAACAGGTTTAATAGTTCTGTGCCCCTGTCAAGTGTTTGTTCTTCAATATCTTCCCATTCAGTACTGTCCAGGTAATCTTCTTCCAGCTTTTTCACATCAGCGCTAAAGAAATTGATCATCAGCAGATCAAAAAACACCTCGCGTAATACTTCAAGCTGGGGGTGGTTATTGAAAACCTCATCCAGGGCGTCTACCTTGGTTAAAAAATCACTATCCAGCTCAAATACAGCTTGAAATTCTTCCTGTATTTTAGTAGTATTCAAACCATTATTTGAAAATGCCTGTAATGCTGCGCCAAGCGCTTTTTCTATTTTAAGGTCGATCATTATTTGTTTGATTTAAATAGATGGTTATTGTTACAGGTTAACAATATCTGCCCTTTTAAGT
>Ga0206923_1213_pt1 | contig 10477 bp, 9 predicted proteins | sample Alteio_BWOrgHeat_64_FD_152961 | JGI IMG/M metagenome (GOLD analysis project Ga0206923, IMG submission 152961) | Enriched cells from forest soil in Barre Woods Harvard Forest LTER site, Petersham, Massachusetts, United States -... | ecosystem: Environmental > Terrestrial > Soil > Temperate forest > O...
AACTGATAACATCTTAAGATATGAAGTTATACGTGTGTTGAATCCGGTGTTTTCATACTTAAGAAAAGGAAAAGTCGTAAAGAATAATATTTTGTAATATGGCAAAGCTGGTTTTAATGCTTCGGGTAAAGGATGGAATCTTCTTCGTGGATGAATGGCTGGATTGTTTTGAAAAGCTGGTAGACGAAATAGTTGTACTTGATAACGGCTCAACAGACGGAACCTATGAAGCGTTATTAGCTCATCCTAAAGTAGTTGATATAATACGTACGGAAGGTTACAACGAAGGAAGGGACAAAAATTTACTTTATGACCATGTTCGCAAACGTAAGCCCGATTGGTGCTTGTGGCTGGATATTGACGAAATTTTTGAGCCAGGTTTAACCCGCAAAGACCTTGACAAGCTGATGGACAGTACACTGGTCACCAAATGGGCTTTTCGACGCTTTCACTTTATAGACCGGCAATATTTTGCAGGTTCGTGGTATCGCCTTAATTATTCTTCCGGACATGACCGTTTAATGTGGAGGGAACAACCTTCGGGTTATTTCCAGGACCTGATCATTGACTCTCCGAATGTCAAAGGTATTAAAGGACTAAAACGCGGGACGCATTATCGTTTAAAACATCTTGGGTATATCAATAAAGAATTGGTCGATAAGAAGGCAGATATTTACAGGAAAATTATCCCCGATAAGGAAGATACCCTGCAATCGATGTATCTGCACGGTGAGAGAAAAATTGAATGGATTGATAACCGCAATAGCCTTAAGGTAATTGGGCTAAATGCTTTGCTTGATATGATTCAGCTTACCCATATTTTTCCTAAAGTAAAAAACCGGTTATTTAAGTATTTGAATTTAAAAAAGGCATAATTGGGCATGAACCGGGTCATTAAAATATTTGGTTATAAGTTTTACCTGAAAGAATTACTGGTAGTACTTTTCACCTATCTTTTAATGGAGAATATTTTTTCATGGCTTGTGTTGCCAAATTCCATTATCCTGCTCACGTTCGAAAAGGTGATGAGCCTGATCATATTCGGTATAGTGCTTTACAATTTCACAAACCTGAAACGTAACGAAAAAATATATATCGGGCTTTTCACTTTCGTAGTGCTGCGTCTTGTATTTGAATCATTATTCAAGTTCGGTAAGCCAATGGAAGAGCTTACCATGTTTACCATACTGTTTCCGGTAGTTTTCACTATTTATGTTAAATGTATCAGCCGTTCTCTTGAGCTGAACTTATTGGAGTTCTTGGCTAAGTTTTATCTTTTGATATATGTTGTCGTAATGCTGATTTATGGCAGAGGCTTTTCATTTAGTCTTGCAAGTGTAGATATGGATGATTACGGACCTTTTTCAGGCGATAGCCGCATCATTCACGCCCGTTCTATATTAATGATGATTATCCCCTTTTTATGGTATTTCAGTGAATATTTAAGAACATTTAAAACTAAGCATTTATTGTTGTTCCTGTTTTGCCTGGTTGTGATCCTGATTCACCAGCACAGGTCAGTTTGGGCAAGTTCAGTTTTCGCGCTTTTGGTTTTCATGTTGATGAGCCTGAGAAACAGCATGATCAGCAGGCCAAAATTCTTTTACACGATTGTGATAACCATTGGACTAATCATCGGCACCGGTATAGTCATGTCGCAGGTTGCACCGTCTTTTATGGACCTGCTTACTGAACGATCCAGTGAAATTGTCCACCCTACCCGTGAAGGTGGTACTGGCGAGTTTCGGGAATTGCAGCGTGAAACCTATTTTCAGCTTTTTTTGAAACGGCCAATTTTTGGCTGGACATTCGAGGGTTTTGAAATGCCAAATCCACTGGTGGATTGGTGGCCGCCCATGACAGGCCAGCATTTTCACGAAGGTTATATGGAAATGCTATTTTACGAAGGCATTGTTGGACTGCTGCTTAAATATTGGTTTTTGCTATATCTGTCTTACAAAGCGTTCAGCAAGCGGTTAAGTCGTGAGGCAGTGATACTTATAGCATTCTCTCTTTCAGGTTTGGTCTTTTCATTTAGTTATGTACTGCCACTAATTTTTTGGGGGCACGTTGGGTTATGTCTTTACTATTTAGAGAGAAAACCCGGGGAAGAATATAACGAACAATTTGTGTTTCAGGAACACTTTGCTTTGGATGGCACCAGTAATTTATATCCTGATAATAGTTTAATTAAAGAGGAATATTAACGATGAATCATATATGTACATGGTTTTGTGCCGACGAGAAAGGTGAGGAAAGTATATTCCCGCAAACGGGACAAAAATCGTCAAGCGAGTCACATCAAATTATTTACTGGAAATGTGTTATACTGTTTTTTGCAACGAGCCGGCGTTTCAATACCGTTGAAGCGCATGTTTTATTTACCAACGTTAAACAGTTGCCAAGCATAGACGGAAAAAAGGTTGCTGATATGCTAAATGATCTGGATGTTAAGGTAATACATACCGGGTTCAAATACAAAACTCCGAAAGGCTATTTCGGCATGTTCCAAAACCAGTTTTACGAATTCTCTATACTTGAATATATTGTTGAGCATAATAAAAATCCTGATGACAATTACCTGATCATGGACTCTGACTGTATTTTTTTAAAATCGGCTGATAATTTATTTAAAGAGGCTGAACCGCAGGGTTTCTTATCATTTGAGGATGATTGTACAACTGACCTGGTTATACACGGCTTGAGCCGTATAGATATGAAAGCGCTATACGAAGATTTGCTAGGTAATAAAATAAAAGAAATCCCGGGGTATCACCTGGGCGAATTCTTTTTGGCCAGTGTCAAAAATATTAATGTCATTTTCTCAGGGTTTCTGGGACTTTGGCCAGAGATGCTTAAACGACACAAAGACAACCTTCCAAAATTTAACGAAGAAGCACAAACACTTAGCTATTTATATTATAAAAACGGTTTTAAAGCAAGCCCGAAACGCACGCTGATGAAGCGGATTTGGACCAATCCTGTTTTTTACCGAAATGTGGAAGAATCCGATGCAGGGCTGACTGTGTGGCATTTACCGGCTGAAAAAACTTATGGTCTTAATGACCTTTATGAAACCTTGATCAAAAACTCTGATAGTTACGGTCGTAAAACTAAACGTTACCCTTACATAGTAAGCCAAACGTTGGGAATACCCCATTTACCATTAAGCATGTTGATGAAATATTATCGAGTTAGCTATTCAAGAGCAATTTTAAAACGAATTAAGAATTTCAAATTAGCTGGCAAATGACTACAATAGCTGTTCTTTTAGCAACATTTAACAGGCGCGACAAAACAGTTAGTTGCCTGGAAAGTCTGTTCGCTCAAAATTTGCCGGAAGAAGTATCGTTTTCAGTGTTTTTAACCGACGACGCATCGTCTGATGGCACCCCTGACGCGATTGCCAAAAATTTTCCGACGGTAAACATCTTTGCAGGCTCAGGCTCACTTTTTTGGGCAGGGGGTATGCGCAACTCATGGTCGGCCGCCCAGCAAACGGACCCGGATTTTTACCTGCTGTTAAACGATGATACAATACTTGTGGCAAATGCCTTAACCGGCTTATTGGGATATTCGTCGAACACGAAAAACCAGGTCCAGGCTATTGTAATTGGCACAACCCAGGATAACGGCACCGGCGAAATTTCTTATGGTGGTCATAGGTTATTTAATAAAAATAAAGTACAAAATTATAATGTGCGGAGTGACACCGAGTTTGTGGAATGCGATTTAGCTAATGCTAATATTATGCTGGTACCCCGTGCAATTGTCAATAAGATTGGAATTTTGTCCGGAGCCTATACACACAGTATAGCTGATTTCGATTACACTTTAACTGCGAATAAAAAAGGATTTAAAGTAGTGGTGGCGCCAGGAATTTTAGGTTATTGCGTAGATGACCACGGAAATAATTGGAAAAGCGCCAACGTATCATTAAAAGACAGAATCAAATATTTAAAAAGTCCAAAAGGCTTAGCTTATAATGAATACTTGAAATTTATCAAAAGGCATTTTCCGACCCATTTTCCGGCGTCGTTTTTAAAACTGTGGATGAAAACATTATTCCCTATGTTATGGGATAAATTTAAAGTGTAATATTAAAGTGGACAGAAAAACTATCATAGGGGTTTTTTGCTACAGCAGGGCTAATAAGCTTAAGCGTTGTATTGATGCGCTTTTAAAAAATCCCGAATGCAGGGATTTGGAGATCGTATTTTTTAGCGACGGTTTTAAAGGTGAACGGGACAAAAACGGGGTATTGGAAACAAGGGCATACATCGATTCAATTACCGGGTTTAAAAATGTTATTAAACATTACCGTGAGCATAATTATAGTACCGGGCCGAACTTTCGTGCTGGATTGGACTTTCTCAGCAGTAATTACGATGAATTCATAGTTGTTGAGGATGACTTGATCGTATCCCCGAATTATATCAGGTTTTTACTGGATGCGCTGAATTTTTACCGGGAAAAAAAATCTGTTTTTTGTGTTACAGGATACGTCTATCCGGTGAAAATTACCAACTATTCCTATGATGCTATAGTATATAAAAGGTTTTGTTCTTACGGATGGGCTGGATGGGCCGACAGGTTTAAAAATGTTGTTTGGGAGGAAGCGGAGCTTCAAAAGTTAATGGATAACTCACCTGGATTCAAGAAGCGGCTTAATGCTGAAGGATATGATTTGGTACGGATGCTAAAAAAGCAAATTAAAGGAACTATTTCAACATGGGATGTGCAGCTGCAGGTACACGTAGCTGAAAACCGTCTTAAAGTAATATACCCGGTACTTTCAAAAGTGAACAACATTGGCTTTGATGAAGAATCTACCAATACATTTGGGGTTGATTTCTTGGTTACACCGATTGATAAAGGTACGAACCGCCGCTTCAAATTCTGCGATGATAACCTTATCCGCCCCGATCTTCAAAGGCAAATAAAGGAACCTTTTAGTTTCAAAACGCTGGTCATCCGTAAACTACGCAATGAGTTTATTAAGGCTACTAAACAAGTTAAAAAAGCGCAATAGCTATGAAGGTGCTTGTAATTCACACGGCATACAAGCTAAGAGGTGGCGAAGATACTGTTGTTCAAAATGAAATTGAACTGCTAATGTCCGCGGGTCATAAAATTGAATTGTTGCAATTTTCAAATTCCGGTGGCACACTTTTTAAACTGCTACAACTTCCTTTCAATCTCAGTTCTTACAATGCAACCAAACAGAAAATAAAAGACTTCAAGCCCGATATTATTCATATTCATAACTTACATTTTGCAGCATCACCTTCTGTTGTTTACGCAGCAAAAAAACAACGAGTGCCGGTTGTTATTACATTACATAATTATCGGTTGCTATGCCCCTCTGCAACGTTGTTTGAAGAAGATGCCCTTTACACAAAAAGTATTAATTGTGTATTTCCCTGGGATGCTGTGGTTAAAGCCGTATACCATAAGTCCAGGCTGCTCACTTTTTGGCTGAGTTGTTCAATGTGGCTTCATCAGTGGTTGGGCACATGGAAATGGCCGGTGAAATATATTGCACTTGGCGACTACACAAAGGAAATATTCGCCCAATCAAAACTGGCTTTCATTTTACCCCATATAGCAATTAAACCTAATTTTTGCTACGCTGATGAGGCAATTCAAAATCGAACGGGTGATTATTATTTGTTTGTAGGCAGACTTAGCGAGGAAAAAGGATTGCGGGTGTTGATTGATGCTTTTTCGCAAAATAACTTACCCTTGAAAATTGCCGGCACTGGTCCAATGGAAAAGGAATTAAGAGCAAGGGCTGCGGCGTTTACCAATATTACATTTTTAGGCAGCTTAAATAAAAAGGGTATTGAAAATTTATTGGCGAATGCCAAAGCTTTGATCTTTCCATCAATCTGGTATGAAACATTCGGAATGGTAGTTATTGAAGCGTTTGCTATGGGCATACCGGTTATCGCTTCCAAACTGGGGCAAATGGCGATCACTATTACCGACAGGTTAAACGGCTTATATTTTGAGGCCGGTAACTCAACAGATCTTTTGCAGAAACTTACGCTTTTTGAAAGCCTGTCATCAACAGAGCTGGAAGTATACAAGATTAATGCCCGTAAGACCTACGATCAATTGTATACACCCGAAAAAAACTTAAAAATTCTGGAGCAGCTATATCAAGATGCCGTAAATTCAAGCTTCTAAAAAGCGTTTTTATCACCTTTAATGGTCGAAAAAAATGTGGAAAATATTATTCGCACATCCAACCAAATATTCCAGTTTTCCAAATACCAAATGTCATGCTCAATACGCATCGATAATTGTGCTTTTTCTTTTATCTCTCCTCTAAAGCCGTTTACTTGCGCCCATCCTGTAACGCCAGGTTTTAGAAAATGCCTCACCATATAATTACTTTGAATTTTAGCGTATTCTTCGGTATGCTTCAGCATATGTGGCCTTGCACCAACAATAGACATATTGCCAACCAGTACGTTAAAAAATTGAGGAAATTCATCAAGGTTAGATTTTCTTAAGAAACGCCCAAGGCGGGTTATCCGGGTATCATCACGGCTGACCTGTTTACTATCTGCTTCTTCATTAATTGTCAGTGAACGCAACTTAATACAAGTGAACGGTTGATTGTTTTTACCGGATCTTGCCTGGGTGAAAAATACCGGACCGGCTGAATCAAGTTTAATAAGTATAGCCAGCAATGGCAAAAGCCATGATAATACAAAAACAATTACCAGTAAACTAAAAATAACGTCAAATACCCGCTTTTTGATTTTTCCGGTGAGTCGTTCCAAAGGTTCAGACCTAAGCGCCAGGGTAGGAGTGCCTTCACCAACAAAATCTATGTGATAGTCGCGATTGACAAAGCTCTTCAAATCAGGAATAAATTTAAAACGTATAAAGTTGCGTTCTGCCTGTTCTGCGAGTATATATAAGTCAGGATTGGTTTCGGGCGATACTGTGGCATATATTTCATTAATATCATTTGCAATGGCCATGCTGATACAATCCTTAACGCTTCCCAGTATTGGCAGAGCACCCTTAATATCTATAGCCTGATCATCAAAATATCCACTCAAAATAACTGTTTTGTCTTTAGTCAGGCTTTTTACCAGTTGTCTTGCCACTTTATTATATCCAATTAGAGCAACATTTTTTTTGTAAGTGCCCTTATTATTTAAATAATAAACAAGGTATATATAAGCTAATCTGCTGACCACAATAAATGAAGTAAATCCGGCGAGACTATATGTTAAAAATTGCCAATAGTGAGGTATAGGGTAAAAAATAAAAAACACCTCATCAATTAAAAACAAAAGAAACAGGGCTACAAGCGTTCGTTTAAACAACCCTCTAAAATCAAGTGTATTATTATTGATGTAGACCGAAGAAAGATATGCGCAGATTAACCAGGCAGTATTATTTACAAAGCAAAATACTGTATAGTCGTAAATGCCATCATAGTTATGCAAACGGATCGCCTTTAATAAAATTAAGTTAATGACATTGAGGATAACAATATCCGAGAATGCGAAAAATATCCTAAATAGGTTTTGATTCGGACGATTCATCATAACACTTAATCTAATTCTAACACATCGCCTGTAACATTGTCACGGTGCAAATTATATTTCAATTTTTCTTTTATTATAGAAGACACAAAGATCGGCCCGTAGTACAGGTAGCGCTTCCACATACGCCGTGGCTCTTTGCATAAGCGTATAAACCATTCAAGACCATGATCGACCCAAAAAGGGGATGGCCTTTCTACAGTACCGGCATAAAAATCGAACACCGCACCAATAGAACAAATTATTTTAGCATCTATTCGATCCTTATTCTCCGCAACCCACTTTTCCTGTTTTGGAGCGGTCATGCCTACAAATAATACATGCGGCTTAACTTCATTGATTTTAGCAATTATTAGATCATTTTCAGCAGATGTAAACTGGTCACTGAATGGCGGAGCATAATAATTGCAGAAAATATTTTTGTATTCCGCCTGCATTCGCTCTTCTATTTTTTGAAGTGTAGAATCCTTTGAACCAAGATAAAAACAACTCCCTTTTTTACTATTCAGATCAGCAAGTAACTCTCGATGCATATCAGCACCTGAAATTTTTTCTATGACCTTGCCTGACGTCGCTTTTATTGCAATTACAATTCCGACACCATCCGGTAATAGCACATCTGAATTTTGAAGAACCTTTTTAAAAGCCACATCTTTCTCTGCAATACAATAAGAATATTGGTTGATGGTATTGACCACAACCTTTGGCAAATCAGGTAGATTTTGCAAATTACCATTGAATAATTTGTACCCCTGGTAATTAGCTAGTAAATAATCCATAAAACACTTATCAGTTGTAAATCACGGTATGACAATATGTTATACCCTTTAAATCAACTACGTAATTAGCTATGAATGGTTTTTGCAACTGTCAATGTTCTTAGCGCTCTCAGGAGTACACTTTAAATTAAAAAAATTTCGCTGATAAAAACACGCGTTTATAGCTGTATCCTGCGTTTATATGGGATTTTCAGAAAAGTAAAAATAATGATACCTTAATTCCAATCTTCTGGTGGGTCAAGGCGAAACATGATGGAGAACCAGCAAAAAATCACCAAGAGAATAATTGCCATCCCATATTGCGTTATGTGAAGGATAGTGTCATTTTTAGACAATAAGGTAACCAGAATGTATTTCCAAACAAGAAAAAAGAGCAGCCCAATAATAAGCGTTATCAAAGCTGCCCGCCCAATTGCTTTTATCATAGATGTCCCGAAAGGCGTGATTTTACACCTTTTAGGAGTCGTCTAAGTTTGGGATTTAAAATGAAAAATCAAAATTTTGAGTGTTTGTTACTCAAATTGGTTTTTAATCACATAACCGGCGTCTTTCAACAGTTTTTCTTTTTTAAAAAGTTCTACGTCAGCCAAAACCATTTCTTTCACAAGTTCTGCTAATGTATATTTGGGTTGCCAGCCAAGTTTGCGGTTTGATTTAGCAGGATCACCAATCAATAGGTCAACCTCAGTAGGCCTAAAGTACTTTTCGTCAACCGCCACAACTTCTTTTCCGGATTCAACTATAAACTCACCGTTATTACAAGCTAACACATACCCTTTTTCATTTACACCTTCACCACGAAATTCCAGTGTTATACCTAATTCGGCAAAAGCCATTTTTGTAAAATCTCGTACTCTTGTGGTAATTCCGGTGGCAATAACATAATCTTCGGGGCTATCCTGTTGTAGTATCAAATACATAGCTTCCACGTAATCTTTAGCGTGGCCCCAATCGCGTTGGGCATCAAGGTTACCAAGATAAAGTTTTTCCTGAAGGCCCATTGCTATTTTAGCCGTAGCCCTTGTTATTTTACGGGTCACAAATGTTTCACCCCGCAACGGGCTTTCATGATTAAAAAGTATGCCATTACACGCAAACATTTTATAAGCCTCCCGATAATTTACAGTGATCCAGTAACCGTATAATTTGGCGACTGCGTAAGGCGATCGTGGGTAAAAGGGTGTAGTTTCCGATTGCGGTACTGCCTGCACTAAGCCATAAAGTTCAGAGGTCGAAGCCTGGTAAATCTTTGTTTTTTTTGTAAGTCCTAACAAACGAACAGCTTCAAGGATCCGCAAGGTGCCAATTCCATCAGCATTTGCAGTATATTCGGGTGTGTCAAAACTGACCTTTACATGTGACATTGCCCCGAGGTTATAAATTTCATCGGGTTGAACCTGTTGTATTATACGGATCAGGTTAGTAGAATCGCTCAGGTCACCATAATGCATGATAAAACTCAGGTTTTCATCATGCGGATCTTGATATAAATGATCTATCCGGTCTGTATTAAATAAAGAACTACGGCGTTTAATGCCATGTACAATATATCCTTTTGCCAGCAGTAGTTCAGTAAGGTAGGCGCCATCCTGCCCTGTTACACCTGTGATTAAAGCAACTTTTTTCATAATTAGGGTTTTATGGGATGATTTTTAACAAACAGTACACAAGACAAACAATAAATTAAAATGTTCGGATATAACCATTTGTTTCTTACACGCAATAGCTATATGGAGAACCGCAACATACTAAACTTTAATTGCTTTTTTCCGTATAAAAGTGATGAGATGAAGCGATGGATTTCAGGCGGTATATTGACGTTAGCCATACTGGCTTGTAATAAAGAGTTTTTACCGAAAGCCACTTCACTGAACCTGCAGCCCAATACAGAAATTACTGTTTTAAGCACACCAAAAAGTTTTCGCACAGCGTCCGATATAATTAACCTGGACGGTGCCCATGACATCACTATTTACGGCAAAGTAATAACAGGGGGTGCTAATCCTATGATAACCCTGACAAATTGTTACAACATACATATTACTAAATGCAAGTTGTACAATTCCAAAGATGTGGCAATCCATCTTTATAAATGCAGAAATATAACTATTGATTATAACTACTTTA
>Ga0206923_1214_pt1 | contig 10461 bp, 6 predicted proteins | sample Alteio_BWOrgHeat_64_FD_152961 | JGI IMG/M metagenome (GOLD analysis project Ga0206923, IMG submission 152961) | Enriched cells from forest soil in Barre Woods Harvard Forest LTER site, Petersham, Massachusetts, United States -... | ecosystem: Environmental > Terrestrial > Soil > Temperate forest > O...
GCGGGCGCTTGGCCAATTCAAGGAAGCTGACGTTAAGATCTGAGGTTCGGTTTAGAAAAGGAGGTCGATGGAGCCGATCAAAACGGAAATTCTCGTGTTGGGAGCGGGCCCGGGTGGGTACGCGGCGGCGTTTTATGCAGCGGACAAGGGGAGGAAAGTGATCATGGTCGAGATGGACAAGCGGTTGGGCGGCGTCTGTCTCAATCGCGGTTGCATTCCCTCGAAGGCGCTCCTGCACGCGGCCGCACTCATCACGGAAGCACGCGATTCGGTGAATCGCGGGATCACGTTTGGTGAACCGAAGATCGACCTGGAGAAGTTGCGTGCCTGGAAGAATTCGATTGTGGAGAAGTTGGCCGGTGGCGTCGCGGGTCTGGCCAAGCAACGCGGTGTCGAAGTGTTGCATGGCCGCGGTTATTTCGAAGATTCCAAAACGCTGCGGGTCGAGACGGAGGACGGCCAGAAGTTCGTCACTTACGACGCGGCGATCGTCGCCGTGGGATCGAAATCGGCGATGCCGAAGGCGTTTGACCTCGGCAACCCGCGCATCATGACCTCACGGGAAGCGTTGGAGGTGCCGGATATCCCGGGCACGCTGCTGATCGTAGGCGGTGGCTACATCGGAATGGAGTTAGGAACGGTATACGCGACTCTCGGAAGCAAGGTTGTGGTGGTAGAAGCATTGGGTTCGATCTTGGCAGGGGCCGATGCCGATTTGATCCGACCGGTGCAAAAGTACGCCGAGAAGGCATTCAAGGAAGTCCGCGTGAAGACGAAAGTGCTTTCCATGGCGACAGCGGGCAAGCAGATCAAGGTCATCATGGAGACCGAGGGTAAAAAGGCCGAAGAGCTGTACGACCGTGTTCTCGTATCCGTTGGTCGTGTTCCGAATCATGCAGACCTCGGGCTTGAAAACACCAAGATCACCAGGGATGACCGCGGTTTTATCAAGGTCAACGAGAAGCAGCAGACGAACGATCCGTCACTCTATGCGATTGGCGACGTGGCGGGTGGTGTATTGTTGGCGCATAAGGCGACCCGCGAGGGAAAAGTCGCTGTGGACGCGATCACCGGCGAATTCGAAACGCTGGATAAGTACGTTGTCCCGGCGGTGGTCTTTACGGATCCTGAGATCGCTTGGTGCGGGTTGACTGAAACCGAAGCGAAAGAGAAGGGGATTACCGTGAAGGTTGTGCGTTTCCCCTGGGCCGCATCAGGGCGAGCGTTGACCTTCGATCGTACGGATGGTTTGACGAAGCTTGTTGTCGATCCCGAGACAGAGCGAGTATTGGGCGCGGGCATTGTCGGACATGGCGCGGGCGAGTTGATTGGGGAGATGGTTCTGGCCATCGAGATGGGCGCGACCGCTTACGATCTGGCATCGTCGGTTCATCCACATCCGACGCTTTCGGAGACGATCATGGAATGCGCGGAAGTTTTCTACGGTAACGCCACGCACACATTTACGCGTCGGGGACCCTCGGCGAAGGAATCTTAAGGAGCACGCATGTCGGATTTTGACATCAAACAGATTGTCGCCCAGCGGCTCGGGGAGAACTACGATCTGCATGAGAAATACATCAACCCAACGCTGGTGAAGGTGTTTCGCACCATCGGTTTCGACAAGGTGTACACAAAAGCCAAGGGCCAGTATCTCTGGGACAAGGAAGGCAACCGCTACCTCGACATGCTGAGCGGGTTCGGCGTGTATTCAATTGGCCGGAATCACCCGAAGGTCGCGCAAGCCATTCGCGACGTGCTCGACATGGATTTGCCCAACATGGTACAGATGGACTGCGCGTTTCTGGCAGGCCTGTTAGCCGAAGCGCTCATCAAACGCTGTCCGCCGCATCTGGAGGCGGTGTTTTTCTGCAACTCTGGCACGGAAGCGGTCGAAGCCTCACTGAAATTCGCCCGCGCCGCGACGGGCCGCAGTAAGTTTGCGTACCTCGATCATGGCTGGCACGGGTTGTCGCTCGGCTCGCTGGCGATCATGGGCAATGAAGAATTCCGCGAAGATTTCGGCGAGATGTTGCCCGGCGTGCAGGTGCCTTACGGTGATTTGGAGGCGTTGGAAAAGGTATTGGCGAAGAAGGACATTGCGGTGCTTGCTGTGGAATGTATTCAGGGCAAGGGTGTGCGCGTGCCTCCGGACGATTACTTCCCGGCCGTTCAGGCCCTCTGCCGCAAGTATGGCACACTGTTGTTCTGCGACGAGGTGCAGACGGGTTACGGACGCACCGGTAAGCTCTTCTCCTTCCAACATTGGAATTTGGAGCCTGACATCATCTCCACCAGCAAGGCGCTCAGTGGTGGATATGTTCCCGTTGGCGCGATGATTACACGGCGCGCCATTTATCAGAAGGTATTCAATCGCATGGATCGCTGCTGGGTCCACTCCTCGAGCTTTGGCCGAAACAATCTCGGCATGGCGGTTGGATTGGCGATGTTGCACGTTCTGGACGAAGAGAATCTGGTCGAGCGCAGCGCGACACAGGGTCAGAAGCTGCTCGATGCGGTCAACGCGTTGAAGGCCAAGCATGAGGTGTTAATGGAGGCGCGCGGCAAGGGGTGCATGATCGGCATCGAGTTCCATGAACCGAAGAGCCTGAAGATGAAGATGGCGTGGAAGATGATCCACGCCGCACACGACGGGTTGTTTGCGCAGATGCTGGTGATGCCGCTGCTGGAGAAGCATCATGTGCTGACACAGGTGAGCGGCAACCATGGGGACATCATCCGCATACTGCCGCCGTTCATCATTACCGACGAAGATATTCAATACTTCGTCAACTCGCTCGACGACGTACTCAGCGACTGCTACAAACTGCCGGGTCCGATGTGGGACCTCGGCGCGAACCTGGTGAAAGCGGCGCTGGCAAACAAAGGCAGCAAAAAGGCAGAACGAGAAATCGTTACCGCCGAACGCTGACGAGCCAAGCTTGTTTTTGTTTCAACATGCGACAACGGTATCTCAGCAGACTGGCCGATTTCATCTGCCGTTGGCCGCTGGCAGTTATAATTGCAGGTGTTCTGCTCGCGGGCGTCGGCTCCTTCTATACGGTCCGCCATCTCGAATTCAAGACCAGCCGTAACGACCTGATTGGTCGCGACAGCGATTACTGGCGTCTCTACAGCGAGTATGCACGCGAATTTAGAGGGGAAGAGGATTACATCGTTGTCGTCGAGAGTGGCCAACCGATGCGCAATCGGGCCGTCATCGACGCACTGGTCACGAATCTATTGTCGCAAGCGAACAACCCGGCTCCGAGCGATGCCGCGGGCGCACAGTTATTTACTCGGGATGATCTCTTTTATCGCGTCAACTTCGACGCGCTCAAGAACTGGTTCTTGTATTACCTGTCCATGGATGACCTGAAGCAGATCAGCGGCTCGCTCAAGGAGTTCAAGCAACTCCTCGCGATTCTCCAACACCGCGCAAAGCTCGACACCTTCTTCGATTCGATGAACCGGATGTTGATGCAGATGGAGGTCACCCCGGAAGCGCAGCGGCGTCAGATGGAGGCCTTCCTGCCCACGGTGAGCGCGATCACCGCGCAAATGGGAAAGTTCAACGGCCAGGAAGAGAAGGAAGGAGGATTTCTTTCGCCTTGGGCCAGCGCGTTTTTCAGTCAGGATATGCTGGGCGAGGCTGAAGAGGAAATGCGGTGGCAGGGCTATCAGACCTTCCGTAAAGGGCAAATGTTCGTGCTTTTGGTGCATCCACGGTCTGGGAGCCAGGATCCCGAAGCCGTGGACGAGGCGACCATTCCGAAATTGCGGCGCGTGATGAAGGAGGTGCAAACGAAGTTTCCCGACGTGAAGATCAATCTCACAGGGGAATCGGTTCTGGACTACGACGAGATGCACCAGTCGCAACGGGACGCGACGAAGGCGACCGCGCTAACGTTCGTCCTTATCTGCGTACTTTTCATGGTGGGGTTCCGTGTCGTCTTGCGGCCCCTATTGGCGGTAGGTTCCATGATTATTGTGTTGGGTGTGTGCATGGGATACACCACGCTTTCCGTTGGCCACTTGAACATGATCACTATCACGTTTGCGGTGATGATCCTCGGATTGGGCATCGATTTGGGCATTCAATTTATCGCGCGCTACGAGGAGGAGTTGAGCCGAGGCACTCCTCGAGCGGATGCTGTGCGGGCGGCCATCCAACATACGGGACCGAGCATTGTGACGGCAGGGATTACCAACGCCGCGGCCTTTTTCGCGATGGGGTTGGCCGGGTTTCGCGGTGTCACCGAACTCGGAATCATCGCAGGCGGGGGGATGCTGATAGCGACGGTGGGAACGATGACCGTGTTGCCGTCGCTGTTGCTGCTGGTGCATCGCAAGGGTGAAGCCACGCAGATTCCCGCGCAGTCAATGGCGACGCGTTTCGAGCAACTCCTGCTGCGGCGACCCTACTTAATGCTGACGATATTCGGCATCATCACGGCGGGCGCGCTGGTAACCGCCGGGACGGCGCGGTTTGACTACAACGTGCTGAATTTGCAATCGAAGGGGGTGCCGTCGGTGGAGACGGAATTGCGGTTGCTGAATGCCGACGTGGAATCGACCTTATTCGCCGCAATCGTGTGCGACGACTTGAAGCAGACGCGTGATTTGCAGGAGCGCCTGAGCAAACTTCCCACGGTGGCAACCGTGCATAGCATCGCCGAGTTGATCCCTGAGCATCAGGAAGAGAAAATGGGGGTCATCCGTGACATTCAAAAGGAACTCGGCTCGGTCCGATTCGATATTCCGCCATCAGACCCGGCGGATGTTGAACTGGTGTTGAGGTCGCTGGCGTCGTTGCGGCTGCGGGCGGATAAGCTTCTGCGCGGGGCGGTGGACCACGGCGATTCAACGAGCGAAGCGGCCCTGAAACCGCTGGTGGAGGCGACCGCCCAGACGCGTGCCGCACTACAGAGCGTGGAGCCGAACGAGTTGCAACAACGCCTGGCGAAGTACGAGCAGAAGTTCTACGCGGATTTGCAGAGTCAATTGCAACTCATGGCTGAACAAGCCGACAGGCCCATGGGTGTTGACGATGTACCGCCAGAAGTGCGCCAGATGCTTATTGGAAAGACAGGCAAGTTTCTCGTCCGTGTATTTCCAAAGGAAAACATCTGGGAGCGAGAACCTCTGGTAAGATTTGTCCGCGACCTGCAGTCCGTCGCGCCGAAGGCGACAGGCACGCCGCTCGGACTCTATGAGTTCGTGGAAATTCTGAAAACGGGATATTGCAAGGCGGCGTTGTGGGCGCTGCTGGTCATCGTCATTCTTATCTTCATCGACTTTCGTGGCGGATACGCCACCGTGCTGACGATCCTGCCGCTATTGGTGGGAACGGCGTGGATGTTCGGCGCGATGGCGGTTTTCCGAATCAATTTCAATCCCGCCAACATCATGGTGCTGCCGTTGATCGTCGGCATCGGGGTGGCCTACGGGATTTATGTGGTTCAACGTTATCGGGAGAGCCACGAAGCGACGTTCTACAGCAAGAGCACCGGGCGCGCGGTCATTCTCTCGGCGATGACGGCGATGTTTGCCTTCGCCAGCCTGCTCATTGGTGCCCACCGTGGCATACGCAGCCTCGGCCTGGTGACGACCATAGGCGTGATCTCCTGCCTCGTCGCGGCGCTGGTTCTGCTCCCGTCACTGCTGGAGATTGCGCGCCGCAAGGGCTGGAAGGTGTAGCGTTGCTTAGCGCAGGCGCTTGTGAAAATGGACGAGCGTGTTAACGTTGGCGTAGCAAAGCGCGTAATGGACCTTATGGCTCAACCTGTTCGCCAGTTTCGCGTCTGACCCCATTTCTTTGCAACCTTTCGCGCGAGCCCAGCGTTCCGCAGCCCTGACCAACTTGCGTCCAATGCCTTTGCGACGGGCTCCATGAGCCACGAACAAACCTTCGATGTAGCCCACAGGAGAAGTCATGCAGCCGTTAACGTAATCGCGGCGGATGCTTGCTTCGAGAAATCCATCCAACTGGCCATCGCGTTGTTGACTGACGAAGGTCGCGAAGCGTGAAGGTTGGCGCCGCACGGTCTCCAACTCTTTCCTGCATTCGGCCAACGTGACATGAGGCCACAGAGCGCGCCGCATACATGACCACTCGCGGAAATCGTCACGCTGCAGACGGCGGACGCTCATAGGTTGCGCCCGGCAAGGGCCGGAAGGTTTAGCTGGGCGACGGCGGATTCGAGAAAACGTGCGAGCTTGGCGCCGGAGTGTCTGGCGCGATATCCCAATCGGGCGAGATCGGCAAGAACGCGGGGGTCGCGCACGCAGCTTGAAAACACGCGGTCCGGGCGCAATTGGCCCAATACGAAAAAGTCGTTGAACTCATCGGGCAGATCTTCATTAACCTGGTCGGTGATGCAGCGGACGGCAAGAAAATCAGTTTTCCGAGCGGCGCAGACGGCGGCGACGGCGCTGGTTTCCATGTCCACCGTGAGGGCGCCGGAAGCTTTGCCGAGCCGGGCCTTGTTCGCGGCCCGCAACACCATCTCATCCGTGGTCATAATCTTCCCGTAGTGGACACGTATCTCCGAGCCATTATTTTCATGGAGGCGGGCAGGTTGCACGGGCTTATGGGTCGAGTCCCATGTGATTTGGGTGCCCTGATCCTGACGAAGTTCGAGAATCTCGGTGCCAACGACGATATGTCCGGCCTTGACGTCCGGCTGGAGACCGCCTCCAAAACCTGAACTGATAATAAGATCAGGGCGGTAGCAGCGGACGGTTATTTCGGCAGCGATCCGGGCACATTCCTTGCCGATACCCAATGCCAGCAGGGCGACTGGTTGGCCGCCGAGGGTGCCTTCATGGAAATCGAGATGCTCTTGGCGGACGACATGCCGAGCGTCGGCGCGGCGCAGAATGGGGCGGAGCTCCTGCCGAACCGCAACGAGTATGGCAATCATGGCAATTCCTGTGGAGCGCGCCGGTGCATCAGGGCTTGGAATTGAACAGCAGAACGCCGACAAGTCGGCGCACTCCAAACCTTAACTGCAGCACCCACTGTCGTCATGGCTGTGAGTGGTGGCAGCCACGGCGGCAGAGACTTCCCGGTCGGCAAGCGTCTGCTGGATGTTGGCCTGCACGGAATCGCGTTTACCAGTGAGGTGGCCGCGGCCCGTAGTGACACCATTATAGGCATCGACGTGCGAAGCATTCGCGACGTGTTGCGGCTTCTTGCCGAAGTTGTAACGAATGAGCTTCCATGTGTCGCCGCGCTGCGTGTCGATGCCGAGTGATGGCGTAGGCTCGTAACCGCAGTGGGTCATGCAATTTTCGCAACGCGGGTCGCGAGCGACGCCGTCGAACACGCCGTACTTGTCCCAATCGACCTTTTCGAGCATTTCCTGGTAGTGCTCGTAATGCCCGTCGGTCATGAGATAACAGGGAGCCTTCCAGCCCCGGACATTGCGGGTCGGGATCGCCCAGGCGGTGCAGTGCAGATCGCGCTTGCCGGCGAGGAACTCAAGATAAATGGGCGAGCCGAAGAACGTATATTTCTGGCCCCATTCGACGACGTTCTTGAACTTCTCACGGGTGAGTTTACGGGTGAGGAAGAAATCCTCGGGCTGCTTGTGCAGCCGCTTGATCATGTCCTTCTTGGCGGCATCGTATTCGTATCCGGGCGTGATGGTGTGGCCGTCCACTCCGAGATTCGAGAGGAAGTCGAACATCTTCTCGATCTCGTCCATGTCCGTCTCTTTATAAATCGTGGCGTTCGTGGCAACCTGATAGCCGAGGATCTTGGCCATCTTGATGGCTTCGATGCATTCCTTGAACACGCCCTCGCGCTCGACGATAAGATCGTGGATGTATTCGAGGCCGTCCACGTGGACGTTCCAATACATCCATTTCGAGGGCTTGATGCCGGGACGTCCGTCATCTTTTCCCTTGCGAATCTCGGCGGCTTCTTTGTCGGTGATGAGCTTCTGCGCCAGCAACGCGCTGAGCTTTGGCTCGAGGGCGGCAGTGTACGTGCGCGCCAGATGTTCGCGCATTTTCTTGCGCATGAACATGCCGTTGGTGCAAACGTACACAATGCGGCCCTGATCGAGCAGCCCATCAACAAGCTCTTCGATCTTCGGGTAGATGAGCGGTTCGCCGCCGCAGATGGAGACCATCGGGGCGTTGCATTCCACCGCAGCGCCAAGGCAGTCCTCCAGGCTCATCATGTCCTTGAGATTGGTTGAATACTCGCGGATGCGCCCGCAGCCCGTGCACGTGAGATTGCAGGTGTGCAGCGGCTCCAACTGGAGCACCAGGGCGAACTTCCCGGTTTTCTTGATTTTGTTCGTGATAATGTGCCGGGCAATCTTAGCCGACAATGTAAATGGAAATCTCATTGTATTTGCTCCTTCTGTAACTGAATCCTAGACTTCTGTCAAATGCGCCAACGCGCGCAGGCGCGCTACTTTTCGCAGGATGCGCGGTTGTTTGAAGAACAACTGGATGACGCGCGATTTTTCCTGTTCACGGGGTACGGGCGGAAAGCCCTGTAGTACGCACCGCGCATACATTCCCAACGCCATCAGCGGGAAATAGTGACGGTAATAGTGATAACGCAAATAGAACACGCGGGGGAAGCCGGTGCCTGTAAATAGCTCTTCGCCCCACGAGCCGTCCAACTCCTGATGGTGGTGTAGATACCTGATGCCGCGAGCGACTTCGGGCGAATTCACTTCACCCGCCGAAATCAGCCCCATGATCGCCCACGCGGTTTGCGAGACGGTGCTCCGTCCGATACCCTTGAATTGGGGATCGTCATAGCTACGCAAGGATTCACCCCAGCCACCGTCAGCGTTCTGCGATGACTTCAGCCAGGCCACGGAGCGGCGGATGTAGGGCAGGCGCATATCTTCACCAATGACGCGAAGCCCGCGCAATACCTGCCAGGTTCCGTATATGTAGTTGGTGCCCCATCGTCCGAACCACGAGCCGTCCGCTGACTGATCACGCCGGAGGAAGGCCACGGCTTTGCGAACGCAACCATCTTCCATCGTAAATCCAAAATGGCCCAAAGATTCCAGTACGCGCGCGGTGATGTCCGATGTGCCCGAATCGATCATCGCATTATGGTCGGCGAACGGTACTTGCGTAAACAGCCACTTGTCGTTGTCTTTGTCGAAGCTCGCCCAACCGCCATCCTTGCCCTGCATGCCCAACACCCAGCGAATCCCGCGTCGGATGGCGGCCGACTTTTCACGGTCGAATTCGGTGCTGACGCGATTCAGCGCCATTAGCACCATGACCGTGTCATCAACATCGGGGTAAAACTCGTTGTCGTACTCGAAGAACCAGGCGCCAACAGGCTTGTTGGGCTCGGTATAGCGATGGCTCTCGGAATGTTTCACGCGCCAGTCGCCGGGGCGCCGTACTTCTTTGTCGAGCAGCCAGCGCGTCGCGGTCTGGAGGGCGGGATGATCGGATGGCAGACCGGATTCGTGGAGGGCGTTAATGGTGATAGCGGTGTCCCAGACCGGGGAGAAGCATGGCTGTAATCGCAGTGTGTCCTCTTCCTCGATTTCCAGCTTCTCCATCTCGCGGATGCCATGCGCGACGAGATAACTTTCGTTGCTGTACCCGAGGACGTGCAGCGACATGACATAGTTGGCCATCGCGGGAAAGATCGCGCCGAGGCCGCCGCGGGTTCGCCCATGCTCGATCACCCAACGTTCCGCTTTGCGCATCGCATACCGGCGCAGGAGGGGGAGTGGGTGATGGCAGTGAACGAACTTCAGAACGTGATCGACGACGAGGAAGAAATTGCGCCACGTGAACGTGCGTTGATCCTGCGGCAGCCGCGTATCGGCGCGCTCGCGTCCACCAACCCATAGTTCGTCGGTTTGCCACTCACTGGGAAGAGGTTTGACGGGCTCCCGCGAACGGATTATGGAGAGAGGAACCAGCATCGCTCGCGACCAAGAAGACATGTTGTAGATGCTGAAACTGAACCATTTAGGGAGAAGAATCAGTTCGGGTGGGATCGCCGGGCAGCCTTCCCATGGATACAGGCCGATCATCGCCAGTGAGATCTTTGTGAAGGTATTGCACCGCGTAATCCCGCCAGCGGCGCGAATCGCGTCACGAGTTTTCACCATGTGCGGGGCGTCAACCAAATCGCCGGCCATCTTCAGTGCGAGATAGCCTTTGACGGAGGCGCTTAAGTCCATCGGGCCATCGGGATAAATCGGCCAGCCACCGTCGTAGAGCATTTTGGACCGGATGTAATTCGCCGCTTTGCGGATGATAACCGGGTCGAGCCTGTCAATGAAATGCAGGTAAATCAGGTACTCAGACTCGAGAATAGTGTCGCCTTCCAATTCGGCACACCAATGCCCGTCTGAAGCCTGTTGTCCCAAGAGCCAATCCTGTGCGCTTGTGATGGCACCTTCTAGGCGGCTCGTTGGCTGTAGATATGGGTCTTGTCTTAGTTGAATCATG
>Ga0206923_1215_pt1 | contig 10444 bp, 7 predicted proteins | sample Alteio_BWOrgHeat_64_FD_152961 | JGI IMG/M metagenome (GOLD analysis project Ga0206923, IMG submission 152961) | Enriched cells from forest soil in Barre Woods Harvard Forest LTER site, Petersham, Massachusetts, United States -... | ecosystem: Environmental > Terrestrial > Soil > Temperate forest > O...
GTGCCAGTCCGAGCGGCAGATGCCGCTGCCCTCGACGCGCACGATCGCGCCATCGGCGGGGCATTTCGGCTCCGGCCAATCATTCTTGACCACCATGGGCTTGCCGATTTCTTCGAGTACCAGAGCTTTCATGAGCTGCACACCTCGTTTCGATATTGGGTAAGGAGCGGCCTTCGCGCGCGTATCACTTCAATAGCAAGTCACGCAGGCGATGTGAAACCGACGGGCCGTCACGGCGCGCGGCCTGATGGCGGCGACGATCGGTTCAGCGCGGGCCGTGATGCAACACGCCCTCGCGCTGGAGTTGCGCGATCCGATCGGACGGATAGCCGAGATAATCGCGCAGCACTGCTTCGTTATGCTCGCCGAGCGTGGGCGCCCGCATCTCGGGATGACGTTCGTAGCCGGAGAACCGAATGGGGAAGCCGGGGACGTCGAAGTCGCCGAGAAAGCGATCGTTGACCGTGCGCACGACCTCGCGCTCGCGCAGATGGGGATGGGCCATCGCCTCTTCGATCGAGAGCACCTGCGCGAAAGGGACGCGATGTTCCTCGAGGCGGCGATAGGCCTCCTCGTCATTCGGCAACGAGTCGAACCAGTCTTGAATCAACTGTTTCAATTCCTCGAGATGGGCCATGCGCTGGGTGTTGTTACAGAAGCGCTGATCCTTCGACAACTCCGAGCGACCCATCGCATCGCAGAGATACCCGAACTGATACTCGATCGCGGCCATGAGCAGGATCGGATTGCGCTTGCCGTTGAAGACGCCCAACGGCGCCATTGCGAAGTGATGCGCTCCATTGCGAGTGGGCTTGAAGTCACCGCCGCTAAGACTCGCCGTGTGCACGGTCATATCGTTGTAGCTGAAGTAGCAATCGAGCAAGGAGGTCTCGATGAACTGGCCCTCGCCGGTGCGTTCGCGATGGAGCAGCGCGGCAGTGATACCCGAGAGCGCGTGCACGCCCGTAGTAATATCGCCGAGGCCGACCTGCGGCAAGGAGGGGGCGCCGTTGCGCTCGCCAATCATGCTCAAAACGCCCGAGTAGGCGCATCCGATGAAATCATAACCGGGACGATTCGCGAGCGGCCCATGCTGCCCGAAGGTCGAAATCGAGCACATGACGAGCTTAGGATTGAGTACCTTCACGGCATCATAGCCGAAGCCGAGACGACCGATTACGCCGGGCGCATAGTTCTCAACCAGGACATCGACCTTCTGGATTAATTCCTTGATAATTCCGGCCGCGGCGGGATTTTTGAGATCGAGGCACAGACTTTTTTTGCCGCGATTCTGCTGTACGTAGTAGGCGCTGCGCCCGTCGCGAAGGTACGGCACTCCGCGCGAGATATCTCCATTGGGCGCGAATTCGACCTTGATTACGTCCGCGCCCATTTCGCCCATATAGCGAGTCGTCGTCGGTCCGGCCAACACCTGAGTGAAATCGAGTACGCGGTAGCCCTCGAGCATGCGCTTCGCTGATTGCGTCATCCAGATTTGCGCCTCCTTTTCGTCCCTGCGCAACTGATCGCATCGCGTCGCCGGAAACGCAAGCGGCGCGTCGTTGACTCCGGGCGGTGCGGCCGCGGAGTCGAACCGCACCTGTCATCCCGCATTCGAATTGGAGGATCGAAAGGGCCACCGGCGCCAAGGCACTGGCCTCGGAGTTCGAGTAGGACTCGCCTTAGGTGTCGCGGGAGGAGTGGCCTTGGGAGTCGGCGATGGCGTCGCACTGGGAGTGGCCGAGGGCGTTGGCGCCGGAACCGGAGTAGGCGTGGGAGTTGCGGTCGGTTTCGGAGCCGCCGTTGGAGTGGGCGTCGAGCTTGCGCCTCCACTTGAACCTCCACCCTGAGCTACCACCAGTCCATAGGCGGGCACCGGTATCGTGACCTGATTAGCGTTGGGACCGGCGACTACCTTTGAGCCGTTACCGATAGTAACCAAAGCAGAGGTTTCGTTCACATCCGCAATCGAAGACGTGTAGTTGATTTGCTTTACCGTACCTGCGGGCAAGCCATTAGCCGATGGGAATTGAACGACGATATTCTGAGGATTCGCATTGGAATTGACGATCGCCACATTCCACAAGTTATGCGAATCATGCCACGCACCGACCGTGACTCCGGTATAGGTACTCGAGCTGGTTGGATAGAAGCTGCCGGTCCGCGAAGTAATGAAATAGTTATTGAGCAGTTGCAGCGCGAGACCACGCGGCCGCAGCAGGCCAGTCGGCAAATCATGCACGACACCCCACATATCGGCACTCATCGGATTGGGCGGCGTTCCGCCGCAGGTATTACCAATGGGAAAATTCGGGCAACTGGCGCCATTGCAGACAAAGTCGGTCTGGGCGAGGTTCCACAGATTGACGATCGGAGTACCCGAGGTCCAGAGATTCAGCGCCAGTTCAGCATCGCTCGCAGCACTGCCGGCGCCGGCGATAGTCCGATTACGCTCGCTATTCGAGGCACTACCCCACCAGGTCGAAGGGCCGCCCTCGTACACGGCAAACTGCTGTCCATCGCTCGCGAGCGCACTCGTAACCTGATCCATGTAACTCTCTTGCAGGTTCTCATCGCCAAAGAGAAGAGACATATCGTTGGCGACGGCGGTCTGGGTATCCAGGCAAAAGAGATAGTATGGCGCACCGTCGATATAGGTCGCGGTGTTCGCCACAGTCTGTACGGTGGTAATCTGACCCGTGGATGGCGAATAAGCGCCGTACTGCCCGCCGGCAACCCACTTAAGGTAGTTACCTGAGCTAGCGCCCGCACCGGTAAGTATCGAATTGAAATCGCGCTTGGCGACGGCCGAGTATTGATCGCCTTGATAGGAATAACATACTCCGCCACACGACCCGCCGTTCCACATCTCGTTACCCCACTCAATCAGTATCCGCGAGAAGCCGTAGAGTGCCTGTTCCTTCGCCAGGTAAGCGCCGAGCGCTTGATATTCGGCGTCGGTCAACACGACCGGGATGACGATCCATGGGGTCGAACCGACGGCAGCGTTCAATCGAAAGAACTGATCGACGTTGTAGAGCCAGGAGAAACTCGAGCCAGAGAAGCCGGCGACCCCACGGCCGGTGTCATCGGCAACGAAGTTAGCATAGGAGTCACCTTGCGCTCCCTGGTTATCGCGGATAAAGCCGGGATTAAGCGCCTTCAGGGTTTTGGCCATATCGGGAGACCACGACGGGACGCTGGCATTGGTCGGACCGACAAAGCAGTCATCGACGCGAATATCGCCGGACGCGCCATTGGCGACGACCTGAAATTGAAGAGTAGCGACGTTTGCGGTAAGCGAACTTTCGGAGCCGTTGAAGGTGCTCGAATACTTCGTCCAATTCGCCGTGGGAGTGTAAGACTGCTGGAAATAAGCGGGCAGCCCAATTCGTCCAAAGCTGAGCGTCACCGAAGGCGATGCCGCGTTAACCGCCTTGATCCAGCACGAAACAGTCCACGATCCCGTAACCTGAATCCAATTGTTGGGACCGCCAGCGTAGCTTCCAGGCTGAGTATCCTGATATTGCGAAATGGCATGCGCGGATCCATTCAAGGCAAGGTCGAGTGTTTGAACGCCGCTACTACTCGGCTCCTTGTCGTTGACGAGAGTTATCCTGGAGTCGGAGTTCCACCAGCCGACCGGCGCGTAGGTCGAATAGCCGACGTTGCCCATGTTCCCGGCCATATGAAAGCGAATGTAGTCACCCACCTTGATCGTGAAGGAAGCGGTATAGGTGAAGCGAGGCGTGGATGATGCACATCCAGTCGGGCTGTAGCCGGTTATAGTGCCGGAACCGCGAGTGGCAGCTACGGCGTTGGAGACGGTACCCGTTACATATACGTCCTCGAAAGTAGCGCCCGTATAGAAACCGGAGGGCATCGGATACCAATTGTTCTGATCACAGAAGGCTGTCGAGGTAGCTCCCGAAGGCACTATAACAACGCGGCCGGAAGTCGAAGGCTCGAACCCTGGATTTTGCAAGATGTTTTGCAGATAGTCGGCAGACGCATCCCAGAAGGTCCATTGATATAGATTTATCCCGACACCTTGAAGGTTGGCGACCTCGGGCGAACTTGAAATGACGGCACCATTATTCGACTGAGCTAAGGCGACACCTAAGGTGAGAGCGAGCAGCGCGATCACGAGTCCGGCGGTATAACTTTTCATGTAGGTAAACACTACCATTCGACATTGCTGTCGGTAGTCCTCCGCTTCCGCAATTTTAATATCGCGCCAGTCTATACAGGGGCCGAACGCGGATAGAAGATTCTCAGCTTACAAATTCATCAACGGTTGGGGGCTGCTTTACGACGGGTTAGTCGTTATGACGCGCATGGGCATCAGATGAGGACTATACCCAACCCGCACGCACTACCAGTCATCGTGGCTAGGGTTATTCGCGTCAGTTTATCTCAGGCGGGTCATTCCCGTCAGCTTTAGTTAATGAAGCGAATTTTGTCTAATTAAGGCTTTAGCTTGTCATCGGTGAATGCCAGCCCGATGGTACCAGGTCGAACATTATCATTGGCGTTACGGTATATGGGCGAGGAGGCCGCGGAGTACTCGTGACGAACAACAGCACCGCGTGACAGTCATTCGCAGGGAACTCTTCAAGTGCCCCCATGCTCGCGATTACGATGGTCTCTAGAGCAGGAGCCGCGGAAATAGCAGAGTGATGCCGAAGCGTACCGTGTACATGGGTGTAATGTCGGTGTACTGCTGGTAAGCAGTCCATTCACCGGAGACCCAGGTATCCAGCTCAGGGCCCGGGAGCTTCCACACTCGGCCGAAGCCCAGGCTGATTGGAATCGTGGTGGAAGTACCGCGTCGCCAATTCACAGTCCAGGTGGAGTCCGCAGACTTAACGTACCAGCCCCGGCCGAGGGTGTAAGTGAGCAGTGGTTGAAACTCCATCTGGCTTTGCGGCTTCGCTGAAGAATTCGTGTATGCGAACGAAATGGGATTCTGGAACAGGAATCCCATCATCAGATGCGGGATGCCGCGGTATGCCGCAGCAGCAGCGGGTCCCGCTTGCCACGCATGTTTGCCCGCCTTAGGATCCCTGCCCGTCGGGAAAACAAATGTAGGTCCGAGGCCCCAGCCGAAGCCGGTTTGGCTTGGATCCGGCCAGTTTGAAAGGAACAAATCAAACAATTGCATATCCGCAAATTCGGTTATGGTGGAAGCGCCGGATGACGTAGCGAGCGTGTCAACTTCGAAGGTCGGGCGAATTATCTGCTTGAAGGGCAGGAGCGCAAACGTCGTCACCGGCAGGACCGGCCGAAGCTGAATCGTGTTGGTCTCGGCCTTCGTCTGAAAATTTCCGGGTGTATAGAGATCCTGAAATTTCAGTTGTGTGAGTATCGCGGTGGGATCCTCAACTTCCTTGGCTAAGTGGTCTTCCTCAGTCTCCGTGCCGAAGGAGCCGTCGATGAAGGCCTGCCCCCTGGCGATGCCCACCCGGGAGAACATAGCCAGTCCGATGAACCATACTGCCGCAATGGTTGCGCGCTTCATGTTGGACGACCGCGCCTGGATGCTACTCGCACCCATGTGAATGACCCATGACTGCACCGTTGTATTTTACTGGCTGATCGGCGCAACCGCGTCCGCCGCGAACTATGAGTCGGTATCGGTCTGGGGCGCCGATCGCGACAGGTGCGAAGCTCATAAGCTTAAAAATCGAAACATCCTGTAATGAGGCTCGCGGTACTGCGTACATATGAACTCCAAAGGTCTGCAATTCGCGGCTTGCTATGTCGGTCACTTAGGGTCACCATGAAGATTCCGACCCAGGAGTTTAGTCCAAGCCATGAAAATTCGCCACGCAGCCATGCTCGCGCTCGCAGGGTGGTATCTGATGATGCCGCCGCAAACAAGGTTCTGGTGGATCGGCCAGCAGCATTACGATGATTCAGCATCGCTCAGCAGATGGACGATAGAGCAATCATTTGACAAAGCGGAGGCATGTCAGGCGGCTCGGGTTGCCGGCGAGCAACGATTTGGCGATGCGCCGGTCGGCATGGATCATGCGGTTTGCGTGGCCACCGGAGATCCTCGCCTCGCAACTTAAGCGAGAGGATAGTTGAAACGCGCGCCGTCGGCCAATTCCGACTATTTTAGCTCACTTTACGATTTTACCGAGTGCCGGCAGGTTCTATTCGCCCAGATGAGCGACCGCATTGTGTAATGGGGCGCTCGATATCTGAATTACTCCGCCGAAAGGCCGGTCCAACTCAAGGATCAGGAAAATCGCACCCGAGACAGAAAGCGCGCACAGGAACAGGGTTGAGATGACGGTCGCGTTCGGAGGGGCGAACAGCCCGAAGCTGAGAAAGATAATAGTTACCCAGAATATGAGTAGCACCAGAAAGGGCATAGGAATCGAACTACCCGCCTGTTCAAATAACAGCCATCGCGTCTGAGCGAGCTCGATACTTACCTTTTCCGCCTCGCTCTTGAGCGATCGCTGAGCTTCATTCTGCGGCGACAGTTCCTCGATCTTGTCGTAAAGGTCCCCAGCCTGAACCGTCGTCGGATCCAATGCGCGAGCACTTGCATCGGCTTTCGGCCATATTTGATCCATTATGCGAATGACAGAGCGTCGTAATATGTCGCGAGCCACTTTCGTTTCCGGACCATACTTGGCCAACACGCGATCCAGTAGGATGACGTTGACGGAAAACTGTGTGAGCTCGTTCCGCTGCGCATCATAAGAGCTCTTTGCCGACGCGATTAAGAGCGCAAGGACAAGCGCTGACATCGTCGCCGTCAGCCCCATCCCCAGTTTGATTACATCCTTGGAATCCGTGCTCAGATGATGCGCGGGCAGAATTCGATGTAGCACCATGCCCAGCAGAGCGCCGCCGAAAACGCACGTCAGGACGATCCAGCCGATAGTCATCGGATTCACGAACAGGTCCTCCGAACCGCCACTAAATTCTTCACAACGACTACCTACGCCGGTCAGAGCATAGCCTTATTTTGATTGCACGTGGCTGCAACAGACAAACATACCGCCAGCTAGCGCGTTGTTCGCTTGCCCCAGAAATCAGGAAATAGCAGCGAGAATCCAAAGGTTATCGCATACCTTGGCGTGGGGCCATCGTGCGATACGTTCCAAGCGGGCTCGACGAAGCAATTGACGTATTGCGGGCCCAGCTTGAATACCCGGCCCAAGCCCATCTCGAGCGGCAGGAGCTGCTTGTTCGTCTCCCAGTCAAAAATCATCTGCGGCTCAGACCTCAAATACCACCCATGACTAATTTGATAGGTGACAAATGGCTGTAGATCGAGCGCATTCGCCTTGGGCCGAGTCGAATCTCCGGCGAATGAAACTGGATTTTGAGCGATCGCGCCAATCAGCCACTTGCGCGGCGCGAATGCGACAGCCACAGCCGGTCCGGTCTGCCACTTACCCTGACCGGTAGCTCTCTCGCTCGCAGTGGGAAAAACAAAAGTTGGCCCGACCCCGAAAAGCAGACTATGGCCCGCATCGATGACCGCGATATCGAGGAAGCGAACGTCGCCCAACCCGGTCAATGCGCCCGCGGGAAGCGGCAGGGTGGCAGCAACCGGAATCGTCAGCAGCGAGAGTTGTGGAAGCGGCAGAAGTCGATACTCCGGCAGCGGCATCGTCACCGCGATCGAAAAGAGGTTCCCCTGACCGTGCAACTGGCCCTGGAAGGCGGGCGCATATGCGTCCTGCAGTCTGATTTGGAAGAGATTGGAGATAGGCGCGTTAGCTTGATTGACGAGCTCCGAATGCTTCGTCGGATCTGTGGCCTGCGCTCGAACTAACCCTGCCGAAGCAACCAACAGGCAGCAGACGACGAACATCGTCCACAGATGCGCGCCAATTCCACCTATCTGTGTCCGATACGAATTCAAAGCACTCGTTGGGCTATTGGGTATCGGAATCCTTGGTACCAGTCACCGCGTCACTGCTGGCGGATTGGCTCATCTGCATTCCTACCAGCCGCGCGACCAGGATCGCCAGATAAAACTGTCCGGCGATACCTTCTGAAACCGCTGCATAGCGAGCTTGTAACGTTACAGGTGTGATATCGCCGTAGCCCACGGTAGCCAGCGTGGTCAAACTGAAATACGTGAGGACCGGAATGATTTCCTGTACAGGTGGAGCCGGCGCGCTGCCAAAACTGAAGGCATGCGGTTGAAAATCGTAAAGCAAGATATAGAAAAGACCCCAGGTCAGTCCAAGCAGCAGATAAACTGAAACCGACATGCTGATGCTTTCGCGCGTGATTGTCTTCTGTTTCAGCACGCCGCGCAACTCAGTAAGTGTGACGAAGCCGAAAAATACCAACCATGAAATTGCGCCGGCGGTTTCAAGCAAGTGAGTCGGTTCAATGATTATGGCGATCCGCAAAGTGATCGCGATGATCGCCAAGACCCATCCGAGGACTCCGCGCTTCTTGCGCTGTTTCAGGAGAACGTCGCGATCGCCAAGTAGTTCGTCAACCTGAATAGTATAAAGCGCGACCATGAGCACGAGCATAATCACGGTGCTGTAGATGGCAGGACCAGCTCCCGTGTCTCCCACCAAAGGACGTACTCCGAGCAGACTTATGATCGACACAAGAAATGCGGTATGCCTTCGCGGGAGATAGTACTTGCGCACGGTGCCGCGCAGGCGATCCACGATGCTATGCTCCCTTCGCATCTGATAGTTATCCGCGAGACTATTGTGACTTATTGGCTTGGGCGCGGATGGCGGCGGCGATATCGGCGCTGAGGCGCTGGAGGGCGCGGCTATGAGCCGCGGCGAGGGCGTCGAAGCCGTCGCCCGACACCGGTTCCTGCGCGACGGTGCGGCCGGAGCGAGTGTGGCCGTCGGCGGTTCTGCGCACGACCCATACCGCGTCGATTTCGGCGGCCTGGCCGCGATAGGACTCGAAGCGCTGAACGTCGATCGTCACCGCGTAGTCCGGAGTGAAGTTCGCCATCGGTGCCGTCGCCACGTCCGGCGTGCCGAGCTGGGCCGCGAGGTCGCCCGCCACCGCCCGCGCGATACTGTCGTTGAGCGGCGCCGCCCAGCGGTTGAACTCATCGACGTCGACCCGGTTCGCCGCCACCTGCACCACGAACTGCGGCTGATCGACCGCTGCCGGTATGGTCACCGGACCGACGATCACGGCGGTATGCGTCAGCGGCTGCAGATTGCTCGCGGTCGCGGTCGCGTCGAGCGTATAGAAGCGCGAGGGCGCCGTCGTCCCGCAGCCGGCCGCGGCCAACGCGGCCAACGCGATCATCGCGGCCCCGAGCAGGCGCGCATGCTGTGCCGCCGTCACTTCGGCGCTCCCTGCTTGCCCCGCAGCAGCGCCTCGGGATGGCGTTCGAGGTAGTCGCTCAGCACCCGCACCGAGCGCGCCGCGCGACTCACTTCCTGCATCGTGCTGTCGAGCTGCTGCACCTGGGCCGAGTTCGGCGCGGTCAGATTGCTGGTATTGCCCAGCGTCCCCTGCGCGCTCACCAGCGTCCCGCGCGCGCTGACCAGCGTCAGGTCGAGTTCGGCCAGCGCCTTCTGCAGGTTGTCGCCGATCTGCACCAACGGCATCTGGTCGAGCTTCTTGACGATGTTCTCGACCTTCGCCTCGGTCTCCTCCAGTTCCCCCGAAACCGTCGGCAGCCGCGGCGGCGTCTGCGTCCAGTCCACCGTCGCCGGCGCCGCCCCCGGGTAAAAGTCCAGCGCGACGTACACCGCCCCGGTCAGCAGGTTCCCCGTCTGCAGTTGTGCCCGCACTCCGTGCGCCACCATCGAGTCGATCAATCGCCGCCGCACCATGCTGAGGTCCATCCCCGGCATCGCGTCGAGCACGTTCACCCCGAGCCGCCGCGGATCCATCTGGATCGTCACCGGCACCGAAAACTGGAAGGTCCGCAAGTCGATCTGCGCCCGTATATCAGAGACCTCGCCCACCGGGATGCCGCGGAATTCGACCGGCGCTCCCACCGTCAGCCCGCGCACCGACTGGTTGAAGACGAGCTGATAGGTCTGCGGATTCTGCGGCGCCGGCTCGAACGCCGCCGCCCGATTATCGAACAGCGTGAAGACCGCGTTGGTCTCCGCCGGCGGCACCACCGGCAGCGTCGGGTCGGTCTCGAATGCGATACCGCCGATCAGGATCGACAGCACCGACTGCGTCTGCACCTTAAGCCCGCTCGCCGACAGCGACACGTCCACTCCGCTCGCATTCCAGAAGCGCGTGTTCGGATTGACGTACTGGTCGTACGGCGCGCGCACGAAGATCTGCACCGTCAGCGCCTTGCCGTCCGCGTCCAGCGCGTACGAGGCCACCTGCCCCACCTGCAGCCGCCGGAAAAATATCGGCGTGCCGGTATCCAGCGAGCCCAGGTCCGGCGTCTTCAGCACGAAGATCCGCCCCGGCACTTCGCCGGTTATCACCGGCGGCGTTTCGA
>Ga0206923_1216_pt1 | contig 10381 bp, 9 predicted proteins | sample Alteio_BWOrgHeat_64_FD_152961 | JGI IMG/M metagenome (GOLD analysis project Ga0206923, IMG submission 152961) | Enriched cells from forest soil in Barre Woods Harvard Forest LTER site, Petersham, Massachusetts, United States -... | ecosystem: Environmental > Terrestrial > Soil > Temperate forest > O...
TCTATACGCGTACCGCGCGGGTCGTCGCTGAGCGCGGCAACTTTATAGTCTTTCTAGGTCATTAGCCGTAAGAGCAACGAAGGAACAGAGCGCATGAAAAATCTAAACGTAGGCTCGGCGTGGCGGCCAGCAAAATTTGCTGCGGCGATATTGCTCCTCGTGTTGAGAGTTTCGACGACGGCCATGGCGCAGGAGGCGCTTGCGCCGGGGACCAGCCTGGGAATCGCCTCGGTGCCGAACCTGCGAGACGCGGGCGGCTATACGACGGCGGACGGTTCCATGGTGCGGCGCGGCATCGCGTACCGCGCGAATCAACTGAACCCGATCAGCCCGGCTGACCTCAAAAAGATCGCAGATCTGGGATTGAAGAACGATTTCGACTTGAGGACGGCGGAGGAGCGCGAGGCGAAACCGGACGTATTGCCCGCCGGAGTGAAGAATGTGTGGCTGAACGTGCTCGCGGATGCCAAAGGGCACAGCCCGGCAGAAGTCGAGAAAGTGCTGAGTGATCCCAAGATGGCAAATCAGATCCTTGGCGGCGGAAAGGCTTCCGCGGAATTTGTGCAAACGTATCGCGACTTCATCACGCTGCCGAGCGCGAACGCTGCGTTTCGTCAGTTGTTTCTCTCGATGAGCAAGAAAAAAGAGCTGCCGGCTCTTTACCATTGCACCACGGGCAAAGACCGTACCGGCTGGGCCTCAGCCGCCTTGCTCACGCTGCTGGGCGTGCCGGAAGACAAAGTGTACGAAGACTATTTGCGAAGCAACGAATATATCCTCCCCGCCTATAAGGCCTTCATCGACCGTTTCGTCGCGGCGGGGGGCGACCCGGAGATACCGGTAGATATCCTTGGCGTGAAAGCGGAGTACCTGCGAGCGTCGTTTGATCAAGTCAAGACTCAGTACGGGAGCATCGAAAACTATTTTGACAAGGGACTCGGCATCCATCGAGCGCGTCAGCAGAAACTTCGTGACCGATTTCTTCAAGCGAATAACCAGTAAAGCCCATTGTGGCGCAGCATCCAATGAAAACGCAGAAAGGGCGAAGGCTCAGCAGGCCCTATAGCCGCGGGACAAAACAACGTTACGGCCATCGAGATACTGCTTGGGCCGGACGCAACTATGATCCAGCACGCCCAAGCCGCCAATGCACGGCTTCTGGAGAATTTCCCCAAGGGGTTCGCGTGGGGCGGCTCACATGCACCACACGTCACGGTGGTGCAACGGTGAATACGTGGGAGCATCCGTCTATTACCTCGGGAACTGCGAAACCGCGATGACACGAGTTCTTGAGCTTGAAGGAGTGGAGTAGTCGACGACCTTGCGTGGTACCTACACAATGGCAACTGGTACCAAAGTCTAATAGCCGAGCGCGGTTAGTCGATGTCGAATGTTAGAAGGCAGGCGCGTTGGCGGGATAAAAACTGCTGACATTTCACAGAAGCCCTCTTGAGAATTTCGGCATGTGAAGGCAAAGGGGAAATTAGCCATGAACAAGACGACCAAAGCGCTATCCCGTCGCGACCTGCTGGCTGGCTCAGTGGGAATAGGCGCGACGCTGCTCCTGACTAAGGGCCTGTTCGCGGCGGCGGATCCGAAAACAACCTTCACGATCCTGCACACCAGCGACCTTCACTCCAACTTGATCGGCATGGCCCCGGCCCTGGACTACGCCCCAGACAAGATCAATGACGGCGACAAGACCCTGGGAGGATACGCGCGTCTGGCCACCGTAATCGCGAAGAGGAAGTCGGCGCGCAAGGATCGGGGCCCGGTGCTGGTATTGGATGCCGGGGACTACAGCCAGGGGACCGCCTTCGGCGCCGCCACTCGCGAGACCGGCGCAGAACTGCAGCTCATGTATCAAATGGGTTACGACGCCGTCACCTTCGGCAACCACGATTTTGACCTCGGGTCTGATGGCCTGGGCAAGTCAATCAGCGTCGCCGCCAAGGCAGGCCGCGTTCCGTCGATGGTCGCTTCGAATACCAACTTCCTTGCGCACGATCCAACGCTTGCCGATCTGCAACGGCTTGCCAAGGATGGCGTGATCCGCCGATACCTCGTGATCGAGCGCGGGGGCATTCGCTTCGGCATCTTCGGGTTGCTCGGCAAGGAAGCCATTTTCTTTACAAGTTCGGCGGGGGCCACCTCGTTCTCCGACCCCTTTGAAGCTGCCAAGGAAATGGTCGCGGTTCTCCGCGACACCGAGAAAGTGGATGTGGTCATCTGTGTCAGCCATGGCGGCGTCGCGCAAGGGAAGGACGGGCGCTACACCGAGGGCGACGATATCCGTGTAGTCCAAATGGTACCGGGCATCGACGTTGTGATCAGCGGCCACAGCCATATCGCAGTGCCACAGGCGATCATGGTCAACGACCGCACGCCGGTAGTCCAGGCCGGAAAGTATGGAGAATACCTCGGCGAACTGGTGCTCGCGCGGATCGGCGGCAAGCTGACGGTCGAGTCCTATCAGCTTCACCCGATCGACGACACCGTCCTCGGTGATCGCGCCATGGAAGAGGAGATCGACAAATTAAAGAAAACTGTCAATGAGGTCGTGTTTGCGTCCCGCGGTTACAGCATCGATCAGCCGCTGGCCGTGGCGCCGCGGGACCTGCCTTGTACGTACACCGACGTTGTAGCGAGCACTCCCCTCGCCAACCTCGTCTCGGACGCGTTCCGAAACGCCACAAAGGCCGAGATCGGGATAACCGCAGCCGCGCTGATACGCACCGGCCTTACGCGAGGGAAGTCGGGCGTTCAAACGGTCTACGATGTATTCGCCGTGGCGCCCATCGGCACTGGCATCGTGGATTCGACGGCCGGAAGCGCGCTCGTGACAGTCTACTTCACGGGCCGTGATCTGAAGAATTTGCTCGAATTCCTGCTCGGGAACAACCCCGCCAGCGGCGAGTTCTTCCCCCGTCCGTCCGGCATGAGGTTCCATTACGACCCGGCGCGTCCGAAGTACGACTTCGTAACTGCGATCGAGATCGGAGACCTCGATCGCGGCTACCGTGCGATCGACATCAGCGGGAATGACGAGCGGCTCTATAGCGTCACAACCTCGCTATATATGGCGAAGATTGTCATGGCCATACCAAAATATAGCAAAGGTGAGCTTGCGCTTGTGGCCAAGAACAAGAAGGGTCAACCCTTCAATTCGAGCACAACCGAGATGCTCGACCATCCTCGCATAGACACCCCCGACCTGCTGCCACCGCCGGCGACGATCGATAAGAACTGTGTCGCCACCGTCGTGAAGAACGGAGCTGTCCGGGAGATCAAGGAATGGGAGGCGATCATGGACCACATCCGGGGTCTGCCTGTCAAAAGCCCGGGCGAACTACCTGTGATCCCGGTCGATGGGCGCGCCTCCGAGATGCGTGCGATCAGAGCGGGTTGATCGCACCCCTGATCGAACTGAGCACAAAGAAAGCGCAAAATCGGCTCCGCAGCCGCGCCGCAGCCCTGGTCGCGTGCACGGCTACTCTGTTCAGCGCGACACAGGGAGCCAAAGCGGCCGAAGATAACGGTGCATGGTTCGGCGTGTTCGCGAACGGGCAACTTCCACCTTCGTTGAACGATTCCACAGGTTCATGGCGATTATGGTTGGACGCACAGCTGCGTCTGGGAGACGACGCCAGTCGCTTTTCGCAGGGCATCGTGCGTCCGGGCGTCGGTTACGCATTGTCCGAGGCCTGGTCGCTGTGGGTCGGGTACGCCTACATCCGAACCGAACCGCCGTACGCTACCACGCCAACAAACGAACAACGGATCTGGGAACAGGCCATTTGGAACGGCGCGATCGGTGCAACCAAGCTCTCGTCACGAACACGATTGGAGCAGCGGTTCTTTAGCGGGGGGACTGACACCGGCTGGCGCCTGCGGGAGTTTGTCAAGTTGGTCCAGCCCCTGGGCGCAGAAAACGTGTGGTCGCTCGTGATCTCTGATGAGATATTTGTCAACCTGAACGATGCGAATTTCGGGCCCAACGTTATGGCAGTGGCAGGCCTGGATCGGAATCGATTTTTTGTCGGACCCGGGATCAACCTGAACCAACTTATCCGCCTAGAATTCGGCTTTATGAATCAATACACTTTCCGCCACAACGGGCCGGATAAGAACGATCAGATTCTCGCCGCGAACGTTTTTGTGAATTTCTAGACCGCCGCGAGATCCGGGAAAGAGCAAAATAGCCTTGAGCTGTCCGGTTCTCCCCTGACACCAACAGTACGCTCTCCGTAGGGGCGCTAATTGCTCAAATCTCGGCCGGCCTTTTAGTGTTCAACGCTCCCGCCAAGCGCTGTCGGCCGCAGGATGCGTAGCGACGACGCCAACTTCAGATCGCCCGTTACGGATGAACCTCGCTGATGTGCGCCGCAACTAAGCGCCACCGGCCGCCACGCTTTGCCCAAACATGCGTCGCCTGATAAGGATCGCCAACCCGCTTGCCGTTCGACAGCCACGAAGAAGTGACCAAGACCACCGCCCAGTCGCCGTACACCCGCACATCCACGCGCTCGTTTGTACCGATGAGCGAGGAGGTGCTATCCGGCTTCTGTGCGCGCAAGGATGCCAGACGATTCTCCCGGGAGGCCACGTGGCCGCCGACCATAGTGGAAACAAAATCATCCGCCCATAAGCGAGCGAGCTGCTCCACGTCCACCGACGACAAGGCTTGTGCCAGTTGCGCTTCGACGGCGCGCAGCTCCTGCTCCGCGGGAGATCCCGGTGTCGCAGCGATGTCTGCGCTCGCGCTCATCGCACAGAATGCGTTCACAATCAGCACCGTGACTGCTAGTGGGCGCACGGCGGCGCCGACCTGGCTGCTTATCTTCCTCATGTCTGCACCTCGTTCGTTCGAAATTTATCCGTAGCAATCCAAAAAATCTGCCTGCGTGGGTTTATGATGAGCGAGGGATTGATGCGGAGCTACAAGTCTTGATCAGCGTTGGGTCGCACCGCTGCTGACGCCGCCGGTGGAAGTATATCTCATGGTGCCGCGAAACCGGTGGCTGCCAGCGTCTTGCGATCAAGGTAGAATTCTCCGATGTGCTATTCCGCTCAAGTCATTCAAATGGCGCGCAAGTTGAGCCGTCAATTGGGGATCCGGTTCGACTACGACGAAGTCGAGAAACTTTTCTTCAGGAGACTCGATGATCCGAGCCTCACGGTCTCGCCCGGTTTCGAGGCCAACTTCGATGACGCGGCGACGGATCAGGAGCGACGCATAAAGGAGGCGATTGACGAACACCGCTCGCGCGTCAGCGTAAAGATGGAGAAAGATCTCTTCACTCAAAAGACGCGGCTTGTGAATGCGCAGCGGTCGCTGAATGAGAAGGAAACGAAGAAGGCGCGGGAGGATGTCCGGATCGCGACGGGCAAGATTGAAACACTCAGCGCTAAGTTGAGCCAATTGCGCACTTCAGAACCGAATGAGGAAGATAATCGAATCTTCCCGTTGGTTCATGCCGGAGTCATTGTTAGGAAGGACGGACAAAACCTGCTAACGCCGATGCGCTACCACTGTCGACCGGCGGGGAAGCCCGCGTTTTATGATCGGAAATTCCCGGGTCTTTACAACGCGCGACGCGACAATTTAGAGAAATTCTGGGGCGAGCAGTTCGGAGCCCACCACGCCATCATGGTCGTGGAGAGCTTTTACGAAAACGTCAAGCGGCACACCATGGAGCATCGAGGGCTTCACGTCGGCGAAGTGGAAGAGAATGTCGTTCTTCAGTTCAAGCCCGAGCCTGCGCAAACCATGTATATCGCCTGCCTCTGGTCTCACTGGACGGATCCCAAGGAGCCCGACGTGCGCGGCTTTGCCGCCATTACCGATGAGCCGCCGGCGGACATCGCGGCGGCCGGTCATGATCGCTGCATCATTAATTTGAAGCCTGAGCACGTGGAGGCGTGGCTCTCGCCCCAAGGCAGATCGCGGGAGGAGCTGCAGGCAATTCTTTCAGATCGTGCGGTGCCAGTGTTTCAACATGAAATCCTGATAGCGGCATAACCTGCGCACACTGAATGAGAGTGTCGGCTCCAGAGGCGATGTCAGCGCCGTATCGCGCCCCTGCAAATTCGCTCCAATAGCTCAGGGAAACTGATACCCGCAACCAATGCAGCCTGAGGCAACAAGCTTGTTGCGGTCATGCCGGGCAACGAATTGGCCTCCAGGCACCAGAACCCGCCATTGGCATCTCGACGAAAGTCCACGCGGCTGTACGCGCCTAACTTCAACACTCGGTGAGCTCGAAGTGCGTATTCCTGAAGCGCGGCGGACTCCGTGAGCGGCAAGTCTGCCGGAAAGACCTCGCGTGCGCCGCCTAATTGGTACTTGGCCTGGTAGTCAAATACTTCCCCTGGCGAGATGATTTCGCCCACGGGTAGCGCCGCTCCATTCAGCACGCCGACGGTGAACTCGCGGCCTGCGATGAATTTCTCAACCATCACTTCGTCGTCGAACGACGCGGCAAGTGTCATAGCAGCGGCAAGATCGGCCGCCTGACGTACCACGGTCAATCCGACAGTGGATCCTTGCTTGCTTGGTTTTACGACGACAGGCCATCCCAAAGTGCTTTCGATGTCGGCAGTCGCGGCCGGCGCCATCATCCAATCGGCGGTTGGCACACCGGCCGAGCGAAATAGCCTTTTCGACAGGTCCTTGTCCATGGCAGCGGCACTCGCAATGTGATTGCTCCCGGTGTAGGCCAGACCGGCGAGATCGAGCATCGCCTGCAAGCGTCCGTCCTCACCTGCACCTCCATGTAGAGCAAGAAACACGACGTCCGCCGAACGTATATCGGAAGCGCTGGGTGCAAAAGCGATTGCGCGCCGGCGTACCTGCTCCATTGCGGTAGTCGACGGCGGCTCAGGGGCTACTCCGCCGGCTAATAGTTGTCTTTCGTCTGCTGGCGGTAATCGGCCGGTAGCGGTATCGACGGCAAAGACTTCGTGCCCTAGACCACGTAGCGCTGGAATGATCTGCGCGGCACTCGCGATCGACACGTCGCGTTCCTCGCTTGTGCCGCCAAATAAGACCGCAATCTTCATTGCTGGAATCTAACCGAGGCCGAAATTCCCCGCAATTGTCTAAGCCAGGTGCCGGCGCGACCGGTGCACTGGAATTTCTTACCACGCACAAACCGTTTGAATCCGCGTAGCGTGCGTTTGACCTCACTACTCGCTACACTCTTCGCCGAGCACTCAACGGGCCGTGAAACCATGAAGAAATTCGTCATACAGCCCCACTTCAGATTGCAGGAATGGGTGGCCGACGAGAAGGGTTACTTCACGGCCGAAGGCCTCGATTATGTGTTCAACGAAGAGGTGCAGTCGACCGACGGCAAGGTGCATGACCAAGGACAGAAAGTCGGCGCCTATCAGTCGTTCGAGTCCGGCCGCGCCTCCGATGTGAGCTGCGCGTGTCACTGGACCGTGAACGTCGCCGCGGCCCGCGGGCTGGGCAAACTTTATCCGGAAGCCTATTCAGTGGCGCCGGCAGGAATATTCGTACCTGGGGATTCCGCCGTCCGGCATCCTGCGGATCTGGCGGGCGTGCCGATTTCCGTGGGCTACCAGTCGGGCAGTCACTATTCGAGCGTCCAGTCTTTGGAGCAGTATCTGCCGGCGGACAAAATCAATTTGTCATTCAACGACGGCATGCTCTTTAAGCGCATGCAGCTGTTGATCGACGGTGAGATTCCGGCGGCTGCTCTGTTCAGCGGTCCGTACTACTTCGCGGAGCAGCTCGGATTCCGCAAGATCATCGACACCACGTTCATGATCGCGACCATGATCACCGGCAACACGGAGCCTGCCGAGCTGCGCAAGTATTTCCGTGCGCTGCAACGGGCGCAACGCGACATCGATCTACGACCCGAAATCTACACGCACTTCTATCAAAACGAATTTCCGGTGCGCTACCACGCGACGATGGACACGAAGCGATGGGGACCGGGCGAACGCATCGTGTTCGAGCCTTACACCGAGGAGGCCTTCAACCGCTCGCGTGAGTGGATTGCGCAGCACGAGATCTTCGGACCGGGTGGGCTCGGCACCGGCACTTACCAGCAGGTGATCGCCTGTCCGGTGCAATCCCCGGCGCAGTAGCGTATTGCTCGCGAGTGCCACTGTTCCACTCCTGCCGCCAGAAGCACGAGCATGATTGCCATTCTTGAAAGCTACCGCGCCGGGCTGCTAGTCAGAGCGAATTTGTGGCGCAACGTGATGGCGGGCTGCATTGTCGGAGTCGTCGCCTTGCCGCTGGCCATGGCGTTCGCGATTGCTTCCGGAGCACGGCCCGAACAAGGACTCTACACGGCGATCGTTGCGGGCCTCTGCACCAGTTTGTTTGGCGGGACACGATTGCAGATCTCGGGACCGACGGGTGCCTTCATCGCGGTGCTGGCGGTTATCACTGCCCAACACGGCATTGCGGGCCTGCAGCTTGCGACGCTGATGGCGGGTCTCATTTTGATGGGTCTGGGGGTGGCGCGCCTCGGATCAGTGATCCGGTACATACCGGATCCAGTCATCGTCGGCTTTACTTCCGGAATCGGCGTCATCATTTTTGTGGGTCAGTGGAAGGATTTTTTCGGGCTGCAACCGGCGGCCTCCGGAGTGCAGTTTCATGCCAAGCTGATCGCCTTGGTTCAGGCATGGCCGACGCTGCAGCTGGCCACAACCGTACTAGGCGTCTTTACACTGGTAACGCTCATCGTGGGTACGCGCTACTTAAAGCGGGTTCCCGCGCCGCTGGTGGCGATGCTTTTGACCACCGGGTTGCAGTGGCAGTTCGGTTTTAAGGGAGTCGCCACGATCGGCACGGCATTCGGCGATATTCCCATGTCACTGCCGCGCCTTCAGTTGCCGGTGTTCGATTTCACTACTGTTGTGCAGCTGATAGGACCCGCTTTTACGATTGCGCTGCTGGGCGCGATTGAATCGTTGTTGTCGGCGACAGTAGCCGATGGCATGGCCAATACTCATCATGATCCGAATCAGGAACTCATCGGGCAGGGTATCGCCAATATCGTAGCGCCGCTGTTTGGAGGCTTCGCGGCCACCGGCGCGATCGCGCGCACCGCCACTAACATCCGCAACGGGGCGAACAGCCCGGTCGCCGGGGTGGTGCATTGCGGCTTTCTGTTGCTCGTGATCCTGTTGCTCGCACCCTGGGCGACCCATATTCCGCTCACGGCACTGGCGGCGATCCTGTTCTACGTGGCCTGGAATATGAGCGATGCGCACCGATTTGCCCATGTGTTGAAGACAGCGCCGCGCGCCGATGTGGGGATATTGGTGTTGACCTTCATGCTGACGGTGTTCAGCGATTTGGTCGTGGCGGTGAATGTCGGCGTTGTGCTTGCCAGTCTTTTGTTCATGCGCCGCATGTCGAAGGCCGTCAGCATCGAGGAACACTCGCAGGAGCAAGTGGCGGCAGATGTGGGTCTAGGAGCGGAATTCGTTCTGCCCAAGGATACGGTGGTGTATAGCATTGATGGTCCGTTCTTCTTCGGCGCGGCTGAATATCTTGAAAAGACACTTCGGCGCAGTCAGAACCGGGTGCGGACCGTGGTGATCCGGATGGGGCGGGTGCCGTTCATGGACACGACCGGCCTGTCGGCGCTGGATGAGATCGTCGCTGATTTTCAACGCATGGGAACCCGTGTAGTGCTGTGCGAGGTGCGCGCCAACGTGCTTGAAAAGCTCGAACGCGCGCGGATATTGGCGCGTGTCGGCGAGCGCGGAGTGTATGGGACGTTGTCGGAGTTTGCGGCAAACGCGAGCAACTGAGCCCGACGCGCGACCACCCTACAAGATGCCGGCGCGTCCGGCCCATCCGGCGATGTAGCTCCTCAAGAATGAAGTGAATTCGTCTGCGCCTGCCGGCAGTTTCTTTCCTCGATGGCTGATCCAAGAAAGGTCCAAGTGAACCACGGGGCTAATCAGGCGGCTCAAGACTACTTTGCGATTTCGGCAGGCGGGCAACACGTAGGAAGGAATGATGGCAATGCCCTCGCCGGCTTCCACCATCGCAATTTGCGTGTCGAGATAGTTGAAAACAGCGCCTGGATAGAGGACGACCCCGATCCGCGCCAATTGCTTGTCGATGAACTGCTGGACCAGCCGATCAGGCGCCAGCGAGATCAGCCGTTCACCTTTCAGAGCCGACCATGTCGTAGAGCTGCGGCGCAAAGCGGGATCATAATCCGGGCGGATCGCCATCAAAGAAAAGCGAAACAACGGCGTCCGGCGAATTGCGGGTGTCGGTCTAAAAAACCCGCCCAAGCTCATATCGAGTTTTCCGGTCTCGACCATCTGAGTCAGAGCATCTCCTTCGACGTCGAACACCTGAACTCGGATATCG
>Ga0206923_1217_pt1 | contig 10371 bp, 15 predicted proteins | sample Alteio_BWOrgHeat_64_FD_152961 | JGI IMG/M metagenome (GOLD analysis project Ga0206923, IMG submission 152961) | Enriched cells from forest soil in Barre Woods Harvard Forest LTER site, Petersham, Massachusetts, United States -... | ecosystem: Environmental > Terrestrial > Soil > Temperate forest >...
CCGCGTGGAACTGCCCAACGTGGTCGCCGCGTACAACCAATTTCACAAGGATGGCTTTGAGATCGTCGGCATCTCCCTCGATCAGGACAAGGACCGATTGATCACCTTCACCAAAAGCGCGGGGATGACGTGGCCGCAGTACTTCGACGGGAAGAGTTGGGGCAACGACATCAGCAGCCGTTACGGGATCAACGCGATTCCCACCGCATGGTTGGTGGACAAGAAAGGCTTCGTCCGTTCCACCGAGGTGCGTGGTCCCAGCCTCGCCGAGCAGGTCAAAAAGCTTCTGGCGGAGTAAGGCTGAAACGCGGGCGCGGACGGCTCGGAGAGCCGTCCCTACCGGACGCAGTGGCAGTGCTGAGACACCCCCGACATACGCGACGCGCAAGTTCGCAATTGATTCTGCCGCCCTGCGATGTTATTCCTTGCGCGAATTAACCCTACGAGGAGATCACATCTATCATGCAGACTTTGTTGCGCGGTAAGGATTATATCGAGACGCCGGACTGGACGAAGGAAGAACTGGAGACTGTGTTGGACGTGGCGGGGGACCTGAAGCGGCGGTTCGCGTTGGGCGAACCGCATCGATTGTTGCAGGACAAGACGCTGTTCATGATGTTCTTCGAGCAGAGTACGCGCACACGCAACTCGACCGAAGCGGCGATGACGCAACTCGGCGGTCACGCGCACGACCTCACGCCCGACAAGATGCAGATTTCCCACGGTGAAACGCCGAAGGACACGGGCAAGGTGCTGTCGCGGTACGGTCACGGCATCGCGATTCGCAATTGTTTCTACGGCGTCGGTAATAAGTACCTTCGGGAAGTGGCCGAGCACGCGAGCATTCCAGTTGTGAGTTTGCAGGACGACGTTGATCATCCATTGCAGGCCATCGCCGATTTAATGACCATGCGCGAGAAGTACGGCAACAACCTGCGCGGCGTGAAATGTCTGGTGTCGTGGACGTATGCGCCGGCGTATGCGCGCCCGCTCAGCGTGCCGCAGGGATTGATCTGGTTGCTGCCACGGTTCGGCATGGATGTGACCTTGTCGCATCCGAAAGAATTCAATTTGATGCCGCGCACCGTCGAAGCCGCGAAAAGATTTGCAAAGGATAACAAGACCAAGTTTGAGATCATCCACGACATGGACGACGGCTTCAAGGATGCCGTCGTTTGCTATCCGAAGTCGTGGGGTTGCCACCAGTACTTACAGGACCAGGGCGTGCCCGAGGACAAGCGCAAGGAAGAGGGGATGAAGATCCTCAACAAGTACAAAAGCTGGGTGTGCACCGAAAAGCGGATGAAGATGGCGAAGAGGGAAGCCTGCTACATGCACCCGCTGCCGGCCGACCGCGGAGCGGAGGTCGAGGACGCCGTCATCGACGGCCCGCAATCCGTCGTGTTCGATCAGGCGGAGAACCGGTTACACACCGTGAAGGCGATTCTGTCGCTCGTTATGGGCGGTAGGCCCTGAGACGGCTAAGAATTGAGATAGAAAAGGCCGGATCGATTTCGACCCGGCCTTTTTGTTGGCGGAAGTTGGTTATGGGAGCGTTGTGCTCAGGACGTTGTTGCTTGTGGAGTTCTGGATCGCAAGGCTGTCGATGTCGAGGATGGCGGGCGCACCGGACGGCAGCGAATCGAACTTCAGGCTGCCATGGGAGTCCGCAGCGGCATTTGTCTCAATCGTGTCGTTGATACTCAAGAAGTAGTTGGCGTTTGACGTCAGGCCCGAGGCTTCCAAGCGCAATTGGACAAAATTCTCCGTGGCGTGGATGCGGAGCGAGGCGGTTGCGTTGGTTTCGATGGCGTCGTTGCTGAGGCAGCGCTTGATCAGGTATTGGAGGTGATCGGGCGCGGTCAAATCGACGGAAAGCACGGTTTGCGTGGCGCTGTTCACAACCGCGAGGGAGAGGATGCCGCTGAGGGGGTTCAAGGCATCGGGTAGCGTCGTCCCGCCGCCATGACCGTGGCCATTGTTCTTCTTGACGTACTCCAACTGCACTTTGCCATTGGCATCGGTCGTGAACGTGGCCACCTCCATAAGATTGGTGTCAGACCGGACCGAGGCGAACAAGTCATACGTAGTGTTGCTCTGCAAACTGGCGGCTTTGATTGCGAGCCGCTGATTGTCCGCGTGACCCTGTTCATTCTGTTTAAGCGTGATCGAGCCGACAGCGTTCGACTCGACACCCGAGCCGTCCATGGCAGCTTGTTCCATGAAATGCAGGATGCTAGTGCCGTGGCAACTCACGTGACCGGCGACAGCTCTGTGGCAAACAAGCATCGGAAGAAAAGTGGGGAGCAGAACCATTATGAGGGACTTGATTTTCATGGTTACTAGGTTACCAGAATCAGGTTACCATGGTCAAGCGCAAAAGCCAGTAAAATACTATGTTACAAGGGCATTGTGGGCTGGATAATCGCTCATTCCGGCGACTTTCAGACGACCCGGAGAAATCATCAGGGCGGGGTGAATCGAGCATCTGATAAGACTACTCGACGTTCACAAGAACTATTGCGATAGTGACCGCCTTCGATGGGTACACGAAAACACCGCGATATTGGCTTCCTGGCCATTGCCATATTGAAGCTGGTCAAGGGCGTGTTGTTGTTTCTGGTCGGCGTAGGGGTCCTCTGGCTTCATCGGGACTCGGCCACAACAATCCGGCAGTGGGCCGACGCATTGCAGGTAAACGTGCACAGCCGGGTCATCCAGCACTGGTTGGTGGAAATCGGCTTGGTGAAGCAACGCGATCTGACGTTGATCGCCACGACCTCATTCGTTTACTCAGGGCTGTTGTTGACGGAGAGCATCGGATTGCTAATGGAAAAGGTCTGGGCGGAATACATGACCACGTTCATTACTGCAACCTTCATTCCCATCGAAATCTATGAACTGGTGAGACACGCCACCGTGGCACGTGTCTGTCTGCTGGTGATTAATGTCATCGTCGTAGCATATCTGGTGATGCGGCTCTCCCAGCGGAAACAAGCCACCGCGTGATCTGGCTGATGACCGTGTTGTTCAGTAGGCCTGTCACTACAAAAATTTCCGGAGGTCATCTTCGCTGCCCTTGGATGCGAGGACATACGTCTTGTCTCCGCGGGTCCAGCTTGCCGTTGTCATCTGGCCAACGCGGGCAAGCCGGGGGGCCGGGTCGGGCGGCGGATTGGCCAAAGCAGAGCGGTCAATGATAAACAGGAACAGATCATTGTCGTTGCCCCGATCGAGACAGACAAGCGAGACTCGCTGGCCATGCCAGTTAATCAGCGCTCCGCCTTCCGCCGGCAGCTTTTCCATCGCTGTCGTGAGGACATAATCGGCGGGACCGTGCTGGTCCGCAAGGAATTGGCGGACGGCGCTGAGATCATTTGTTTCGAGCATCATCTTGTACTCACCAGAGACGAGCGAGGCCATTGCAGGGAGGTATCTCTCGAAGATCGGCGGCTCCGTTGGACGTAACGAGTAGAACCCCAGCAGCACGAGCACGATGGCGGCAGCGGCTGCGGCGAGAAGAGTGGGACGTTCCCGCCAGACCGACGGGCGGATCACTTTGCGCTCGGAAAGGATCTGCTGTTCCAGACCTGCGGGTACGGTGATCTGGCCAAACTTCTGGCGCATTGCTGCATCCACACTTTGGTGCTGCTGGAACCAGCGGCCCAGTTCGGGCTCGCGTCGAGCCTGGTCAATGGCTTCAGCAAAGAACGGATCCGCGGCATCATCGACACTAGGACGGTACAGCGAGAGAATCTCTTTGGCCTGTCGGCTATCCACGAAGTCCCTTGCCTTTCGTATTCGGCGCGGTCATCTCGGCCGTCAGAATCTGCTGGAGTTGCGCTTTGCCGCGGGCAATGCGTGACTGGATGGTGCCAATGGGCACATCGAGAATATCCGCGATCTCCTTATAGGAATGTTCTTCGAGATAGAACAGCGCCAGTGGCGCCTGATACAACTCATCGAGGCGTCCAAGTGCTTCGACCACCGCGGCGGCGTCCAGTTGATCTACAGTCGTCGGCGAAATAGTTGGCAACTCATCGTTCACCTGATCGAGTTCGTAATGCGGGAAACGGGTGTGCCGGCGGCGTGATTTCAGGAATTCGTGGTGCAGCGTCGAGAAGAGCCAGGTCTTTACTTTGGATGGGTCACGGAGCTGATGTCCCTTGGTGGCCCAGACATAGAACGTCTGCTGCGTCAGATCGCAGGCTTCCGCTTCGTTGTGGGCGAGCGTGAAGGCGAATTGGTACAGCGAACGGTAGTAGCGGCGCACCAGACTTTCGAAGTCCGTGGAGGAATCCATATCCGCATCATCGGCCATGTGAGTCGCAAGGGTCAGGGCGCTGGCCGCTTCACATTGGTAGCGGCTTCGCGTTGGAGGTTCACGTTGCCAAACGCCGGGGGGGATGGCAAGCGCAATTGCGTATGTGGCATTGGCAAACAATAGTGTTGGCTTTCTCTTCGTAGGAACCACGAGTGAGGAGTTTATTCCCTGTATTGTTTATGTGGAATAATCCACGCCGCGACAGGTCTTACGCTTGAATGGAGCAAATCAACAATCTGAATCAAGGCAGTCCTCAAGGACACGAGGTGCACCATTGATTGGAGGCCGAAGCTCTGACGATCGCCACCTCAGAACCAGGAACGAAAATGTCATGAAAACCAACCACAAGAAGAAGGCTTTGACACTTGGCAACCTCATCGAGACCGTCTACGGCGTCTGCGGGAATCGCAGAGCCAGGGGAATCATTCGGCTCGCTGTTGATGCCAACGTCATTGTGTTCCGAGAACAACAACGCGTTTTTGATTTATTGAACACCAGGCGAATTCCATGAATGGAACCAAATGCCTGGCAGGAAAAGTCGGCTCAAAAATGTGGCCTGGCCGTCTGTTGCGAGCGGAGGGCGATGGGTAACTATTCCCCGCGCTGTGTCTTAGACGGGCGCACGATGCGCTATTTAGCTTGGCGGTCGATGTCTGACAAGGCCTTGAAGCTAGGGATGACGCTAACAATGCTGGTTTGCATGACGTCGCTCTCAGCAGAATCCAAAGACGAGTCTGCCCCGCAATCACCAGTCCAAACCAAACCTGCCGATCCAATCTCAGAACTACAGAATCAGGACACGGCGTTTTCCCTTTTGATTGAGGCGTTTCGCGATGTCCAGGGGCGAATCATCCAAAACGACTACGAGGCCCGCATCAAAGCAGCCAACGCGTTGCCCGACCTCACGACACGCTGCCATGTGGTTGAGTTGGCGAAGGAAGAACGTGAACTACGCGTCGGGAAGCTTTACCACCAGATTGGGAACCTCCACCTGACCTATGGACGCACGCACTGCGACGATTCACAGGCCATCGGCGTGGATGTCCCTATGCACATCGACACCGGCCACGCGGCGAAGACCCTCATGGACTACGTCTTTATCGCGCCCGCTGCCCCCGACAAGGACGGCGAGATCAAAACGACGACGGTCCCGGCGAAGAACTACCTGCTTGATAAAATGACCCATCCAGCGCCTTGAGCACGGTCTTAGCGTCTGGTTGATGCACCATCGCGGGGGAGCCGATACGACAAAATTGTTCCCGCAGGAAACATGAACAAATCAAGTGAGAACCACAAACGAGGAATTTATTCCCTGCATTACTTATGTGGAATAAACCCCGCCACGAGAGGTCTTACGCTTGAATGTAGCGAATCAGGCAACCCAATCAACCGGAGAAATTAAACGTATGCGCGATGAGATTATTCACGACCACAACCACGACGGGATCGACCGCCGCGGATTTTTGAAATGCATGGCGTGGGCCGGCACGGGGGTGTTGTTCACCGTTTATGGCGGCGTGCTGAAGTCGTATGGGTTGGACAAGGTCATCAGCGGACAGATTACGCCCGCCAAGGGGGCACTGAGCTTCGTCCAGATCAGCGACAGCCACATTGGGTTCAGCAAGGAAGCGAACAAGGACGTCGTGGGCACGCTGCAAGTGGCCATCGACCGGATCAACGCGTTGCCGACGCCACCGGCGTTCCTGTTGCACACCGGCGATCTCAGTCATTTGTCGAAGGCGGCCGAATTCGACACGCTGGAGCAGGTGCTCAAAGGTTGCAAGGCGCAGGATGTTCACTATGTGCCCGGCGAGCATGACGTGCTCAATGACAACGGCAAACAGTACCTCGCGCGGTTTGGCAAACAGGCACGGGGCGACGGCTGGTACAGCTTCGACTACAACGGCGTCCACTTTGTCGGTCTGGTCAACGTCCTGAACCTAAAGTCGGGAGGGCTCGGCTCCCTTGGCCACGACCAACTCGAATGGCTCGAAGATGACGTGAAGGGGTTGGGCAGCGACACGCCGATCATCGTGTTCGCTCACATTCCCTTGTGGACGGTATATCCGGATTGGGGCTGGGGGACGGACGACAGCGCCCAGGCGCTGTCGTACCTCAAGCGCTTTGGCTCCGTGACCGTGCTCAACGGCCACATTCACCAAACGATGCAGAAGGTCGAGGGCAACATTACGTTTCACACGGCCATGTCCACGGCCTTTCCGCAGCCCGCGCCGGGCACGGCGCCATCACCGGGTCCCATGAAGGTGCCGGCGGAGAAGCTGCGCAGCGTGTTGGGAATTACCGATGTGAACTACGTGCAGGGCAAGAGTTCGCTGGCGATTATCGATTCGCCCCTGGCGAGCTAGAATGACGGAAAGCTCTCTGAGAAGGAGACAAATGAAACGAGAATTGTTTATTTGCGCAGGAGCGATCGCGCTCATGCTGTTCGCCATCCACACATCCATCGCCCGCGAGAAGCCGGCGCCCAATGAAGTCATGATCGACAACTTCAGTTTCATACCACAGACACTGACCGTGGCGGTTGGCACGACGGTGACGTGGATCAATCGTGACGACATCCCGCACACGGTCCTCAGCGTGGACAAGACGACCATCGTCTCGCCCGCGTTGGATACGGATGAGAAGTTTTCCTACACGTTCACGGCGGCCGGGACGAACGACTATTACTGCTCGGTGCATCCGCACATGAAAGGGAAAGTCATCGTCGTACCAGCGGAAACAGCCAAATGAACGTCTTCGATCCCAAAAGTGCACTTCTGGCCAAACACGCGCAGCATGTCGTGCTGGTCCACTTCCCGATCGCGCTGATCGTCATGAGCTTCGTACTCGACGTCCTCGCTGTCTGGAGGCGGAAAGCAGCGCTGGCGGTGGCCGCCGTTTACAATCTCGCGGGGGCAGCCATCACGTCGGTGCCTACCGTCGTCACGGGCCTGCTGGCGTGGCAGTGGCAACTTGCCGGGGCGCGATTGAAAGGCGTCCTGCGGCTGCATCTGATCTTTGCCGCGACCAGCACGGCACTGATCTGGGTTCTCTGGGGGATGCGGTGGCGGGACCGGAAACGGTCCGCACAATCGCCGGGGCCGCTGTACTTCGTCCTGGGCCTGATCACCCTGGTGATGATTGCGCTGACCGGGCACCTCGGTGGCTTCTTGAGCGGCGTCAATTTGGCGAACGATTAATTCGAGCGCACAGAGGGGGCATCAACATGACCATTAGAACCATCTCCCGTTTCGAGTTCGAACAGTTGCTGGCTCATCACCCCGCCCTGGAGAGTTTGATGGCGCAACAGCTTGAATGGTTTTCGAGCAAGTCCGGGAATCTACTCGGTGTCATCGCCAAAGACGAAGGCGTGGCGGGTTGGAATTACGCCATTTTCAAGCGGGATAAGAAAGGCGATTTTCATGTCCAGAAGGTGATGGACAACTTTTTCAACTTGAACGCTACCAGGGTTGATCTCTTCCTTTCGATGACTGAGATCCCCGCGCAAATCCCTGGCGTACGCAGGTCGGTTCTCAAACTAACGCAGAAGGAAGAGAGTCGCGATGCAGTTGGCGAGCGCGCAATGCAACAAACTGCCACAAAAGGTGAGTGAATCATGAGGGTAAAACGCTCAGCATCCGTGCATCAAGCCGACATGTACGTGTTCGACCAGAATATCTCCGTGGGGCGGGCAGTGTTGCCGCTGGTAAAGCCTGTGGCGTTCCGACTCCACGCGCCTGAGGCAAGGCTTGTCTGGCTTGTTGGCAAGTTCATGGGCGAGGGATTCAAGAATTGTGAGATGGAAAGGACGGTGGATGGGTATTGGCAGTGTTCGGTTGAACTCAAGCGTGGACACTTTGAATACCACTTCCTTGTGGACGGTGTACCGACGACTGATCCGCACGCACACGTGCGCGTCCCCGATGATTTGGGTGGGTTCAATAGCGTTGTAGAGGTTGGATGAAAAATCCCCGGCGAGCTTATGCCCAGATTCTCCCGTCGGAGACCCACCACGGCCTCAACGAGAACCGACGGCAATATCTGAACTCAAGGATCAATGACGATGACAACGCGGCGGGGACGAATGACTATTACTACTCAGTGCCCCCGCACATGAAAGCGGGGATCATTGTGGAATCAGGGAAGTCGTCACCATGAGCAAAGGCTTTCTGGGAACTGCGGCCTCACTGACAGCTGATCGCACACTGATAATCGAATCGGCGATGGGCATCGCGCTAATTGTCGGCACGGTCTTCGCCCGGTTCCGGCACTATCGCGCACACGCCTGGTGCCAGTCCACCGTCGTGCTGCTCAACTTGGGGGTGATCGCACAGTTCATGGTACCTTCCTATCTCCGCCAGGTCGCTCCGGAAATCCCTGCGAGCCTTGGTGAGATACACTACGCCATTGCAGCAATCCATGGCCTGTTGGGGACCATTGCCGAGTTGCTCGCGCTTTACGTCGTTCTGGCTGCAGGGACCAGCATCCTCCCGAAACGGCTTCGCTTCTCGCGATACAAGCGGTGGATGCGCTTGGCGTTTGCCTTGTGGTGGATCGAGTTGCTTCTGGGACTGGCGATGTACGTTCAGTGGTATGGGCTGCCCCGTCGCATCGGCACGAGGCACTCGTTAACGATATCGGCGGGATGGCTATGAGAATCAGATGCAGCTTTTCGGCAGCCACGTACGGCGTCCGTGTGCGGATCCTTACCAAGCGCATCAGTGCCTCCCGGTGGACGCCCGTGACAGCGCACACGACGCCCCGCAAATTGCCTTCACTCGGGGGCGGTTTTCCCAAGCGTCGACCACGCAGGCGGTCGGTTGGCATTTGGAAGCGGTGGCACGCGTGAAAGCTGGTCAAACCGCGACGAAAATCAATTCCACCTCGCAGCAGAAGACCAGGCGACTATGACAGACGCGTTCGATCTGAGGAGCAAGTGCCGAAGATGCCCGCGCTACAACGGGCAAGGAAATTGTGTGTGCAGACAAATACGGAAAGGAGACAAGCAGTGCCATGAAAATCGATTGCCCGACACGAAACCAAATACGAGCCCGTGCTTACCAAATCTACCTTCAACGTGGATGCCAGCCGGGGCATGACATGGACGATTGGCTGCAGGCAGAATATGAACTGGTGCGGTTGCCCACTCACAAGGTTGCTCAGTTTCACTCCTTTTCGGCCTGGGCTTCGCACTTGCAGTAGGAGCGATCGAGCGACGGAGCGAATATGGCAAAAGTCACATTAACGCTGATAGAAAAGAAAGAAATCGCCGAACGCACGATGGCATTCCATTTTGGGATCGACGGGCAACCGTTTGTGTTCAAGCCCGGCCAGTGCATCCGGATCACTTTGTTGGACCCCTTGTACAAGGACAACAAGGGTAGTGCCCGGGACTTTTCCATTACCTCCTCTCCGGGCGAACCGTCCTTGATGATTGCCACGCGCATGACCGGCAGCGCCTTCAAACGAAGCCTGGCCGATCTCCCTCTCGGATCGAGCGTCCCGGTGAACGGCCCTTACGGTGACTTCTTCCTGCATGCGGACCGGATGCGACCTGCGGTCTTCCTCGCAGGCGGAATCGGTATCACACCGTTTCGGAGCATGATCAAGCACGCCATTGAACAACACTCGCCGCAACGTTTCACGCTGGTCTATTGCAATCGCACCCCGGACGACGCGGCGTTCCTCGATGAACTCCAAAACTGGGAAAAGGAGAACCCCAACTTTCGCCTCATCGCGACCATGACCCAACCGCGTAATCCTGACAAGACGTGGGCGGGACGGAGAGGTTACGTCGACGTACAGTTTGTGAAAGGCTACCTCAGCGACCAGGCACTGTCCGTCTGCTACGTCGCCGGCCCGCCACGATTCGTGTCGGCAGTAGCCGACGTGCTTGCAACCGCCGGCGTGAACGAGGGCGACATCCGAACCGACGAGTTCTTCGGTTATGGAGCGTGAATTTATGGAGGTCATGATCCAAGAGGCGTTACCTCATGAGTATTAGATGTGGCGGCGTGGGCTGTTCGCTGAAGAGACGGGCGAGTCTA
>Ga0206923_1218_pt1 | contig 10356 bp, 5 predicted proteins | sample Alteio_BWOrgHeat_64_FD_152961 | JGI IMG/M metagenome (GOLD analysis project Ga0206923, IMG submission 152961) | Enriched cells from forest soil in Barre Woods Harvard Forest LTER site, Petersham, Massachusetts, United States -... | ecosystem: Environmental > Terrestrial > Soil > Temperate forest > O...
GTCACTACTTCTAGTCGTAGGTGTCGCGAACGCCGCTCAAGGGTATTCGGGTAACTTTGGATGCTCGATATGCGCAGGCGGTTGCTATTTCTCTGCAACCGAGTCGTTAGTACCGACATCCAAGGGAACCTATTCGGCGGGTTCTCAGACCGTTTATGGTATCGATAGCAATTCACCCTCCGTGGGGTGTCGATACTCGCTGACACTGACGTCGTCGACCTACAAAGTGAACGCCGACGGTTCTCTCAGTGAGACGCTAAGTTGGACTCCCGTTTCGGGCAATGACCCGTCCTGTCCCGCAGGTTACCAGGACCAAACGTCGATCCGATTGGGTGTACTTGGAGCTCAGTCAGAAGTAGCAGACAATAACTTAGCCAATCAGAATTCTCCCGGAATTGGTCGATGCATGCAGTAGGGCGGAACCGCAATGATCTGATCGCGGCTGTTCAGTCAGATAGACTTAAGTTGGGATTGAATCTGGTGCTTGGGTACGCACCGAAGGTTCAGCGAGTTCATAGACTGCCGATCGACATACTTCCACTTTTTCATTCCCAATTCGCAAAAACACAGCGAAGGTGACCGGCTGAGCCCATACTGTTAATCTCCAATCATCGCAAGAGAGCAGCTCTAGCGCTCGGGAAAACAGATCTTGTGACGATATGATTGCTGCCCTCGTCTTCGAATCGCACGCCTGAAATCGAGCCAAGAATTGGGGTCGTGGTGTTGATCCTCTGCCATTTGCCACCTCGCAGTCTCCTCTACCTTGTACTATTGGTGGCTCGATCTCGAAAGGGAGCAATATACTACGATCGACAAATTATCAGAAGACGATTGGCAAACATTAGCGGCCTATGCGCAGAAGACATTCAAATTGAGTTGAAACTAAACTCCAATGTTGGTACTTGAGCCAGAACGTCAGGTTGCATCTAATGAAACCATCACTAAATGCCACCGCCATCCCGATTGGGACGGTCTATCCAAGGCCACTTCCTATTGAAGTACTCGAATTGGCTTGGGAAGAGGCGCGTCCAGCTACGTTTTGGGCTGACTTTTGGATATGGGTTCAAGAAATACTACGCAGATCATCCCTGGCTGTTAATAATACTTGCTATCTTTGGGTTCGTGATTTTAAAAGGCCTGTGCAACCCGCCCGAGTAAGACGTTACCGCTGATCCACCACTCAAAAAGCTGTCCAATGTCCAAAAACAAAAAATTGGCCCTGTCCGTGCCGGTAGCGATAACCGGTTCAACGATCTATAGATTTAGGGATGGCCGAATGTTCAAGCGTGGAACAACCTAAGATTCTGATAAACCGCCGGGTTGGAGACTGAAATGAGAATGGATAAGCCTAACGTTTTGCCACGCAAGAAATCGAACATGTCGAAAAAGCCCTCCAACCTCGACGGCCTCGCCGCTTCAGTTGCGAAACAAGTGGAACGTCTTGCACCCAAAAGCGAAGAGTCTCTCTTCCAAGAGTTGGGTATTCGCATGATCATCGCCCGTAGGGACCCGGGAACGGTTGCTGATTTCGCGCCACAGATAGACCCTGATCAGCTTCCAAAGCCGCCGAAGGCAGATTTAGAGCTATCTGGCCGTCTCATATTTCAAAGAGCAAATCGAGAGCTGTATCGGTTCATCTGCGAGGAAGACGGAGTTGATAAGGGATTAAAAGCAAGCCTATTCGAAGCCATAATAGGAAAGGACATCAGCGCCGGTGCGCTAATAGGAAGCATCCTCGTGGGTCATTTTGGACTATTGCCGGGGATAGCAACAATTATTGCGGTTATCTTCATTAAGCTTCTAGTGGTCCCGAAGGGTCAGCAAGTGTGTAGTTATTGGAAAACCTCGCTCGCCATTTGATTCCACTTACAGGTCTCACCAATGAAAATTCTCTATGTCGCCTCGAATCCCAAAGAAGAGCTCACTCTCAAGCTCCTGCAGGAGATCACGCTCTTACAAACTCAGTTGTCGGAGGACACGACCTCCGGGGTAAAGCTCTCATTTCTACCCAAGCTTCCGTTTGAACAGCTGTCCCGCGAGGTCAGACGCGAGCGTCCAGACATTCTCCATATCAGCGCACACGGCTCTACGGAGGGTCTAATGTTTTCAGGACTTGACGAAAAAGGTCGGACGCTGGGAGCCAAAGATTTAAGGCGATTCCTTTCGAGCGAGCACCCTCCACGCCTCGTCGTACTTAGTGCATGCAACTCCGTAAGTATCGCGAAGTCGCTAAAGGGCGTCTTCCAAATCATAATCGGGATAGAAGCGGAAATAAGTGTCAGAGCCAGCCGAGAGCCTATTTGCACTTTCTACGAGAATCTTGCTCGAGGTTTATCGGTAAAGGAAGCATTTGAGATTTCTAACACAATGATTGAGAAAATAGACAACGGATCAGTACGTGCCCGATTGTTCCCCGCGAAGAACATAGACCCGGAAAAAGAGTTTTTCTACACAGGCCCACGAATCGTGGCCAAACTTGCGTCCGATAATTACAAGCCAAACAAAGAGGGTGAATATGAATTTCGTCTTGGAGTGTTCGACTGTCCGGCTAATACACATCAAGTGATGTTTTTTACTGATGACGAAGAGCTTTTCGACGAGAAGATGCTCAGTCGTTTCTGCTCAGTGACTAAGGGCACCGCCCCTGATAATCGGTATTGGACCGACGACACTTGGCTCAAGGAGCGCGATTTTCGGATCTTTGCAGCTGGTGTCGCGGCTGACGGCAAGCATTTCATGGTTGCGTCACTTTTGACGGAGGCACTCCTCCATTTTTGGGACCGGCAACACAGGAATCCGATCACACAAAATCGCAGATTGCAGGATCTAGTGACGACTTTGAGTTTAGCCTAACGCATGATCCGACTGCGGTGCTATAAGATCGATTCTTTTAAGCAGTTTAGAACTCGACGCGCCACCCAAGAAAGCTACACTTTACCTCATTTTTCATAGTGTTCACTGATCGCATTACCCTCCTTATGGATAATGATTCTCCTTTGTTTGTATTGTTTGGGCTGGGTAGGTCACGTTCCTCAAAGCAACCGATCAAGACCGAGGCGAAGCAGTTTTCAGTATACTGTCGGTCCTGAAATAAATCAATTTCCAAAGGTTTGCTGGCGTTGGGGTATGCATTACCTCAACAGTGGTTCGTTCGGTACGATTGGATTATGAAAAGCGTCACTGAAGGACACGTGTTTCGACACCCTCAATGAGAAAGAGGTCAAAATAAGTCTGGAAGCGAAGTCTGATCCCATGAGAAGCAGGAACTGGACGAAACTGTTCCACAAGAGATATCCATACATGTTAACACCATTATACAGCCGGAAACTGATGGGCTTCTTAGCGCAACAATCGGGATAACGAACGACGAGGACCTCGACAAAACCTACTCGTTTACGGAACTTTCCAGACACAAAGGACACGCCGCTAAAGCGGACAGCGAGTGCCGCGGTTCGAAGAACTTCTACTTATTTTTTTCGCAGGAAATAGATCACTCGTCTCTGTTCACACCGATACAGCCTAACGCAAATTACAGTGTCAGGTATACGCCATATCGAGGAGATTTGAATACCACCGCCGACCGTCAAGTTTTCCTAGCATCTTAACCATTCATACCGCGCCGACGGCGGTTGATCCCGGCGCGAAAGCAGTCGGCGTGGCAACTGTGCAGAATTGTTCGATGGGAGGACAGCTATTCCCGTACAGCTCTGTCGCCGCAGTCATACTTAAGGATTCCTGGTATCGAGCATCGACAACTTCACGCTTTACGGCTATTCATCGAAGATCAGTTGGATCGGGATCGTTCCAGTATAAATTCTTTTGGGGGAAATTTGGGTTGGGGGGTAATATTTGACGCGGAAGTCTGTCGCGATGAAATATTGCTGCTATGCTGCGATCGGACTTCTTCTCGCGCCTGAAGTCCGCCGGTGTCTTTGAAATAGAAACGAGGTAGGAGATTCTGCCATGCCTAATTATGTGAAGGTCACTTTCAAGAACTCGGGTACGTCTCAACACGTATATACAATCACAGATAATGTGATTCGGAATAACATTTTGGACAATCAGCCCCTTGCGCCTGAAGAAACCTTCGATGCAACGCTCACCCAAGGCAGCGACGGTCACGGTCACGCGACCTATGGGTATAGCGGAGGAGTTCAGATTACCAAGGATGATCTTGATGATGGGGAAAGCATAGATATGAGTTGAGGCAGCAGAGACGGCAAACAATCGGAATCGCCTCACCGATCATCATCGTCAAATTCAGTATTAGGTGAATACGCTGAAGAAGCCTAATAAAGGAGGATCTTGAACATATTGTTCGGGATTGGGACTCGGATTGCAATCGGATCGTAATGAGTTCAGTCCTCGTATCAGCTCGCCGACAGATATCCGGGCAACTGAGATCCGGTTCATCACCCGGTAACGAATAGTCGATTGGCTAGATTTAAAATTTATAACAGAACCCGATCTTGAAAACCGCTGCTGATTCCCTCGGGAAGCGTCTTAGGTTTCACAGTGAACCGCCTGACTCTCACACAACGTGACTTGGCGGACCCGGGTGCAGGAACGCCTGAGGAAAGGCGACAAGGTCGAAGGCTTCACGTTCAGCTATCTAACACAATCAAGAATGACAAGCTTCTACCACCACCCTGCCAGTGATCCTTGAGCTCTCTGTTGTTCTCGGTCTGGACCCTAATGAATTCGATGAACTGCTAGAGCTCGCTGGCAAACCCGGGCTTAGTGAGACACTCGCAAAGGCTCCGATGGTGAGGGCCTTTTTCAGGACTACGATCAACAGATTATCAGAAGAGGATTGGTAAACATTGGCAGGCGATGTTAGCTTGAGTTGAGACTCAACTCTTGATTGATCATTTAAGCTTGAGCGCGAGCATTTCATCCAATGAAATCAGCAACGCCACTTCAATAGGAATCTCATACCACGGCCAATTTCTCTTGCTATGCCTGGATCAATCATGGGAAGAAGCTCTCGGGTACATTTTGGGCTGATTTTCGACAGGGCTTCAAATAGTTTTACGTTGTTCGTTCCTGGCTCTTGGCGATACTCGCGGCGTTTGGATTCTTGTCGTTTGAGCTTGATAAAATTAGTTCAACTACGGGGGTTTTCAAGAATTCAGATCCGCCTTCAGTATTGTCCAATTCGTGAAGAATAATGCGCCCAGTTCCCTCGATGTTGTAACTACCGGTAACTTCACCACTTTATTCAATCGTTTAACTTAGCGTACGCCAAGCCCAAGCCGGTTCAACCTTTGAATAGTAAATAACACCAGATCGATCATCGAGCTGAAGCGGGAATCCTCTTTAGGTCGCTTTCTCTGTTTGCAGCAATTGCTCGCACAACCGCTTTAAGCCCTTGCAGGACAAAGCGGTTAGGCTTATACAGACGATGGTAATCAAAGGTTACGGTGGTCATCGACCGCGTGTGTCAGAATAGCGAGTTTAGTCAAACGTTTACGAAAGACATAACAATTTTGAAAGAAAGGGACCCGAAGATCAAAATGATGAAGCTCGCCGTCCTAGCCGGAATCCTAGTTGCGTCGTTCGCTTCGATCGCCATCGGAGCTGAAATAGATCCTCCCTCGACAGCGCCTTCAGACGATCCTAGGCCATTTATCCCGCCCAACCAATATATCCTGGCCTCTCCCACTGGCGAAATGGAAGCAGCTGCGGGTTGGCGCTCGGATGGTCAGGAACCCGCCTCAGTTTGTGTTATCGCCAAAAGCAAGCGAAAGAAATTCCTTTCAGCACCGAGCTCACTTTTCTATCGAGTGGACACACAATATCAGTTAGACCAGGCTCTACAGGTTTCTGCCTCCGCAAGCACAAAATACTACGGAGCCGGTGGGAATGCCTCATACAATCAGGCCCAAACGTTAAAGTTACTCGACAACACCATTTACATAGTGGGTAGCGACTTTGTTATAGTTTCTACGGAAATCGCCGAACCTCCGGACAGTGCCCTGGGTAGGGCCGCTCCTCTGTGGAAGGCATTTCTTTCCGGTGCCTCTCCAGACTCACGCGACCTCAATGCCGGCACACCCGAAGTTCTCCTCAAACCCGACGCCCTCGCACTCTTGAAAAGCGATCCCGACAAGTTTTTGAAAAAGTGCGGAGACAGCTATGTAACATCTATAGCCTATGGAGGCTCACAAACGGCAGTCTTTTCTCTAAGAGCGAATTCTCGAGAGGAGTATTGGAAGGTTTCCGGAAGTTTTGGGCTCGGCTTCGACGCGGGGCCAATAGGCAATTCCTTAACAGTAGCTGACGATTCAAGGGTAAAGCAGTTCGCCAGCGAAAATCGTTTGAATATTCTCGAATCCAGAACGGGTGCCGTGCTGCCCAAGGCAATCGATCTTGAGACGTTCAAGAAAAACATAACAGAGTTTACCACCGATATTGCCGCGCAAAAAGAGCCAGACCAGTCACCTGTTCTCGTTTCCTTACAACGCTACGACCGTTTGCCGAGCTGGCCGCAGCAGGACGTTACGTTTCCTAAAACGTGGGGAAATGGGATCTTTCTCGCCCAAGAGGAGCAGGCTCTCGAAGAGCTCATAGGTATTACTCAACACGTAATCGATACACTACCGGCGCAAGCGCTCGATGACGACGTCAACGAGCAAGCCTTAAAGCAGTCGGAGTCCGAAATTCAATATGAGATCAATAAGGTTAAAGAGAACCGTAATCGCTGTAGCGCATCACCTGCACACTGTTCGGTCGACGGGTTATGGCAAGATGACTATCCCCATCGGGCAATTTTGCCGGCACTCATAGCCGATCTACCGTCATGGATCGCTCAACAGAATCTAAAATTGTCGATAAGTCACGCTCAGGCCGAGCTAGATTATTGTAATAGTGGCACTCCGGTACCGGTACAGTATGCCCCTGTGTGCTATAGCCTCCCGAGCAATATCGCTGCTATGAAATCGCGCGCAGCGCAAGCTGAATCAGCCACACACGTCGATTCCATTAATCATCGGATGCAATTATGGCTCACCTCGGTCAACCGCACGCGCTGCGTTAGCCAGCAACGCCAGTGGGGTTGCGTTAATTCAAAAGATATCGAATCCTACCGTATCAAACTACTGGCCAATACAGGGAGAATCACCGCGCCTTCCTTTCTGGCGGCAACTGAGCCCCCTACGATTAATGTGAAATGTATCTGTAAAACAAAAAATAATCCTTCATGGTGCACGACGAATCTCGGCGATTTTGAGGATATCGATTGGTACGAAACGGCTTATCAAAACGACAAGATCACGTGGGATCAACCATTTATAGCGGAGTACTGCCATAACCATAGCAATCTCGCATGCCTGTGCGACGATATAAAATACTTTAGCGGTTCGGTTCAACAATGAATGCACCAACTAATTTCGAGGGTAATACAGTCCATCTGCCAGTGGCTTAGAGATAACGGCTCATGGTGCTGGTTAACCCTTCTGTAAATTGAGGGTCGACTGAGAGCCACGCCTCAGCCATGACGCCGTCCCGGTTTAGTAGTTGGCCGAGGCTGATGTGTTGCCCCAAGTGGGGCGGCGGAGCAAGGGGCGGTCCGCGGTGCTTCATCGAAATCAATATAGTGTCATCACTGCTTATGATTAGCTGTCTAATAAACTGGTCTGTGTAAGCAGAAGTTCACTATTGCCAAGGTTTATCGGTCAGTTATGCAACTAGAGCCTTATAAATGAAACAAGGAATCATTCTTGGATTTCAGGCATACTGTCAGAGAAATAGTGCTTGATTCAATTGATCACGATGCCGTCCGGTTGAGGCTTACGGATTTTTCCGCGAGTTATTGAAACCAACGCTCAGAACAGTTTCAACTGGAGCATCCTGGAATAGATCGATGTGATGCCGCTATATTTAGATAGAATGTTGAGTTGAGACTCAACACATACATCACTTTAAATGATGGCGGATAACAGGGCTATCGTACAGTCCATCTCAGTGAAGTTGATTGACCAAATCAGTCCTGAAGTAATGGCGCTTTATTAGACAATCAGATTACAGACCTCACAGCATGATAATAACCTCACTTTCTCGAATATTGCTTATTGCAGTCCCAAGCACGGGAACAGAATAACCATATTCCCGAGAGCTTTGCTCTGGGACACAGGTTTGTGGGAATAGAAAGGTAAAATACTAAGTAATATAAGAGTTATTTCTATTCCCAAACCAATCCTGTGTACTTTCTATTCCGTGGTTCTCGGCCTTTTCGAGCAATTCCATTCCCGTATTTTCAAGTCCCACAAATTATTCATTTTGAGTCATGCTTACCAACCGAGTTCCCGACAATCATAGCGGATAGAACCGAAAAGGATCGCCCTTTTTCCCAGAACCTTCGCGTTTGAGCTTACCTCGTTCACACATGTTCAATAGTGTAGATCTAATCGTGTTCGTTCGGCCCTCAATAGAGTCCAAGATTTCATGCATCGATAATCCTTCGTCACAGCCTCTCAATCTTATAGTGACCTGACGTTCAATATCAGCTGCTTCAAACTCCTTTGCTCCTCCTACACTAGACAACATACACCTATCTTTATCGTAGGTGATAAGCGTCTCAGTTATGTTCTTGCCATATCGCTGTTCGGATTTGATTTGTCGATTCTCACCTTTTATCTCCAGGAATATCAGTGTATCCACCGCGCCTCTGATAGCGGTTGATCCAAGCACACTATCACCAGCATCAATGGCCTGACCCTTCGTCGCATGATGCACCATCATTATGTGGGCTCCTGTCGCCTGTGCCAGGGTGGTGAGAGGTGTTATTTTGTCATTGACTTCTCCATAATTGTTAAAATCGCGAACTGAAACGGCCTTGCCCAAGGTATCGATGATTACTAGTGGCGGTATCGGGAAATGCTTTATTTCTCTGTCCAACTCGCGAACTAGGTTCGGCATACTTTCATCTGCGTAGAAAAAGATCGCTTCATCTTTTACCTGACGTGTTTGAATAAAAAGTAGCAATTCAGATTTCTTGGCTTCTCCTCCGAGTCCGAGATACAGTACCGGAACTAACTTGGTCTGGAAGCCCAAAAATTGTTCTCCGCGTGCCACAGCTACGGACAAACAAAGGACAAAGGTCGACTTGCCAACCTTTGGCTTGGCGATCAATAGAGACGAGCCCCCTGTTGGTAACACACCATCGAGGATGTATTCAGTGTTTGAATCACACTGATCTGCTAACTCCGAGGCTCTCGTAAATCTCAACCTCGGTTTCGCAGCTTTGGCAACTTTTTGGAACTCCAATGCCTTTGCTATTGTTTCTGTTCCGTATGTACCGTCGCCACGCGGTTCATCCCATTTGTCCCGTACAAGTTCTGAAGCTCTGAAGAGACGGTCGATCTGGGTTGGATCCTTCGTGTGTTGAGCGAAGGCAAAGCACAAGGCTTCGTCGGCTTCGGATTCTGAAGGATATCCGCTGGTCGAGCCGGCAAACAGGCCGAGAAACTTGTCGCGGCCTTCTCCAGTGGAACACAGCGCAATTATGTTGGCGTCATCCAGCCGGGAGATCGTTGCCTCAAGAGCAGTCGGAACTATCGGAAACACCTCACTGTAGAGGCTATTGAGCTCGTTCTGACGCTTTTCAATTTGGTTGAGGCTCGGCTCCAGCAAGTGGCCCGTCAGTGTCGTATAGCGCCCAGTCTCGTAGAACTCGATACCAGCATCCGTTCCGTGTTCCCATGGAAGCTTGGCAGTCCGGTTCCGTGCTCCCGGTAGTTTGGCGCGAATCAATATTTTTAGTCCTCGCTTACTGGGACTAACCTCGGTATACGAAGCGATGGCTTTCACGATGTGCGAAGCCCATTCTTCGACCGCTCCAGTATCCGGATTTCTACAGTGATCCAAATCGATCATTACAAGGCCGTCGTCTTCCGTTAGGACGTACCCGATGCCATCGAAGCTAGGCGCTTTGGCGAAGGCCGTATCAAAATCAGTCCAGGCATCGGGATTAACCACCGAGGCTGCTGTTCCAGTCGCCGCATTAATTGGAAGCTTAGAGTATTCTCCGTCTCGCAGGGTGAGTAGCCAGCAGACCCATTGCCGTCTCTCCTTCAGCTGGCTGGGAATATTGTTTGCTAGAATATCATCAGATTTAATCCATTCGTTGTAGTTCATTTTCGTTTTCTCCTTTTGGCTGTCATTTTCGGCCAGATCTCTGCGACTCAATCATGCTGAATCAGCATGGTTGCCGGTCGCTTCGTATTTAATTTGTGCGGAAAAGTTTAGGTCAGGCAGGCGTCGAACCGTAGTTTCTATTCTGATGCTTTAGGCTGTTTCAGAATCCAGTCGTGAAGCCATTCGATGGGAATTCTAAGTGATTTACCAACCCGAATG
>Ga0206923_1219_pt1 | contig 10350 bp, 3 predicted proteins | sample Alteio_BWOrgHeat_64_FD_152961 | JGI IMG/M metagenome (GOLD analysis project Ga0206923, IMG submission 152961) | Enriched cells from forest soil in Barre Woods Harvard Forest LTER site, Petersham, Massachusetts, United States -... | ecosystem: Environmental > Terrestrial > Soil > Temperate forest > O...
GCTCTTTTTTTAATAAATTGATAAGTTGAGGAAGATATTTTACACCTTAGTAATCCCCCTGTTACTGATTGTAAGTAGTATTAATGCTTATTCGCAGAGTAATAAAGGCACAGAATTCTGGACTACCTATATGGATCATATAGACCCCTCATCAGGTGGCGGTACTTTGAGTAATATGATCCTTTATATCACCTCAGATATATCAACTACCGGCAATGTCAGCCTATCCGATGGTAGCTTTTCGCAGGCTTTTACCGTAACAGCTAACGCGGTAACTTTCGTCACTATACCGGCGAGCGCTTTTTTGGGTAATAACAGCGGGGTACAGAATAAGGGCATTCATATAATTTCTGCAAAGGCTGTGGCCGTTTACGCGCATATTTATGCTTCGAGCGTATCGGGTGCTACTTTATTATTGCCGGTTACTGCAATGGGTAAAGATTATATGTCGCTTAACTATTCGCAGCGCTCAAATGCCGCTAATTCATATTCTGATTTTGCAATAATAGCCACTCAGGATACCACCACGGTGTCTATAACACCTTCAGCCGCACTATTAAGCGGCGAACCGGCAGGCACCGCCTTTACTATTAGCTTAAGTAAAGGGCAGGTATACCAGGGCCTTTCGGCAACAGACCTGACCGGTACACGCATACAATCCATCAGTACTTCATTAGGCACCTGTAAAAAAATAGCCGTATTCTCGGGAAGCAGCAAGATCGGTATTGGCTGTTCGGCCGCTGCATTAAATAGCGAAAGTTCGGATAATTTATTTCAACAGGTATACCCTACATCCACATGGGGTAAAAATTATGTAGCAGCACCGCTAAAAGCACGGCCTTATGATATATACCGTATAGTTTTAAGCGATCCGGCTACTACAGTTACGCTTAATGGTACCACACTTACCGCAGCCCAGTTTACGCAGGGCCTGTATCACGAATTTACCTCGCAAACAACTAATGTAATTTCGGCTGATAAGCCTATCCAGGTGGTGCAATACACGCCTACACAGGGCCAAACCCTGAATTGTGTAAATGATCCGAATGATGTTGGCGACCCCGAAATGATCTATTTAAGCCCTGTTGAACAAGGACTTGACCATGTTACCCTGTATTCATCAGGGTATTATGATATTCTGCAGAGCTATATTAACGTGGTTATTCCAACCAGCGCCGTTTCGAGTTTTATGTTGGATGGTTCGTCCTATACTAATTTTCAACCTGTCGCGGGTAATGCTACTTACTCATATGCTCAAATTACGGTAACATCAGGCCCGCAGGACCCGAAAGTGCAGGGGGCAACTGGTTCGGTAACATCAGGTACACATACTATTTCAGCCTCAGTGCCCTTTAATGCCATAGCTTATGGGTTTGGTAAAGCCGAATCATACGGTTATGCTGCTGGTACAAATCTACAGGATTTGAATGAAAACGTTGCAATTAAAGATCCTAATAGCCCAGGCAATACACTAACAAGCGGTTGCAGCAATGTGCCTTATAAGTTACAGGTTACTATACCTTATCAAACTACCAGTATTTCATGGAAAATTGATGGCGTTCAAACCAATGTTGATAATAGCCCGGTGCCAAAATCGCAAACTGTAAAAGACAATACTATACTATATGTATATGAGTATCCTACAAATATTAATTTTAATGCAGGCACACATGCTGTAATAGCCACTGTGTTTAACCCCGTTGCTGATGTATGCGGATCGTATGAAGATGTAGAGAATGATCTTATTATTACCGACCCTGCCACCAGCGGTTTTACAGTAGCTTCAAGTAATTGCCTGGGCGATGTAACGTTATTTACTGACAATACAACGTTGCCTGCCGGTAATACCATAAAAAGCTGGTTATGGGATTTTGGCGATAACACTACGTCGGCAATACAAAACCCTACGCATAAGTATATAGCAGGGGGTACTTATACCGTGCATTTAACGGTAACCGACAATAATGGCTGTATTGATATATCTACTAAAACGGTTCATATTACTGCACGCCCGGTTGCCGCGTTTACAACTTCGGCGCCCGATTGTGCCGGACAAAATGTTACGTTTACCAACGCTTCAACATCAACCGAAGGCACTATAAACCAATGGGTATGGGATATGGGCGATGGGACAACCAAAAGTTTAACCGCCGGGCAGCCATTTACATATACCTATGCAAGCGCCGGAACATACACGGTTAACCTATATGTAACCACCGATCTGGGTTGCACCAGCGATACGCTAAAAAAGGCTTTAACTATTAACCCCCTGCCAGTAGTTGATTTTGTTTTGCCTGATGTTTGCCTGAGCGATTCGTTTGCGCAGTTTACGGATAATAGTACAATTGCTGATAACACACAATCAGCATTTACTTATTTATGGGATTTTGGCGACCCTAACGCTACGCCTGCGACTAAAACGTCAGCTTTAAAAAATCCCCAGCATAAGTATAGTCAGGAGGGCAACTATACGGTTACTTTAACGGTTACATCGCAATACGGATGCAGTGCAACCCTGCAAAAACCTTTTACCGTAAACGGGGCTGTGCCTAAAGCTGATTTTAGAGTCGAAAACAACTGCAGCGGCGATGATATTGTTTTTGATGACCTATCGACGGTGGATTTTGGAAACGTTACCAAAGTAGTATGGTATTTTGATTATAACAGCCATCCGGGCGTGTCTGAAACATATACCACAGCCACTATGCCTTCTGATAAAAAATACCACCATAACTATGGGCTGTTTAATACACCTGCACAACAAACCTATAACGTACGGATGGATGTATACTCGGGCGGAACCTGTATAAATACAACTTATAAGCCGGTTACTATTAATGCCAACCCCATAATTACTTTAACTATTAATAATAATACGGTTATTAGCCCCGTTACAATGTGCCAATCTGACGCGGCAGCACAGGTGACTGAGAATAAGGGAATTTACAACGGTACGGGCGTTTTCAGCGGTACAGGTATATCATCAACAGGTCTGTTTGATCCTGCAGTTTCAGGAACGGGTACGTTTACTATTAATTATTTGTTTACCGCCGCAACTACGGGATGTACGTATGCAACCAGCTTTCAAATTATTGTTAACGCAACGCCAACGGTTTCGTTACCATCAACCTATACGGTATTAGAGGGCGGGCAAATTACTTTAAACCCAACTGCCAAGATCAGCAGCGGAACGATCACCTACAAATGGAGCCCTTCGGCAGGATTAAGCCGGGACGATATAGCCAGCCCTGTTGCAAGCCCTTCAGCAAATATCACTTATACATTAACCATTACTTCGGATAAGGGTTGCACAGCCGCCGCTCAAACATTGGTAAGTGTTTTAAAAGCGCCTGTGGTACCCAATGCTTTTACACCTAACGGTGATGGAATAAATGATACCTGGGATATTAAGTATTTAAACTCCTATCCAAACAGTAAGGTTGAAATAATGAACCGTTATGGCGAAAGGGTATATTTTTCATACGGCTATTCGGTTGCCTGGGATGGGAGATATAAAGGTGCCGATTTACCTACCGGTACTTACTACTACATTATTACCCCGGGCAGCGGACGCAAGCCTGTTTCCGGCTATGTGGCCATAATAAGATAAAAAACACGATTTATCACTATATTCGTAGTTCTATTATTTAGCCTTTGGAAATAGAACGCATGAGAAGATTTTTACATGTTATAGCCTTTATAACCGTTCTTTTTTTGCCGTTTTTTAATGCTAAAGCGCAAATCAATCAAACTGTAAATAATGGCGCGCCTATAACTATAAGTCTACCTGCCGGATGTATTTACAATTGGGTTAATGATGATACAAGTATAGGCCTGTCGTCGAGCGGTACAGGTAATATTTCGTTTACTGCTGTTAACCTTACAGGCACAAACAAAATCGCTCACGTTATAGCTACGCCGTCTCCAAGATATGCTTATATCGCTAACCTCGGATCAGACAATGTTTCAGTAGTGGATATTGCAAATAATACAGTTGCCGCTACTATCCCGGTAGGCACGCAGCCTTATAGTGTATGTGTAAGTCCCGATGGCCTGAAAGTCTATGTGACTAATACTATTTCTAATACAGTTTCGGTTATCAGTACAACAACTAATACCGTTACGACCACTATCCCGGTGGGTACCAATCCTATTGGTGTGGCAGAAAGCCCTGATGGTACTAAATTATATGTAGTAAATGATGTTTCAGAAACGGTATCGGTAATAAATCCCGCAACCAACTTAGTTACTACTACCATCTCGGTAGGCCAGAGCCCCCAAACCGTTACATTTAGCCCTGATGGCAGCCGGGCATATGTTGTAAATTCAAACACCAATAACGTATCGGTAATAAATACTGCAACAAATAGCGTATTAACTACGGTTCCGGTAGGTTCAACACCATTTGGCGCATTGGTAAGTGCCGATGGCGCTAAATTATATGTAACAAATGAAGTTTCAAATACAGTTTCAGTTATTAATACTATTACGTATGCTGTGTCAACTATTAATGTAGGCAACAAGCCTAAAGGAATAACTGCAAGCCCGGATGGTACCAAATTGTATATAAGCAATTTTAATTCAAATACAATTTCAGTTATCAGTACTTCTAACAATACAGTATCAGCGACAATATCAACCGGTGCTAACACCAATCCCAATGGCGTGTCGTTAAGTCTTGATGGTACTCGGTTATATGTGGCAGAGCAACAGCAGAGCTATCTATCCGTGTTTGATACTGCTAATAATTCATTAATAACTACCATACCTACGGGTACGGCACCCTATGCTTTTGGTAATTTTATTTCGGGAGGTTCGGGGTGCTCTCCGGTTACATTTAGTATTACAGTAGTTCCTACGCCGCCAACCATTACAGCCGGCATATCCACCGGCAGTATTTCTGCCTGCGTAGGTTCAGCATCCGCAAACCCTTTTATACGGCAAATTGTTGTTTCGGGAAGATACCTGGCAGGTAATGTTACCGCTACTGCCCCTGCAGGTTTTGAAGTATCGCTTGCTCCGGGCAGTGGTTATGGTAGTAGTGTACCCCTCGTTGAGTCAAACAGTACGCTGAACGCTACTACCGTATATGTGCGTTCAGCCGCTTCCGCGACGGTGGGGAATATATCAGGTAGCGTTGTGCTTTCCTCGCTTGCGGCAGCACCCCAGAGCGTAGCAGTAACAGGTATTATAAATGCATTGCCAACGGTAAATACGGTATCAAATCAAACTGTCACAAATGGACAGGCAACAGCAGCAGTTAATTTTACAGGTACGGCTAATACTTTTTTATGGACTAACGATACACCGGGCATTGGCCTGGCTGCAAGCGGTAACGGCAACATTGCTTCGTTTAACGCAGTGAACAACGGCAGTACGCCGGTTATTGCTCATATTACGGCTACGCCCATAACTTCGGGCTTTGCTTATATAGCAAATGGCGCTTCAGGTACTATATCGGTAGTTAATACAACAACCAATGCCGTTGTAACTTCTATTCCGGTCAGCGCGTTTCCGCACGGAGTTGCTGTAAGCCCCGACGGCAGCCGCGTTTACGTAGCAAGTTCAAGTTCAAATACAGTTTCAATTATCAATACGGCCACTAATGCTGTAATAGCAACTATCCCCAACGGGAGCGCACCCTGGGGGGTAGCAGTAACCCCCGATGGCAGCACCGCGTATGTAGCTAATTCAGGTAACGATTTTATTTGGGCGATAAATACAGCAACTAACACGGTAACAGCCACTATACACACCGGTGGTTCGCTAACGAGCGGATTGGTTGTAAGCCCGGATGGCAGCCGTTTGTACTCGGCAAATTACAACGCGGGTACCCTTTCGGTGATCAATACTGCCACTAATGCGGTTATTTCTACCATTGCAGTAGCACCGTTGCTTAATTTTCCGGCCATAAGTCCCGATGGTACCCGTTTGTATATAACAAGCCCTTCAGGCCTTGTATATGTGATCAATACCACCACTAATACAATAGTGACCAGTATACCAACAGGCAGCCAGCCATTAGGTGTGGTTGTAAGCCCCGATGGCAGTCGGGTATATGTGGCAAACAGCCTTTCAAATACGGTTTCGGTAATCAATGCTGCTACCAATACAGTGGTGAACTCTTTAGCAATTACATATCCCACCGGTGTATCGCTGAGCCCCGATGGCAACCTGTTATATGTGGTAAACGATACAGCGGGAACTCTTTCGGTTATCAATACCACGATTAATTCAATCATAACCACAATTCCCGTAGGCACAAACCCCATATCAATAGGTAATTTTGTTACAGCAGGTACAACCTGCAGTGGCACACCGGTTACTTTTTCTATTACTGTTAACCCGACAGCCTTAACACCAACTATTACAACCACGGGTGCTCCATCGGCCCTTACTACAACTTATGGCACAATATCAGCGCCAACAAGTTTTACCGTATCAGGCACAAACATGCAAGGGGGTATTTTAGTTACTCCGCCACCAGGTTTTTATGTAAGCACCGATAATGTTAGCTATACTAACGCGGTTGTTGTAGGCGCCACGGGCACAATTGCGCCCACCATCGTTTATGTAAGAATTCCCTTAGGCACGGCAGCAGGCACTTACTCAGGCAATATTGTATTAAGCAGCCAGGGGGTAAATACGAATGTTAATGTTGCCATGCCTTTAAGTACCGTAACTCCTGCTCCTTTAACTATTACAGCGAAAGATGTAACCAAAAATTTTGGCGCAACTTTAACTGGCGGGCCAGGTTCAACAGCATTCACCTCATCAGGTTTGAAAAATCTTGATGTTATTAACAGTGTAACTATAGCTTACGGTTCGGGTGGGGCATCTTCAGCTGCAGCCGGAACATATACAGGTTCGGTAGTGCCATCGGCACCCATCGGTACCGCTTTTGCAGTCACAAATTATACCATTACGTATGTGCCGGGTAATATTATTGTGAATGCCTTGTCAAGCCCGACCATTGTTGCAAGTCCGATAACAGGCGTATTTTCCGCTTGCGCCGGTACACCTTCCAATGTCATGCAATTTACAGTTTCGGGCAGTAATTTAACCGGCAACGTCACCGCAACGGCCCCAGCAGGTTTTGAGATATCGCTTACTGCCGGCAGTGGTTTTGGTAATAGCGTAACAGTTAACCAATCGGGTGGTACGGCAAACAGCACGGTGGTTTATGTGCGCACAACAGCATCGGCAGCAACTGGTAATTATCTAAGCAGCATCATATTAACTTCGGCAGGGGCAGCCAGCCAAAATGTTGATGTTTCAGGCACGGTATATGCACAGGCTACGGTAGCCCCGGTAGGCAACCAAATTGTTAACAACGGGGATGCTACTGCACCGGTTCACTTTACAGGTACAGGCGTGGTTTATCAATGGGCTAGCAGCGACCCGACAGCAGGTATCGGCGCGAGTGGTACGGGCGATATACCATCGTTTATTGCTACCAATAACACCAATAATTTTATTATTGCTACTATTACAGTTACACCAAAAAATGCGCTTGGCTGTAGCGGCACACCCATAGTTTTTACTATTAAGGTAAACCCGGCAGTAGTTCTAACTCCGGGCATTTCACCCGTCGGCCCGTTATCGCCGTTAAATACCATTTACGGTACACCGTCAACTGTAACCCAGTTTGGCGTATCCGGCGCTAACCTGTCATCTGGCATTTTGGTTACCCCACCGCCCGGGTTTGAATTAAGCCTTGACGATATCACTTTCAGCAATTCAATTACTGTAGGGCTGGGCGGAGCAGTTCAATTTACGAAGCCTTATATCAGGCTAAAAGCAACCACGGTTGTGGGTAGTTATGCGGGTAATATTATATTTAGCTCTGCAGGCAACGTAAATGCTACCCTGGCTATGCCAAACAGCACCGTATCGCCGGCCCCATTAACCGTAAAAGCCGATAATAAAAGTAAAGTTTACGGGTTACCTAATCCGCTCTTAACTATGAGCTATAGCGGCTTTGTAAATGGTGAGGGTATGCAGGTACTAACAACCCCTCCTAATATAACTACCACGGCCGCTTTAACATCTCCTGTAGGCCAATATCCTATTACATTAAGTGGTGGGGTAGCGGCTAACTATAGTTTTAATTATGTGCCGGGTGTGTTCACTATAACCCCACTTATTTTGGGCATAGTTATACCTAATACATTTACGCCTAATGGTGATGGCATAAACGATACATGGGCGATAGCAAACCTGGATACCTACCCCAATAGTACGGTTGAAATATTAAACCGTTATGGCGAACGGGTATATTTTTCATACGGGTATCCGGTTGCATGGGATGGAAAATATAAAGGTGTAAACCTGCCTTTCGGAACGTATTATTATATTATTAAACCCGGAAGCGGGAAAAATACAATTTCGGGATTTGTAACTATTATCCGATAATTTTAAGCTGATAATTAAATATTATAGATAAAAATATATAACGATAATTAAGAAAAGCTATATTCGTCATTTAGTGATGCTGTGTTTTATAATATGGGTTTTAATTTAACGTTAATTTGAACTTACAAATACCAGCAGCTGTGTAAATTATTAATGAAGAGGATTTTATACTTATTGATTTTTTTTGCTATTGGTATACAGGTAACATTTGCACAGCAGTTACCCCAGTATACGCAATACGTATTTAATAATTACCTTTTAAATCCCGCTGTTACAGGTATTGAAAATTATACCGATGCCAAAATGGGCTACCGCAGCCAGTGGACCGGTTTAGATGGCGCGCCGGTAACCAGCTACCTATCAATAAACTTGCCGATCGGTCGGAATTTTATTGAGGGTGATGCAACAGGATCTGTTGAAATGGGCGGAGTAAACCCATCAAGCCGGTTATATACCCAAAACTACCAGGCATCCGAACCACATCATGGCATTGGCTTTATGGTAGTGAGCGATAAGGCAGGCCCAATTACCCAAACCAATATTGATGCCACCTACGCTTACCATATAGGGATTGCACCGCGTTTAAACTTAGCTTTTGGTGTATCTGCCGGGCTTAACCATATTAGTTTAAATACTTCGGAAATCACGCTGGCAACACCGCTCGATCCTGCAATTTCTAACGGTAATAACAGCCAGTGGAAACCCGACCTGGGAGCAGGCATTTGGCTATACTCAGGCGATTATTATGTGGGATTATCGGCACAACAATTATTGCCCGAAAATTTGTATTTCAGCACTTCAAACACGGCTGTTGATGTCAGCAAAACTGTTCCGCATTATTTTTTAACAGCAGGTACCAAATTGTATGTATCAGACGATATAACGCTGCTGCCCTCATTTTTAATAAAAGAGATACAGCCCGTTCCGTTAACTTATGATATTAATGTAAAGGCATCTTTCCAGGATAAATTTTGGCTGGGCGGGGCTTATCGCCACGGCGATTCATTCGGCATACTGGCCGGCTTTAATTTAAGCTCATTTATTAATATAGGTTATTCGTACGATATTACTACATCTGCGTTAAATACCGTAAGTAATGGTACCCATGAAATAGTAATAGGTTTATTGCTGAATAACCGTTATAAGGTTACCTGCCCGCAACATGGGTTCTAATTCAGTTGGCAGTTGCCGGTAGGCCGTTAGCAGTAAAATTAAATTTGCCCACTGCAAATTCATAACTGCCAACTATAACTCCTTTCTCAACCTTGCCACCGGTATATTCATTTGCTCACGGTATTTGGCTACGGTGCGGCGAGCGATGTTATAGCCGGCATCTTTTAGTATATCGGTGAGTTTTTCATCGGCAAGCGGGTGGCGCTTGTCTTCTTTGCCTATATGTTCTTCCAGTATTTTTTTAACTTCTTTGTTTGAAACTTCCTCGCCGCTTTCGGTTTGGATAGCCTCTGAAAAGAATGATTTAAGCAGGTAGGTGCCATGCTCGGTTTGCACATATTTTGAGTTGGCTACCCGCGATACAGTTGATATATCCATCCCGATCCTGTCGGCAATATCCTTCAATATCATCGGCTTCAGGTTTTTATCATCGCCGGTTAAAAAAAACTCATACTGGTACTGCATTATAGCGTTCATGGTTTTCAACAGCGTTTGCTGCCGTTGCTTAATGGCATCAATAAACCATTTGGCCGAATCCAGCTTTTGTTTTACAAACTGTACAGCTTCTTTTAGTTTTTTATCTTTTTGCGAGGCTTTATCGTAATGCTGGAACATTTCCTGGTAAGAGCGGCTTACACGCAGTTCGGGAGCATTTTTTGAGTTTAAAGTAAGTATTAGTACACCATCGCTGTTTTTAATATGAAAATCAGGAATAACCTGCATTTGTTTGGTGTTCATTTCGCTCGAATCACCGGGTTTGGG
>Ga0206923_1220_pt1 | contig 10293 bp, 8 predicted proteins | sample Alteio_BWOrgHeat_64_FD_152961 | JGI IMG/M metagenome (GOLD analysis project Ga0206923, IMG submission 152961) | Enriched cells from forest soil in Barre Woods Harvard Forest LTER site, Petersham, Massachusetts, United States -... | ecosystem: Environmental > Terrestrial > Soil > Temperate forest > O...
CGGCCTTTATTTTTACCGTGCCAATGCAAAAGGTAATATAGCCGACTTTAAGGGAGCGATTACCGATTACGACCTGGCATTAAAATTAAATCCGGCAAATGCCGAAGCCTGGTTTTATCGTGCCAATGCAAAAGGCAACCTGGCTGATTATTCCGGTGCTATTTCCGATTATAAAAAGGCCATAAGCCTTAACCCTAACCTGCCAAACATATACTATTACCTGGCCAACGCTTCCGGTAATGCCAGTAACAATACCGAGGCGATTGAATTTTTTAATAAAGCTGTTGAACACGACCCTAACAACTCCGACCTGTATGTTTACAGGGGCATATCAAAGCAAAGCCTTGAAGATAAAGATGCGGCCCTAAATGATTTTAATAAAGCCCTTGAACTTGACCCCAAAAATGCCTGGGCGTTTCAAAAACGTGCTGATCTGAAAGTCGGGCGGCAGGATTACAGGGGAGCATTGGAAGATATAAACACATCAATGCAGTATGATTCGCAAAATGCCTTTTCCTATTACATAAGAGGAAAGGTAAAGGCAGGCCTTAATGATACCATTGGGGCATTAAAAGACTTTAATACTGCAATAGCCAATGGTGTAAACAGTAGTTATGCTTTTATTGGCCGTGGTAATTTAAAGTTGAAAATCCATAACATTAACAGCGCCATGCAGGATTTCAACAGGGCTGTTGAAATAAACCCGAACGTAAGAGATGCTTATTTAAACCGTGGTAATGCTGAATTTAACGCCGGCGATTACCAACATGCTGTTCTTGACTTTAAAAAGATGACAGAACTTGACCCAAAGAATATAGAGGGTTATGTAAAATTAGGTGACGCTTATATTGAAAATAACGACTGCGGCAATGCAGAGGCATTATTCAATTCAATTATTAAAACCTTACCTAAAGCAGCCGACCTGTATATTGGCCGTGGCCAGGCAAGGACATGCCAGAGTAAAACCGAAGAAGCCATTGCTGATTATAATATGGCTATTGAGCTTGATTCCACTTCGGCGCGTGCTTATGCCAATCGCGGTAACAGTAAGTTATTTAACAAGGATTATGACGAGGCTGCTAAAGATTTTGATAAAGCCATTTTATTGAACCAGGATTATGATGAACCATATTTTTTCAGGGCGAACATGAAAATGGAATTGAAGGATTACCAGAGTGCGGCAGATAATTATAACTCGGTTTTATTCGTAAATATCGATAACTCAAAAATATATGCCTATCGCGCACTTGCTGAGGCTATGCTGGGCGATACAGTAGCCATGCGTGTTGATTTTAATGAAGCAGTAAAACTGGCAGCAAGTAATTATGTGGTTTATTTAAAACGCGGTGCCGCAAAAGCGCAGTTAAAAGATTACCCCGGCGCACCTTTATAGTCACCTGTATTTATTTTCGCGTTCGCACGATAGTGGTATAGGTCAGGGTTTTTAGGTGTGGCTGCAATCGCCTCAGTAAAATCTATTATGGCCCCGGCATAATCTTTTGTATTGCTTTTTGCATTGGCGCGATAATAACGGGCATTGGGGTAGTTAGGACTGATTGCCAGTGTTTGGTTAAAGTCTTTTATAGCAGCATCATTGTTTTGTAGATTGCTGTAGGCGTTTGCGCGATAAAAGTAAACGTTTGCATCTTTGTCGTTTTCGTTAATGGCTTTGGTGAAATCAGCAATTGCGCCGTTGTAGTCTTTTTTATTGGCCTTTTCATTACCATATTGCATGTATTGAGCTGCTGTTTGTGCAAATACAGCGCAAGGCAGTAGAAAAAGTATGAAGAGTATTTTTTTCATAGGTTATTTACCACAATCGCATATTTTATTGACGATCATAGGCATTTAATGGCAGGCAAAATTTAATTAAATAATATATTAACGTGTTTTGTACGTAAAATACCTGCAAAGGTTGATAACCATTTATGATGCCATACAGATAAATAAGAATTAATATTCTGCAAACTGCTCATCGGGGTAGCACCACAACCAGCGTTCCCCGCGTTCGGCCGAGGCTATTACCGGGTGATGTTCCGCATGATAATGTTTGGTCATGTGTTTTTCGGGCGACGCATCGCAGCATAGGGTTACACCACAGGTTTGGCAGGTGCGCAGGTGTACCCATCGCCCGTTATGTTTTACGCATTCCTCGCAAACGTGGTCGTCGCTGAGTTTTACGGTTTTTACTGCTGTAATGTGTTCACAAAGGTTTTGCTCGTCCATAACAGTAAAAATAACTATTGTGGCGAATATTTAAAACAAAAAACCCTCCGGCGTATACCGGAGGGTTTTTATAAGGCAGATTATTTTTTTGTTAAAAATCTAAATCCATATGCTATACGCAGGGCTACTAAGCCATAATTATTATTCTCTCCCGAAAAACTCTCATAGCGTACACCTACATCCCAATGTTCATTGGCATATCCTACGCCGGGTGTCCATATAAATTTGGTTTGCCCGTCATGATTGTCTGTTTGTTCATAACCAACCCCGGCTTCAGCAGCAACATATATATTAGGTATAAAAAATTCTTTTAAACCCGCTTTAATAGGTATAACACCAAAGCTGTTAAATCTTTTGCCGGTAGCAGGGTTTATTTTAGAGAAAAAATGATAAGCACCGGAGGCAAGGGTAGCCGAGAAATTATCGGTCAGGCCATATTGAAGATGTATGGTACCGCCTAAAGAAAAATTCGAGCCGATACGTAAATTACCGGTCGGTTCTGCTGTTTCAAGGCCTATGCTAAGGCGCAGGCTGTTAGACGGCGTTATTTGTGCATTTGCATGTGTTGTTGTAAATAGGGCAGTAATTATAAAAGCTGCAACTATTAGTTTTAATGACTTTTTCATTGGTGAGTGAATTTTTGTTAAATGGTTGTTACTATTAGATATTACTGCCATTTATACAATTGCGTTGCCTGAAGCCTGCCTTTAATCCCGTATCTTATGATATTTTGCAGGTACGGATTGTAAATAAGCGTATATCGCATCCACTTCGTTATCTGTTAACCGCTGGAATTTTGGCATAGGTGGTTTTAAGCTGCCATCCGGTGCCTGTCCTTCTTTTACTGCCTTACGGAATTGCAGTATAGTAAAATCGCCAATGCCGGTATTTTTATCGACGGTAATATTTGATCCATAAACAATGCTGCCGTTTGACTCCTTGAATTTTATGCCGCCGGCTAAATAGCCTTTGCTTTGATTGGGAAATTGCAAATTGAGGGAAGTAAAGCTTTTTGAATGGCAGTGATAGCAACCAACAATGTCTATCAGGTAGGCGCCAAGCGCAATAGGGTTACTTTCAGGAGGGCGTTGAATGCCATCTTTATAAACTACCGGTTTTGCGGTCATGCCGTTATACATCTTACCGATAATATTAAAATGTGTAAGCCCTGCTGTCGTATCAGCAGCAGCAACGGCCGGGTCATCGGAGCGGAGATATGAAATAATATCATTGATATCCTCGTCAGACATGTTGGGTCGTAGCATATACGATAGGAAACGCCCGTCTTTCGCCACACCTGTTTTAAACAGGTACTTTAATTCTGCATCAGAATAGTGTGGAGGTATCCCATTTGTTTTTGAATGGGTTAAGTTAGCAGAGTACACTTTGCCTACAATGCCTGGTATATCATGCATTTGTGCGCCAATGAATTTGTTTACCGATCGATCATAATGACAGCCGGCACAAATAGTGAACGCAAGGTCTTTACCATGTTCAACCGCATGGGTTGATGGTGCAGCAGTATAGGCGGCCTTAGTGGTTTCAAATTTTGTTTTACAGCTGATAATGATGGCGCCCATTAGTGCGCACAGTATAACTATAAGGCTAAACTTTTTCATAGGCTTTGTTTATTGATTGAACAGGGGAATTATTAGCATTACGCTATTAAATTGCAGATGGGTTGCCTGTGGGAGATAATTATTGGCAATCTAAATTAACTGTGCCTCAATAAGTTTATAATATATTCCAGAAAATTACATTTTTTGCTTGCAGAATATGCATTTCTCTCTATATTTGCACTCCCAACGCGAAAGTAGCTCAGTTGGTAGAGCACGACCTTGCCAAGGTCGGGGTCGCGAGTTCGAATCTCGTCTTTCGCTCAAATCCCTTCCAAACCGAAGGGATTTATTGTTAAAAGGTAGACACCTGCTCAGATGGTGGAACTGGTAGACACGCAGGACTTAAAATCCTGTTCCCGTTAAAGGAGTGCGGGTTCGATTCCCGCTCTGAGTACAATTACAGCATACTGGCCGATCACAATTGGCCGGTATGCTGTTTTTACGCTGGAAACAGCGTTTTTCTCTCGTTATCCGGACATAATTTTACACTGCTACTCCGACATTATTCCGACATGAATAATTTCAGTGAGATGTTCAGCTTTAGCAGTAATCTTTGGTTTAACAACCGAAGAGTTTCAAACAACGGGTACGCCTCTTTATACCTGCAGGTAGTTATTGCAGGTAAACACGACGAGTTCCCTTTAAATCTTAAATGGCCGGTCGAATTTGTCGACCGCGATTCTTCTACATTGTTGCCCCGGTTCCTGGGCGACCCAGATGTGGTGGATTATAACCTGGTCATTCAGATCGAACGTTCCAAGCATTTTGAAATCCAGCGTAATTACCGCGTACGTAATGAAAACCTGGACATAAAAAGGTTTGCCCGTGAGAATATCGTATTTAATGATCGGGAGTGCTTTACTAAGTATATGGATGTAGAAGCGAAACGCCGGCTCACGCGCCGGGAGATCGACCGCAAAACCTATCAAAATGCGAATGCGACAAGAAAACTTATCGAACGTTACGATAAGACGGCGCTCTTCAAAAACATCAATCTTAAATGGATGAAGGGTTTCAAAACTTTCATGATAACCACTCCCTTTGAGGAAGGCAAACTGTATAAACCTGGTACGATTTGGGCGCGGATCAAGGAAACCAAAACTTACCTGCAGTTAGCGACACAGGAGCCACTTATCTATGTTAATGCTGAGGCGGTAAACTTTCCGAATCCCAAGCCGCCGGTGCAAACAACCTTTCTGAATAGCGAGGAAATCAGGCGCCTCATGATCTTGCACCGCAACGGCGTACTTACCGATATGCAGAACCGAGTGTTAGCCGGGTTTCTTTTCACCTGCTTTAGCTCACTCCGGATATCTGATCTGTACCGGGTGAATGCCAAATGGCAGTTAAATGATGGCTGCCTGGACTTTGTACCGAAAAAGAATGCGAAAAAGCAGAAACTTATTCATATTCCATTAATGCCAATGGCGCACAAGTTTATACATAAGATCACCGGTGAATATTTCGACCTGCCAAGCGAGCAGGAATTTAACAGGACGCTGAAGGAAATAGCGCCGCTGGCCAATATTAATAAACGGTTAACCAGCCACGTAGGCCGGCACACATTCGGCTATTTGTATATGACCAGTGTGGGTAATCAAAAAGGTCTGCAGGAAGTGCTGGGCCATAGCAAAGGGGAAACGACCGAGCGTTACGCTCACCTGGATGATGAGTACCAACGCGCGGCCGTTAAAAAAATTCAGGACAGGTTTTCCGATTTATTATAGATCAAAAAGCTTGCTGAGCTTGTCGTTCATCTCCAGGCATGTTCTGCGACGATATCCCTCGTCGTTTTCGGCACTTGCTGCTTTGCAATACTATTAAAATGCGATTTAAAGCTTTGATTTGGCTACTTCCAGTAAATCTTTTATTTTTTTCATATCATCAACATCGAAATCGGATTGCGATCGGGAATCATATTGCTCCAGTTTCACATAACCCCGCCATTTGCCTTTGTAGTTAAAGGCACCTGCACTAAATCCGTCTCTACTCCTGAAATTGTATTCTACATCGTTATCAGGCGGCGCTGCAGTAACTACGGTAGTTAAGCAATAATCAAAGGTTTTGATTAGGCCGTCAAATTCATCTGCGTCTAAAAAAGCTATGATGGTGGAAGCGTAAGTACCGTATCCGGTGTATTCCATTCGTAAGCCGCGTACCTGAGTGTTATTTACGATATTGGTTATTGTAAGAACCTGGAACTTTACGCCGGCTACTTTCCCTAGGTCTTGGTATTCCTTTTTTTGCAGTTCCCCCGATTTTTCCGAAATAGCTTCGATTTTCGATAATGGCTTGTTTTCTTGTTTAGTCGCCTGGCCAAATGTGGCAACGGAAATCAAAATCGGAAGCAATAGAATTAGTTTTTTCATGATTTTAAGATTTAAGTTTTAAGCCCTAAACCTAAAAAAAACCTACGAAAAATCAAAACCCGCCTGTGAGTGCAGGTCATAAATCTTTCACCCATTTACCGAGTTTGTAATCTGCGCCATCTTATCATCATTGTCTTGTACCAAACGATTACTGAGAACAACCTTTTTTTGATCAGATATAGTAATCAGCGCCAAAGCTTTATTGTACATAGCTTCCATTCTATCGAAATGTGCCGGCGTAAATTGATGGCCACCTTCACTTCCTGGTGTGGATGCACCGGTGGCCGTCGGTGTAGCATAAACCGGGATTCGGGTACGGCTTGTATTTGCAGCAGTAATGACTTTTTCGTAATTAACAGTTTTGCCTTGGCTGCCCAGCAATGCGTTTACAAGATTAGGATTCGCCCTTGCGGCCTTTTTTGATATAATTGGTTCACCGCCTTCAATATTTGCGACCAGGTTACCAAGAGCATCTGTTACATTCAGACCACCGGCAGAGTGCGATGCGCCGGTAGGCAGAATACCACCAGATGCAAATTGTGGCGGTTTTTGAGCCGCAATAATACCAATACTAGCAGCCGTTTCCGCAGCAAGCGCTATGGCTAGAGGAATAGCTTCTGGAAAGCCCGGGTCAATCCATAGCTTGATTGCGCCCAACGCGCCGGCAATTAATGCCTGTTTTATAGATGCACTTTGATCAGCCTTCCATTTCTTCTGTTTTAACTGGGCCTCCTGTTTATCATACTTGTTATTAATAGCAGCTTTTTGCGAAGCAGTTAGATTTATGTTATTCAGTTCTTTTGCACGCTGGCTTTCCAGTTTTGCGGTTTGTGCATCCAGATCAGAATTTCGATTATTTTGGGCGATTGTAAAGCCCGCATTGGCGATCGTTTGAGCTGCAGATACCTCTGCTTCTAACTCTTGTTTTTGTTCCTCCTTTTTTTCCTGGGCGACTTGAGCATCATTTTTTTTATTTAACTCGGCTACTAACTCGTCATATTGCTTCTGATCGATTAATTTTTTATTGAGCTGATCCTTAAACATGGCCAGCTCTTTATCATACTGCTTTTGGATCTGAGCAAGCTTGCTTAGACCTTTATCATCAGTTATGCTATTATATTCATCCCTCAGCTGCTGCATCTCTTCCTGGAATTTCTGTTCCTGGGAGAGTTGCGCATCATTGGTCGATTTTTGGTTAGATATTATACGGTTGGCCTCGACATTTAACAAGCCGTCAAGATCACCGCTGGCGAGATTTTTTCTTAAACCGTCATAAAATTCATTGTTTTTTTGAATTTGCTTATCCAGGTTACCTGAGAAATTCACCGTTTGCTCGTCCTGATACTTTGCTATAGCTTCGGTCGTTTCCTTAGCTTGTTTAATCCGGAGGTTATCTAATGCATCATCTTTATCAGAATTTATTTCGCTGATCTGGTTATTACTGGTGGCGATTGCCTTTTTCTTTTGCCCTGGCGTCAGGTCTTTACTTAACCGGATTTTTTGCTGATAATCTTGCTCCTTCTTAATGAGGTCATTGTATTTTTGAGCTGCAGCATCTAACTCTTTATCATAAGTGCTCTTGGTGTCGGAAAGCTCCTTATCATTAAGTTTGTTTAAATCGTAGGTGAGATCTTGCTGCATTTGCAACAACTCAGCAATCCGTTTCTTTTTTGCTTCAATCGCGGCGAGGTCAGCTGCTGATGGGCCCGATGTAGGCGCCTGAACAGGTTTGGGTTTTCCATCGTCAACACCTGTGAATTTATCATCTATACCAAGTTCCTTTTTTAATTTATTACGCGCCGCGAGCAATTTATCTCCAAAATTTGTTGACTGCTGCACCTGATCTAGATATGCTTCATAATTATTAAGCGCCTGACTTGCGTAATAGGTAGGGTCAAAAACGCCGCCATGAGAAAATAAGGGTTGATTAGGCATCGACTTGAACTGGTTTACTAATGCTAATAACTTTTCGTAGGCAGTACCATCCGGGATTTTAAATTCAGGGAATTTATCGTGCAGCTTGTTTATTTGTGTCCGCAAATCATCTTCGGCCTGCAATTGTTTCATTCTTAATTCAGCTGTCGATTGATTTTGTTTTTCAATTTCCTCATCCTTCTTCGCCAGAATAATTCGATTAATATACTTTTCGTTAAGGTTATTTACTGCATCAGCAACATCTTTATTTGATGCTTTTTCAGCGTCAAGGTTTTTTAAAAGGTCAGGGTATTCACTTTTTAACTGTTTAATTAGCGTGATACGGTCCTGCTCACTGGTATTGGTATCAGTAATTTGCAAACCCAGATTCCGCATCTTATTACGTTCATCTTCCAAAGTTTCGGAAAGCTTTGTACTGGTTAATTGCTCTATATACTTTAAAAACGGGGTTAAAAAATCAGCTATCAATGATTTTCCTGAAAGGATCCATTTACCAATATTTTCTGAAATATTTCCTAGCATGGTGGCGTATGCCTGGGCTTTACCGACATCAGTGCTGCTCAACGCCTTTGCGGTACCGCCAAACTCCTTATTTAATTCGGCCAGGATGATCTTTTGGGCGCCCATCATATTATTGCCGTCCTGCATAGCCTTAATTTGTTCCTTCTGTTGCTCAGTGAATGTTACCCCAACCTTTTTTAAGGAAGTAAGACCGTTGATAGGATCATTCAGCGCTTTGCCTACTTGTATAGCTGTTGCTTGAATTCCTTCCATTGATACACTGCCCTGGTTCATTGCAGCAGTCATGTCAACAATTGCCGGCAATGCTTTTTCGTATATTGTACCGCGTACGTTAGTGAAGGTCAATAACATTTCTTCGCCTTTGGCTATAACATCATCGTCAACCCCGGTCTGATCCATTAGGGTTTTTTGGAAACCCTCCAACGCTTTTCTACTTTCACCGGCTACGCCACCCGTCGATTTTATTACCGATTGTAGTTGAGTCTGTGTTTTTACCGCTTCTTTGTAAGCATCTTCAGAACCACTGATCAGTTCGTCAATGGCATCCAACGCAGAACGTACCCCGCGGGATATTAATGTACCTATAGTAACACCGGCTGCAATGCGCTGCACCTCTTCAAATCCTTTCTTCCAGTCACTAAAAAGGCCTTTGTTAGCTTCGCTTACACCATAGATCTGCTGTTTCCAAACAGCATACTGAGCGTTTAACTGTTGAAGTTTTTTTGCTTGCTCTGCATATTGTGGCGTATTTTCATTCAGGTTTTTAACCAGGTTGATTTGTTCCTGGCGAAGCTTATTAAGCTGCTGAAACGTAGAAATAGCCGCCTGGCCGTTAATTTTTACGTTTAATATAGCGTCTTCAGATTGTGTTGACATGATTTTATGATAAGGTTACAATTTCCGTAGTATTGAAAACAGATTCAAGGTCAGCTAAAGTGTTGATCCCGTAATCCTGGATAAGGATCGTGCGCAGGATAGCAATCTCCCTTGTTTTCGTTTTACTATACCATGGTTTGGGCTTTCGGCCATAGCGATGCAGCTGGCCGTTGTTCTTTCGATATTTCTCGAAGTTACTTGAGCCGCGGCTGCCGATCGGAACGCCCCGGCCGACGCCCATATCTACAAAACGGCCATATTGATGAAATTTAAAAACAACAGCTTCAACATTTCCGCCATTTTGCTGCAGGTGATAAGTGAAGCTTTTCCATAAGTTGCCATCAAGCCGGCCGATATTGTATTTGTCCATGGCTTCATGGAAACGGTCGATGACGACCTCAGCCCATCCGTTGACTACGGCTTCAATATCCTTAAACTGGTTTAACATATCCTCCGTATATATCGCCTATAATCTTATAATCGGCGGTGGCCAATATTGTCGGATCATTCTGCAGGTTATATCTTGTAACCTGAAAATAAGGTATAGTTCCAAACGCAGAAATGCCGATGTATTTTTGAGTTTGAATTACATCTGGCAACTGGTAAACGCTGCTGCTGGCGGTTTCTCTGAAATGCTCATTATTAATAGATCCATTTCCGGTATTTACCAGGATGGTATTGCTGTTCATGTATACCCACAAATTGGTTACTTCTTTTGGTATCGTGCCGGCCTCATCACTATAAAA
>Ga0206923_1221_pt1 | contig 10289 bp, 9 predicted proteins | sample Alteio_BWOrgHeat_64_FD_152961 | JGI IMG/M metagenome (GOLD analysis project Ga0206923, IMG submission 152961) | Enriched cells from forest soil in Barre Woods Harvard Forest LTER site, Petersham, Massachusetts, United States -... | ecosystem: Environmental > Terrestrial > Soil > Temperate forest > O...
GAAATCTCCGCCAGAAGTTTGTCGAGTTTCGCGCGGTCAGAACTCTGTGCCAGATCGAGATGGGCCAACTGCGCGACTTCGGCATACGACGTGCAGTCGCGTCGGGTCGCCACATCCTGAAGATACTGATAAATCTGCTCGTGCATCACGGCTCCGTCGCGGCGATACCAAGTTTACGGACATATCCGTTTCCGTGAAACCCGGTGGACTTCCTCGATCGCGCAGGCGGTCATGGCCGCGCCCAACAGACTATCCAGACAATCAGGATCTGGCATGAGAGGCCACACCCTCTCACATGGACAAGCTATAGACTACAGACGCGCTTTTCAATACTAAAGGGGAGCCGCGAAGCTTTTTGGAGTGCCCTATTGCCGGCGAATGCTGCGAAGGTGGCCGAAACCGACGAGTTTGCGGCGCTGTTCGTCCCAGAGCCGGAACGTGAACGACTTGAAGCTGGAGAACAGGGTGACGGCCGGCACAGTTTGAAACAGGGGCTCCGCTTTGTGACATTTCTCCAGATTGTAATTGGGGATGCGGGGGCTCAGGTGATGGATGTGATGGAAGCCGATGTTGCCGGAGAACCATTGCAAGATCTTCGGCAGTTTGTAGAATGAACTGCCCTGCAACGCCGCCGTGGTGTAATCCCAATCTTCACGCCGGTCCCAATACACACCCTCGAATTGATGCTGCACGTAAAACAGCCACACCCCAACCGAACCGGCCAACGCCGTCACCGACACCTGAATCACCAAGTACGCTTTCCACCCGAACACCGCGCTCATGGCGACGGCCATTCCCAAAATGGCAAGATTCGTCCAATATACCGAGTGACGCTCGCGCTTGCTCGCGGTCGATCTGGGAAACCGCTGATGAATGAGAAAGAGATAAAGCGGCGCAAGCACGAACAGAATAAACGGATTCCGGGCCAGTCGATACGCAAACTTTTTCCAACGGGACGACTCGAGGTATTCCTGGACTGTCAGGGTCCACACGTCGCCCATGCCCCGCCGATCGAGGTCGCCTGAACTTGCGTGATGAACGGCGTGTTCCCAGCGCCACTGGAAGTACGGCGTCCACGTCAGCACGCCCGTGATAAATCCCAACGCGTCATTGACCTTGCGCGACTTGAAATACGAACCGTGCCCGCAATCGTGAAAAATGATGAAGACGCGTACGAGAAACCCGCTGGCCAGGATCACCAGTGGCACGGTCAACCAATACGACACCGACAAGCTGAAATACATCAGGACCCAAAGCCCCACGTACGGAACGAGTGTGTTGACGATTTGCCACACGCTGCGTCCCACCGCCGGCACCTGGTATTTGGCCACGACCTCTTTCCAAGGCATCGCCTGAGATTGACGCTCACTATCCGTGAAAACTGTTTGCTCGATCATTATCTATATCCTTCCTCCTTGTACAACCGGCAAGGGAGACCGTCTGCTGTGCAACTGGTAATATACGCCCCAATCGTCCCAACGGCAACAACCAAAAACGTCACATCGGGACATCGCCGTGGGTCGCGTGACGAGAATCGATTCGACCTACCACGGATACGCGCCCATGTCGTCGAGGGCGAGCAGGTAATCGCCGACCATTCGTCCCTGGCTGTCGAGGATACGCGGCGTGGCGATGGCAGCCAGAATCCGCTGCGCGCGCGTGCGCCAGATGGCCTCACCGTTCAGCTTGGCGAGCCCGGCGAAGAAACGCACACATACGACATTATAGACAAATGGCTGGTGGCGGCGCGCGAACACTCCGGCTGCATTCTCATCAGGCGTGTGCTCGAAATAAGCGCCAGATGTTATGTCCTCGAAATTGCTCGCGGCGGCCAGCGCGATGCGTTCCGCCCCGTCGCGATACTTTGCGTCGTCGGTGACCGCCGCCAGCCGCGTCAGCCCCCAACCAAATGCCGCCGCGTCCGCGAGGTAGAACGGGCCGGATTTTTTATCGGCATCGTGCCGGACGCTTCCATCGGTGGCGACGTGTGACGCGAGGATGGCGTCCGCGGCACGGCGCGCGCGTTTCAAGATGGTGCCGTCATGCGTGACTTCGTAGACCGTGCAGAGCGCAGCGATGGCCAAACCATTTTCGTCCGCATATACATGCGTGTCGATATGGGGAATGCCGAGTTTGCGACGGCCGGCATCGCCGAGCGCATAATAGGTGTGACCATCAACGAACGGTTTATCCTTCTCATGCGCGTTGAGGTCGGCGTCCTGCGTCGCGAAGAACGTGCCATTGCTCGACGTGAAGAACTTTTCGAGATAGCCGTCGATCTTCCTCGCGTCGGCGAGAAAGGTGGCGTTGCTCGTTGCCTGGTAGCCGCGCGCGGCGGCTTCAAGATTGGCAGCCTGATACGCCATCAGTTTCTCGTAGTGCGGCTCGTTCCAGTTACTGGCGGAGGAGTATTGGGAGATGCCGCCCCACACGGGATCGATTAGCGCGCGCTGTTTGTCGAGACTGAACACGGCGCGACGGAACGCATTGGTGTCCCCGTGCGCGCCGCGCCGAAATTCAAGCTCGATGTTCGCGCCCAGCGGCGCTTTCTGCTGACGACCCCACCCACCCTCGTCGGGGTCGTACCACTCGTCCATATCCCGCGTGACGCGGACGCCAATCCAGCCGAGCGCGTCAACGGGCGCGGATGGATCGGCGGCGATGTGACTCGACTCTTTCGGATTCGTCCGCTCAATGTCGGCGAGTGCGGATTTCAATTCTTCCGGCGCGAGGTAACCGCGGAATTTTCCCACCTCTTCCGCGTTAGGCGAGAAAATGATGGTCGCGGGCCAACCCCAGTTGCCGTAGCGCTCGGCGAGGTCGGGCCGCGCGTCAATATCGACGCGGATGGCAACGAAACGGTTGCTGAGAATGCGGCCAAGGTCGGGGTCCACATAGGTCGTCTCGTCCATCACATGGCACCAGTGGCACCATTCAGCGGCGCAATCGAGCAGAATGAAGCGGCGTTCGCGTTTCGCCTGCGCAAATGCTTCGTCCGACCACGCGACCCACTGGAATTGCTGTTGACGGCCGCGCTTGCGGGCCTTGGTGATATTGACGCCGTCGGGAACATTGGCGGCGAAGATGGTGACAGCGGATCCAAACAGGCAAATAGCGAGGAGACGTTTCATCGCTGGCAGAACCAGCCGAAGGAGGTCCATTCCTGAAACCAGTGCTGGATCTGCGACGCAGAGTCTGGTTTCAGCGCGGCGCAAGCTTTCGCCAATGTCGCACCTCGTTGCAGGGCGCGCAGAATCTCGAACTGTTGGCGCGTCACTGGCTTGTAATAAACGGAGCAATTCATCCGATGCACCGCGATGTACAACTGCTGCGGTTTCAAGTGGCGGAAACTGAGGCGAGCTTTATGTCGGTGGCGAAGTCCGACGGCATTGCTCGCCTCGCCACGCAACCGTTCGTCGCCTTTCTTGGCCGCGATAAGCAGGTCGTCCACAGGATAGCGCACATCGAGCAGCGTGATGTAAGGCTGCAAGGCGAGGCGGATTTTCGACGGTTGCCGGCCCAGCAAATCATCAACGTGGATGGCGGGTTTCGCCCCCTCGTCGAAGGCGACGATGTTCGCCCACTCGATACGCACCATGTCGAGCGCGAGCCGTTTATGTGGCGTAATCCATTTGGGCTGCGCACGCAAAAACTTCTCCAATCGGCTGCCGAGATTGCGGAGCGAGAACGATTGCGACGGGTAACGGGCGATGTATGCCCGCGCCAGACGGTCGAATTTCCGGTCGCCAATCACCGCCCGCAAGCCGGGGTAATCGTCGTAGAAGCAGTCGATGACGCGGTACCAGTATTGCCGGTTGTAAATCTCGAGGCGCTCGAATGACGTGAGGCGGTCGTTGGGCTTGACGATGGCGTTCGCCACTCGGGTGGAAGCCTTCTGCATGTGATTGCCGTCGCCGAGCGGACGCATGATCGCGCCGGCCATGAGCGCCTGTAATTCACCCAGTTGCCTCGACGAGGCTACGCTAAGCGGTCGCGGTGTTGTGCTCGATTGCGTGGACGAACTGGTTGGCTTTGAGCGCCTCATTATGAACCTCATCAAACGACGGGATGCTGTCGTCCCACTCGAGCAATGTCGCGGTTTTGCCGACCAGTTTTGTGGCACGGGAATACAACTGCCACACAGGGTCGAGAACGGGATGATCGTGCGTGTCGAGAATGTACTTCTTGAATTTGGAATGGCCCGCGATATGGATTTGCGCGACGCGATGGTGCGGGACGTTGTTGACGTAATCGTACGGATTGAAATTGTGGTTCTTCGACGAGACGTAAATATTATTCACGTCGAGGAGAATCCCGCAATCGGCCTGCTCGACAACTTCGGTGAGAAACTCCCACTCGGTCATTTCCGAAGCGTGGAACTCGGCATAGCTACTGACGTTCTCGACAGCAATGGGCACCTCTAGAAAATCGCGCGCCTCGCGGACCCGTTGCGCCGTGACTTTCGCCGCCGCGAATGTGTACGGCATTGGGAGCAAATCGTGCGTGTAGCGGCCATCGACGCTGCCCCAGCATAGATGATCGGACAGCCACGGTGTCTTGGTACGCTTGACCAAGGCTTTCAGCTTCTTCAGGTGCTCGCGGTTCAACTTGTCGGCGGAACCGAAGTACATCGACACACCGTGCTGAACGACGCGGTATTGTTCGAGGATCTGGTCGAGGACTTCGAGCGGGCGACCGCCATCCACCATGAAATTTTCGGAGATGATCTCAAACCAATCGACGACGGGCTTGCGCGTGAGGATGTGCTGGTAATGCGGCAGGCGCAGGCCGATGCCGATACCATAATCCGTAAAGCCGTTGAAGCGATTGGCGGGCATATCTAATGTTGGTGGGGGCGGTTTATGCCGCCCCCACTTCCATTACACAAACACTGTGTGAGGCTACTTGCTCGGCGTGTTGGTGCTGCAGCCGCCCTTGCCCTTGCAAGAGTTCTGGCCTTTGCAGCCGTTGTCGCTGCCCTTGCAGCCGCCCTGACCCTTACAACTGTTCTTCCCCTTGCAATCGTGCTTGCCCTTGTCGCCGGTGTCATCCATCTGGCCCCAGTTCGCCAACGTCGTGCCCTTCGGACTCGTCGTCGTCTGGCCCGCGTACGTGCGCGCGACCGCGCCGGTCATCAATCCGGCCAAGGCTGCTCCTGCTACCAATGCTTTCGCGGATCTCTTCATCACTTCTCCTCTGGTTGGGTTTGGTTTGTTTAGAGAGCCCGTACCCACATGCCAAACAGGAACGGACCTCGGTTTACGTTTCTGGAAAGGTTGGACGGTGAAGATTGCTGAAAATTCATCGAGAAAGACACGGTTGTGAAGGTTTGCAGCACGTCCATATGATGCTCGTCAGGCCGGTTGGTTCCGTAGATTTTCGCCATGCTTCACCGTATGCAATGAATACGATTCGACAACGAATTTGGATTTCTCCAGGCAGCTTCACAGCCGCCCGACCCGCCATCCCGTCTTACGCCACGGCCACAGAGTAACCAAATGCGTGCCCGAAAGCAAATCCAAATGAAGCGTCAGTTCTTCGCGCCCTTTTTCCCGCGCATCCCGGCGATCACGGCATCGAGGGAGAATACACCGGGACCGAAAACGAGCACGATCACCGAGGTCAACAGAAACAAAAACTCGGCGGCGGACAGAAAATCATCGGGCTTGTTGAAAATGTTTTTGACTGCCTCCGAATCTGCCGTCAGGTAGGCCACGATCATGGTGACGATCAACGGCACCGTGATGATCCGCGATCCCAACCCGAGCAGGAGGAGGAGCCCGCCAAAACATTCCGTGCTGCCCGCCATGATGGCATTCAACTTCGGCATCGGGATATGAAGCGTGTCGAAAAAACCAGCGGTTTTATCGAGGTTCATGAGCTTGCCTTTGCCCGTGAGGAAGAAGTGCCACCCAAAATACAGGCGCAGGACCAACAAGACCGCCGATTGCAACTTCGAGACGATTGCGACCCACAGACGATACAGTTTCTCCATAATCACGCCGCGCAACCCACGCGTCTCCTCTATCGTTGATGAAGCTCCCGAGTTGCGCGGAGCATACTCTCGGCGTGGCGCAATTTCAATACATCATAATCGGAACAACCCGAAACGCATCCCTCAGACTGCACATAGCACGTCCGCGTCGAGTGGAACGGCGAGGACACGGTTTTCTGGCAGTGCTTTGGCCGTGATGCCGACGTGCCCGTGATGGTCCGTCACGACGATGGCCCCGAAGCGCTCGTCATTCATATGAATAAAACATGGGCCGTTGCAGACCCGTGATGAGGGAAGCTGCAATACAGTCATATATGTGCCCGGATAGGTTGCTTCGATGGCGGTGATGAATTTACCGGTGACCACCTCGTCGCGATACTCAAACGAAATGGTTTGACCATGGTAAGTGTCGTTGATTTCGTGAATGCGCTTCTGGGCACGTTCGATAAGTGCGTCACACGCCTCGAGGCTTTCGCCCGCGAATACGTTCAGTCCTTCCAACCGACCCGGCATTCGTGACCGTAATCGTTTTATTCTCATTGTGGACCTCCGTTGCGTTTTTGTTCTCATTTCAACGGTGCCAGTCTACCGCGAGCGGGGTGACATTGCCTATTGGGTAGGTGGCTGAATGTCCTATGGGAAGAATTCCTAGGCGGGGCGGCTGCGATTAGATGCAAACGGAAAGACCGGAAGCGGTTTCGTAAGTCTCCGGTGGCACAGGCGTCCCTGCCATGTGGGGCTGAATCGTGACAGGCACGCAGGCCTGTCCACCATTTATGAGATGGGTCCTACAGAATCCCCGGCAGCGATCCGTTAAATTCAACGGGCGCGCCGCTGCCCTGAAATTCTTGCAGAAGAATCTTGAGTAGATCAGGGGCAAACTGTTTGCGAATCTTGAGGGCTTCGGTGCGCGCGAGCAGATCGCAGCGTTCGTTCAACTCGTGACCAGCGTGGCCCTTAAGCCATTTCCAGGTGATGCGATGCCGGGCGGATTCCGCGTCGAGTTCCTTCCAGAGGTCCTGATTTTTTACCGGTGTTTTGGTCTTCGTTTTCCAGCCAAGCGCTTTCCAGCTCTTCAGCCATGCGGTAATGCCGTCACGGACGTACTTTGAATCCGTGAAGAACTCGACTTCGCAAGCCTCCGGCAACGCGCGAAGCCCCTCGACGGCAGCCTGAAGTTCCATGCGATTGTTCGTGGTGGCGGGGTTGCCGCCGCTGATTTCCTGATGATGACTTTCCCAAGCGAGTATAGCCGCCCAGCCGCCCGGCCCGGGATTGCCCTCGCAGGCGACGTCAGAATATAATGTCACTTTTTTCATGGAGGTGTCAGGTAGAACTGTCGATCACCATTCTACAAATGGTAAAGCGGTGACGCCATTGACCTATTGCTGCTATCGCAGAATACTGGTGCGTTCATGAGAGCCTTAATTCCTCGCTGGCTTTCCGCAACGCCAGTTTTTTGACTTTCCGAATGGCGCGCTCTTCAATCGCTCCATCCGCAATTAATAGCCTTACCCAGTCTTGTAGCTGGAGCTTGCGGACCTGCAATTCCTTCGCGAGATCATCCAGTGTTTTGGGCTTCTCCAGCCCCTTCAGGATCAGGGGTTTCACCACTTCGTACACCGATGCTGCCAGCGCGGCTGGATTTGCCTCTTTGGTTGGCGGTGTCTCACGGACACGCCAAGACTGGTCCGGCGGTTCAGGTTGTACGGCGGTTGGTAGTGTTTCCGTTGTCGCCGGCACTGATGCGGTAGTGCGAGCCGAAGCATTCTTCAAAGCTTCCTTCAGATTGCCGTTCAGCGCATCATCCGGGAATGGCAAGCCGCCGAGCTTGATCAATTCATTATTCCCCTTCGGCACGTTGGTGCCGGTTCTCACGAAGACCGGTTTACCGCCCTCGCGCTTCAGTTCTTCCTCGGCACCGGCCCAAGTACCGCCTTGCTCGTGGTCCGCGCTCACAACGACTGCGTGATCGGCGAGCGCATAGATGTATTTGTTGCGCCCCATCGCATTGCCGACATTGAAGCCGGCCTCCGGGTTGAAGGTTGAAACCAAGACCAACTGCCCGTCCCGGATTCCCTCCCGGTATTTCCCAGATACCGCTGCGCGCAGAAGACTGTCTGCCATGACACCAACAACGCTGCCACCAGCTGAGAACGCTCCATGCATGGCGGTTTCGTCCACGCCTCTTGCAGCACCCGATACCAGCTGCATTCCTTCCTCGGCCGCACATCGGCCCACCTCCCGGGCAAAATCCGCGGCATCCGTATCAATGTTTCGCGAACCCACCACAGCCAGCCCGCCTTTGGACAACAACTCGCGCTCACCGGCTCCATACAGGATCGGGGGCGCGTTGCGCTTGAGATGCTGCTTCAGCCGCTGGGGATAACCCTGATCACTGCGGCACAGTACCCACAGTCCCTTGTTCGTCCACTTCTCAATCGCCAGCGCCATGGCGCCGCCTCGTGCCAAAAGTGCTTTCATACGGACGACATCCGCGGGCAGAAACGGGTCGTCCAAAGCATGCAAATTTGCCGCATTCAACAGGTCGGACGGCCACCAATCTCTGCGAATCAACCACGTGGCGACCTCATCATATTCCTTGATGCTCAAGGGTGAGAGCCCAGCGTCGTCACCTGCGCCGAAACGTCCGCAAAGCAGCAAGATGGCCTTCGCGTTTTCTGTGATCTGTTCCGTTATCATGGTTCGTGCTCCTCAATCTGTTCGCGGTGAGTTCAGCGCCAGTGCCACTGGGAGTACCGCCGGGCATCCTGCTTGCCGTAGCAGTGCTGCTGCCACTGTGAATGTCCACCGCGAATCCACCATGTCATCGACCAGCAAGGCCGGTCCCGCAGGCATCACAGCTTCCTCCACTTCAAATGCACCGTCCAGATTTTTTACCTGCTGATAACTGTTTTGCATCGATTTTTGCTGCTGGTTCTGTCGGACCTTCTTGAGACATGGCACAAACGGGAGATCCAACTTGACTGCCAGTCGCGTGGCGAAATCCGGAACCAAGTCCGGATGCGCGAGAGAGGGAACACAGGTTACCCAAGTCGGCTTCGGCGTTGGGTTCCATTGCCCGATCATCTGGAGACATCCATCCACGAGTTCATCCGAAAATCTTCGCGCATGATATTTGCCGTCACGGACCATTTGTCCCCAGCCGGCATCGCCCCAAAGTGACAGTGCGCGACCTTCTTCGGCTAACAGACCGGGATCAATATTCCTTCCGCCGAGAGGATAGTGCTCAAACATGTCCTTCATGGGCCATTGCTTCCTAGGATCGAGAATCTGGTAACTGCGCCTCAAGAAGATTCCAGCTTGGTTCGCCAAGTCTGCGCTGATAGTCGCCGGCACCAGTTCGCGTCCAAGGCAGTTCGCGCATTTGCCACACTTGCCAGAACTCGAGTCGTCCAACGCCCTGCCAAGAAACTGCATCAGGCAGTCGCCGGTCTGCATGTACTCGATCATCTGTTGCTGCTCGGCTTTTCGCAGTTCACACAATCGCCGTATTTTTTCGTGATCCATCGCGTACTGGATCGGTGTGGCATGCCAACGAGAGTCAATCTTGGTCACGGGAGACGGCGATTCGACCGAGAGCAGTTTCAGCGTTTTCTGGAAATCACCATACGATAAGTTGAGTTGCTTCTGCAGCATGGGCACGGAGAGGCCGTCGTTCGCTGCGTTCAGAGCCTTGAGCACTTCGTCCACATGCGCCTGCGGCGGGAAAGCCGAGCGGATGAAGTAGTCGGTGATTTCCTTGTCTTCTTCTCCGCCCAAGAGAATGCCATAGGCGTGATCGACCGCTCGACCCGCACGCCCGACCTGCTGGTAGTAGTGGACAACCGAACCGGGTCGCTGGAAATGAATCACGAATCCCAAATCCGGTTTGTCGAAGCCCATCCCAAGCGCAACGGTCGCCACCAACGCCTTCACTTCATTTCGCAGAAGTTTCTGTTCTAGTTCCTCCCGTCTGTGGCTATCGCCGCCTTTCATTGTCTCGCTGTCGTCGGTGCCCACCTGCGAATGGTAGGCCTGAACATCATAGCCGTTGCGCTTTAGCCATTCTGTCACCCGTTCAGCATCTCGAACAGTGAGGGTGTAGATGATCCCGCTACCCGGCAGATTCTTCAGATGTTCGGCAAGCCACGCCATTCGCGCCGAGGGACTTGGCAACCAGATATTCTGGAGCGCCAGACTTTCCCGGATTAACGGGCCTCGTACTACCGCCACATTCCCAAGCTGGACAGCAACATCCGCGACGACGCAGTTGTTCGCAGTCGCGGTGGTG
>Ga0206923_1222_pt1 | contig 10255 bp, 7 predicted proteins | sample Alteio_BWOrgHeat_64_FD_152961 | JGI IMG/M metagenome (GOLD analysis project Ga0206923, IMG submission 152961) | Enriched cells from forest soil in Barre Woods Harvard Forest LTER site, Petersham, Massachusetts, United States -... | ecosystem: Environmental > Terrestrial > Soil > Temperate forest > O...
CGTTCCTGCAAACTGAAGATCGCGTTGCCGGTTACTTTGCCGTCGCGGTCCGAGACCAGCGATCCCGTTGGGCGCGTTGGAATATCGCCCTGCCACTCGATGTAGCCGTGGAACAGCGAATTCAGAATCGCCGTGCCGCGCGTGTCGGTGAGAATCTCGCCACGGAGCCCGATGAGACCCCGCGATGGAATCGCAAACTCAAGCCGTACCCGACCCGACCCATTGTTGATCATCTTGCCCATCTTGCCCTTGCGGCTGCCGAGCTTCTCGATCACCACGCCGATAAACTGTTCGGGGCAATCGATAACGAGCAGTTCGAGCGGCTCCATCTTCTTGCCATCGATCTCCCTGGTCAGAATCTCGGGTTTACCCACGGCGAGTTCGAAGCCTTCGCGCCGCATCATCTCGATGAGAATCGCGAGCTGCAGTTCGCCGCGCCCCAGCACGCGGAACGTCTCCGGCGAATCCGATTCCACCCGGATCGAAACGTTGGTCAGGAGCTCTTTGTCCAGGCGGTCGCGAATATTGCGCGAGGTAACAAACGTTCCTTCTTTGCCCGCGAATGGCGAGGTGTTGACGGTAAACGTCATGCCGATCGTCGGCTCGTCGATCTGAATCGGCGGCATCGGTTTCGGATCGAGCGCACTCGTAATCGTTTCGCCGATCGTAATGCCTTCCACGCCGGCCACCGCAACAATGTCGCCGGGCAGCACGATGGTTTCATCCACGCGCTTCAGGCCCTCGAACGTGTACATCTTCGTGATCTTGGTTTTGTGCAGCGTGCCGTCCAGACGGCAAATCGCCACTTCATCGCCGTGCCGCAGTGTGCCCTGAAAAACCCGGCCAATAGCCAGGCGACCCAGGTAATCGCTGTAATCGAGGTTGGCAACCTGCGCCCGCAGCACCGCATCGGGATCGCCGGCGGGCGGCGGAATGTTTGCCAGAATCGCTTCGAACAGTGGCCGCAAGTCCTCGGCCGTGTCTTCCATCTTCACTTTCGCGACGCCCAGCTTGGCGTTCGAATACAGCACCGGAAAATCCAGCTGGTCTTCGTGCGCGTCCAGATCGATGAACAGATCGTAGATTTCGTTCAGTACCTCCTCGATGCGTGCATCCGGCCGGTCGATCTTGTTAATTACCACGATCGGCTTCAGCTTCGCTTCGAGCGCCTTCATCAGAACGTAGCGCGTCTGCGGCAACGGCCCTTCGCTCGCATCCACCAGCAGCATCACGCCATCCACCATCTTGAGCGCGCGTTCCACTTCGCCGCCGAAATCGCTGTGGCCGGGCGTATCCACAATGTTGATCTTCGTGCCGTGAAAACGCACGCCGGTGATCTTCGAAAGAATCGTGATACCGCGTTCTTTTTCGAGATCGTTCGAATCCATCACGCGCTCGATGACTGCTTCGTTGGCGCGGAAAATGCCGCTCTGTTTCAGCATTGCGTCCACGAGAGTGGTCTTGCCGTGATCGACGTGCGCAATGATAGCGATATTACGGGTGTTCTGACTCATTCCATCTTTCTTTGTTGCTTGTTTCCAACTGACTGACTACTCTTCGTGTACCGCTTCCACGGGTTGTAACTTTCGGGCGATCCCGGCTGGGTAAATGCCGGCCATGATCGTAACAATCCACATCAGAAGCAACGCGCCTGCAAGCAGCCCCAGCGGTGGATGTAACTGAATCGTCCACCCGAAGCTCTGCTTGTTGATCACGTAGATCAGCTCGAGCGACAACGCCGCGCCGAGCATCAACCCCAGCCCTGCGGCCAGCAGTCCCACCAGTCCCGCTTCCGTCAGAACCATGCGGCGGATCTGCCCATCATCCGCGCCCAGATACCGGATCAGTCCGATTTCCCGGCGGCGGTCCAATACCAATGCTAGCAGCGAGTTCGCCGTGCCCAGCATCGCGACGATGATCGCGATCGCTTCGAGCGCCCAGGTCACCGCGAATGTACGGTCGAAAATCTCCACTGCTCCCCGCTTCAGAGACGCGTTCGGCATCAGTGAAACCGGGAAGTCGGCGAGCCGCGATTGCAACTGCCGCCGCACTTTTACCGGGTTTGCGCTCTTGCTCACGTAGATCGCAATGCTGGTTGCCGGCAGGTCCGGCAGATATTTCTGCACGGTGCTCCAATCGGCGAGCACGAGGCCGCGATGGCTCGAATAATCGTAGTAGATCCCGGCCACCGTGAGAGATGCGACCCGGTCGCCCAAAGCAACCTTCAGTACATCGCCGGTTCGGACACGATGTTTGTTCGCGAACGGTTCTGAGATGACAACCCGGCTGTTGCCAGGCAATGAGCGCAGAATCTGATCGGCATCGCCGTCCAGAAAGCGCATCGAGGTGTAACGCCGCACCACGTCGGTTGAGCCTGCCCCAAACGTCGCCTGCTGGCCTTCATAGCGAAACGAGAAGGAATGCAGAGCGTCGATATCCTGCACACCTGGCGTTCGCGCGATGATCATGGGAACCTCGGCTGCAATCGGCGGAAAGACCCCTGCCGTCACCTTTCCTTCAGCACGCAGATAAATGTCGGCGCGAAGCTGGTTTTCGAGCCAAACCTGAACCGTCTCACGAAAACTCGCCACCATGATTCCCACGCTGATCGTCATCGAGATCGCGGTCGCCAGCGCCGTCACCACAATGGAAGTCCGCGCCAGAGATGCCACCAGACTTCGGCCCGCAATCAGACCGGCGGCGCCGGGAACGCGCCCCAGCAACCCCCGCAGCAAATGAATTCCACCGCTTACAAACGCCGGCGAGATCATCGCAGCGGCTGCCACCGCGCAAAGGGTGGCTACATACCCGAGGACGGGTTGGCCCCCGAACATTGGCACAACGTCGGGCCCGATCTGGCTGAGTACCAGCGCCGCGACGGTCGCGATCCCGGCTCCGATCAGATCGCGCCGGATATTCAGTCGCGCATTGTGCTCGCGTGCTTCGCGGCGCATGGCCTCCGCGGGCGCCACCCTCGCAGCCTCGCGTGCCGGGATCAGCGCCGATATGACAGCGACCGCAGTACCCATTCCGACGGCTTCCGCGACCGACTGCCATGACGTTGCGATGAACCCAGGAGCGCTGGTCAGAAAGATCGAGTTGATTGTGTTTGAAATCGTCCCGACAATGCCGCTCGCCATCAAACGGCCCAACACGATTCCGAGCACCGATCCGATGATCCCCAGCATCGCGGCCTCACCCAGAAATATCGCCAGGATGCCCCGTGAACCCACGCCCAACGCCCGCAGGATTCCGATCTCCACGCGGCGCCGAACCACGCTCACCGCAATTGTGTTGTAGATGAGGAATGCCCCCACCAGCAGCGAGATGTAACTAAGGATCCCCAGATTCATGCGAAAGGCCCGCAGCATCCTCTGGTTCTCTTCGCTGCGCGCGCCGGGCGTCACCACGTCATAGGTGAAAGGTACCGTCGCACGAACCAGTTTTTCCACGCCGGCCGCGTCTTCCCCCGGATCCACGGTGATGTCGATCCGATCGATCGTCCCGAACGAATCGAGCAACTGCTGCGCCGCTGCAATATCGATGGCAATCCAGCTCGTACTCAGATCTGCCACCACTGTCTCTATTCGAAATCGCGCCGTGCGGCCCCGGGCGCGCAAATTGACAATGCTCCCCGTCTTCCATCCAAACCGTTCCGCGGCGTCTTTCGAAACGACAGCCGCAGTCGGATCCACCACCGATTCCAGGCCGATCATCATGACCGAGCCTTTGGGGAGCAGCGTCACCGGCTGTTCGATCACCGCCGCGAACTGAGCGTTGACGGGCAGCGCAGTCAATTTGGCCATGAGGCGCTCATCCACGCCGCCATTCGTGCTGATTTCGTAATCTACTTTGCCGACCAGCGACGACACCGACGATTGAAACGATCCGGTGGCTGCATCGGCCGCCAGTTGAACGGCGATCACCACCGCCACACCCAGCGCCACCGTCAGAATCGTGAGCCAGCTACGCAGCTTGTCCCGACTCAGCGGCCGCCAGACGAATTGCCGAACCAGCGCCACGAGTCTCAACGGATGACACTCTCGATCAACCCGTCCCGCATCTGCACACGTACATCCGCGATTGCCGCCGCTTCCGCGCTGTGTGTGGCCATAACCACCGCTGCGCCAAACTCATCCGCGGCGCGGCGAATGAGGCGCAGGACCAGATCTCCGCTAGCCGTGTCCAGGTTTCCGGTCGGCTCATCCGCCACCAGAATCGCCGGGTTTCGCACCAGCGCCCGCGCGATCCCTACCCGCTGCATCTCTCCGCCCGAAAGCTGATAGGGCAGGGCATCGGCTTTTTCGGGCAGGCCCACCCACTCCAGTCGCTCGCGGGCGGTCTCACGCACGTTACCCGCCCCGGCCAGGAGCAGTGGCAGTTCCACATTTTCGAGGGCCGTGAGTGTAGGCAGCAGTTGAAAGAACTGAAAAACGAACCCGATCTTGTTTCGCCGCAAGCCGGTCAACGCTGCATCGCCAAGCCCGCTCGTTACCAGGCCGGCCACCTCCACCTCGCCCGAGGTGGGAAAATCCATCGCTCCGCAAAGATTCAGGAGCGTGGTCTTCCCGCATCCGCTGCGGCCCACCAGCGCCGTAATTTCGCCCGCTGCGAGCTCAAGCGAAACGCCACGCAGGGCCTCTACGCCGCCCTCGTACGTCTTCCGGACATCCCGGATACGCACAGCGAACGTACCTGTGTGGAGCAGGCGTTCGGCCTGCGCTTTTGATTTTTCATCTGAAAACAATTTACTTAGGCTCTGTTTTTAGTGTATTCTGGGGTTGCTCTGGTTAATAATTCCGCGCGTTATCGAGAAGAATGCTTGCCCCGCAAAACTCTCTTACACGCGACGATATGGAAACTCGCCGTCTCGCAGCTGCTCGTGAGCTGCTGAACGGTATCACTCAATCGCAGGTGGCGCGCCGGTATGGCGTCAGCCGCACTACTGCCTCCCGCTGGCACAGATCTATCGTGGTGAGAGGAGTCGATGGGATGCGCAAACGCCGCGCAACCGGTCGCCCCAGCCGTCTCACTGCGGACCAGGTCGAATCCATTCGCATTATGTATTGCGAAGGCGCGCAGGCCCACGGCTTCTCCACCGATCGCTGGACCACGGGCAAGCTCGCCGAGGCTATCGAACGCAAATTCGGCATCCGTTACGATCAGGATCACGTCGGCCGTCTGATGCATAAGTTCGGCCTGCGCGAACGCCGCTTCAGCTACTCGCCCGCGCCGGTCTTCGTCATGGACGCTCCGGCCGCGCAACTACAAGCCATCGCCGTCGCCTGACAAATAGATGTGGGGCCAGGGCTTCGGCCCTGCCGCCGGGCTTCTGCCCGGCGTGTGCCCGCACGAATATACTCGACTCGTGAGCCCGGCGTCACAGTTCTGCGGACCTGCGTCAATCACCTAATCCATCAGCGTCACGCGATTGATACCCGCCAGTCATTTTCAGTTCATCCGCCGGACCTAACATCAGATTTCAGCGTCGCGTCATCTGCAAGGTCCCCGGAAAAATATGAAAAGACTGTTACTGCTTCTTGCTCTGTGCCTGGTCGCGATGGCGGGCGATTCGGGATTTTGTGGAGGGCCGTTCGTCGTCAACGTCACATCGAAATCCGCGACCATCGTATGGCTGGTATCCGGTGACGACGTGATTGTGCAGCCCCCGAATGGCGCCGCCGTTCTTCGGTCCCCCGCCTATCGGGTGGAGAAAACCACGCTCACCGGACTCAAGCCCAACACACGTTACGAATACAATGTTCCCGGCCTCGCCGGCGGCAAGACATCCTTCAAAACTGCCCCCGCCGCACCCACTGCCACTCTGGCCGCCGTGCCCTTCGATTTCGTGGCTTATGGCGACAACCGAACGCGGCCCGAGGTTCACCAGCGCGTCGTCAACGCCATCCTTGCGCATGGCACGCCCGATATGATTCTCCAGTCCGGCGACCTCGTCGCGGACGGAGATGACAGCGCTCTCTGGGCCACCTTCTTCCATATTGAGGTGAATCTTCTCGGCCAGGCCGCGTTCTTTCCGGCACTCGGCAATCACGAACACAACAGCCGGCAGTTCTACGACATCCTGCAAAAAGAGAAGCCTTATTACTCTTTCGATTGGGGCAATGCCCACTTCGCCGTGATCGATAGCGACATCGGTAATGTGTCAAAAGTCGAGAGCGTGAGAGCCGCATTCTGGGAAGAGCAGACACACTGGCTGGAAGACGACCTGAAAGCACACCAGACCGCCGATTTCCGTTTCGTCGCTGCCCACCATCCTCCCTACACCGCCGTTGCCAGCCGCCAGGGCGATAATCCCCACATGACAGCCCTGACCCCGATGCTGGAACAATATCACGTCGCGGCAGGCTTCTTCGGTCACGATCACAACTACCAGCACTATCTTCAGAACGGCATCCACTACATCGTTTCCGGCGGTGGCGGCGCTCCGCTTTACGATGTGGATGTTCCGCCCCCAGGCATCACCGTGAAGGTCGCCAGTATCGAAAATTTCGTATCGGTCCACGTGGATGGCGCGGTCGCCCACGTTCAGACCATTACGATCGACGGCAAAGTGCTCGATGAATTTGAACTGCATGGATCCGCGCAGCCCAAACCGCCCGCGCCCGCGAAAACCCCGAAACCCGCCGCTGTCTCCGGGAAGCCTGCGAAACCGGCCCCATCGGACGAGTAGCTCGCTGTCCGAATCACTCTTGCCTTACGCTCCCGGGCTGGCAGCAATCCCTGACCGCTCGAAAAGCGTCCCGTCCCGGATCTCCAGGTGCATGTCGCAACGATCGAGCGTCCCCAGCCGATGAGCGATCACGAACGTCGTGCGTCCCCGCATCAGACGTTCCAGCGCATCCAGGATCACAGCTTCCGTGCCCATATCGAGCGCGCTCGTCGGTTCGTCCAGAATCAGAACAGGCGAATCTCGCAGGAAAGCCCGAGCCAGCGCGATCCGCTGACGTTCACCGCCGGATAGCCGCATGCCGCGTTCTCCCACCAGCGTTTCGTAGCCATCCGGCAGAGCCGTAATAAAGTCGTGCGCGTTGGCCAGCCGCGCCGCCTCTATAATCTCCGCTCCGGTAGACCCGGCTCGTCCGTAAGCGATATTCTCCGCAATACTTGTTGAGAACAGCACCGCGTCCTGCAATACAATCCCGAACTGATCGCGGAAATCGCCCAGTTTGTACTCGCGGATATCCACGCCATCCATGACGATTCTGCCACCGCTCACATCGTAGAAACGCGTCAGCAGACTAATCAGAGTGCTTTTGCCGGCGCCCGTCTTGCCCTGAATCCCCACGCACGTTCCCGCGGGCACTACGAGCGAAACATCCCGCAGCACAGGATTCTTGCCGTCATAAGAGAAGGAAACATCCTCAAACCGAATGTCACCGCGGCCCCTTACGAGAACTTTGGCATGCGGATGTTCCACTACCTCCGGCGCCTCATCCAGCAACGCAAATGCGCGCTCCGCACTCGCGAGCGCACTCTGCAGGTCCGTCATTTTTTTGCTGATTGCCTTAAGCGGATCGTATAACTGGTTGACATAATACAAAACCAGGATTAAATCTCCCAGACTCAGTAGCCCCGACCGAACATGTGTGACGCCCAGATAAAGCGTCCCCGCCGTACCGATCGTCAGCGTCATCCCGACCAGCAGATCGAAGCCGTCCTGCAGGAATGAAACCCGCAGCAATTCGCGCTTGCGATGCGTAGCGCGTCCAAAGAACCGCGCTTCCTCATGCTCTTCGCGGCCGAACGCCTTCACAACGCGGATAGAGGAGAGCACCTCCTGCACCACCGAATTCGCCGCGCTCTCCAGCTTCTTCACATCCTTCCAGCGCTGCCGCAGACGTCCGCGGAAGCTGCGCGCCAGCCAGAACAGGACCGGAGCAATCCCCAGCGAAACCACCGCCAGTTCCATATCCAGCCGCGCCATCACATACATCATGCCGAACAGAGTTGTTATGGATGACAGCAGCGGAATGATGCCGTTGACCGTGATCTGCTGCACGGAAGGCGCGTCGTACTGAATGCGGAATGTCGAATCCGAAGTGCCGATCGAATCGTGATACCGCAGTGACAATCGCTGCACATTCGCGAAGAGCTTCGTCCGGAAATCCAGCACCATGCCTTCGCTCGTGGCAGCTTCCAGCAGCGAACTGCCCATCGCAAGAAAGTAGGAGACCAGCTTGACGCCGAGCATCAGCGCGATGGCAAACGTAAGAAGGTCGGTAGGCGAATGCTGCAGGCCCTGCGGAACAATACCTTTGAGCAGTTTCGACAGCGGATGTAAACCGACAACGTTGTCGACCGCAATCTTGACCGGCAGTGGTGTCAGCAGAGAGAGAGGCGTCGCCGCCAGACTCAATACAAAGATCAGCACGATGCGCAGCCAGTAAGGGCGAGCCTGCAGCGCCATCCGGCGCAGAATCTTCCAGTCGGAGTAGCGCGGATCCGCCGAGCGTGCGTTAGAACGGAGCTGTGGCCGGCTGCTCATCGGCTTCGCACTCCGCATTCGGATCTAACGGCACATTGGAAATTCCCAATGCGGCCGCGGCCAACCGGTATTTCGAAACCGTAGCCGGGCTCAGGTGGAACTCCTCAATCAACTGCGCGAAAAGCTCCGGCATCGCCTGGCGAAACTTCAGTTCCAGGATCGGCTGCTTTTCTGAAAGCAGAATCCCCGGCGCTCCGTGTTCGAACCGAAGGTGGTCTATCCGATGGGCGCGCATCTCCTGGTCCACCGTTAATCGAAGCGGACCGGAACCGGTCTCGGTGACTCGCGCCAGCCGGCGATAAGCAATCTGACACACCGGCCGCAGTTGGCGTGCAAGAAGCCGACGATGAAACCAGTAGCCGTTCCAGCCTCTTTCGGCCCCTCCGGATTCTGTGATGCCCTGCGCCAGTCTGCTCAGGTCCCCAATACCGATCACCGATCTGCGCTTCCTGACCATCCCGCCTTTCTTGAGCTTGCGCTCGAGAAAAGTTCCCTCACCATCTCCACCGCCATACCTGCGCACGCGGTACTTACTGCGCGCATAAGATCCCCTTTGGTTCAGGACGTCACGGCTTGCGGTGTCGAAATAAAGGCTGGTTGTCTGGTAATAGCCGGTTTCATCCGGAGCGTTCGGATCCGGCCCGATGCGGCTGCGCGCCCAGTCGCTGATTGCGCGGGCACAGTTCAGATCGATGAGGAATTTGATTTCCGTTGCAGCTAATTCGCGAGTCTCGGCCCCAGCCATTCTGGTGCTCAGAATATCACGATTCGGTTACAAAAGCTCTTTGTTGACAAAGTCTTGCGAACGAGTTTCTGATTCCGGTCTCATCGGCGGAAACGCCGGCCATGAGCCAGTTGCGCGGGAGCGAATGTCTTCCGGAAACCCCTCAGCCCTGTCGCTGAAGGTAGCCGGTCGTCAGAGTGCGGGCCCAGTTGCCAGGTACCTGATGTTCGTTTTTCAGGTGGGCCACTACGTCGTTGGACCGTCTTTTCTCCGCGTCGAACTGGTTCAGTACTTCGGTCCAGTGCGCCAGAGTTTTTCCGGTCATCGCTACTACCTGCTCATCACTCACGTCCCAGTGGTCTGCTATCAAGTATGTTTTCCTTTGCGCGGGCGTTTCAAACTTGCAACTCAAGTGTCTCACCTGCCAGGTCACGCCACGCCCCGGCCGCAAACCGGCCGGTTTGTGGCGCGACAGAGCGGTTCCGCCGCCCACCAGAACTATCAGCCAACCCCGGGACCCGCGAATTGCGTCCGCAACGCGATAGCCGCGTATCTTCCGGTATGATATGTTCTCCGCTATGAAGCTGGCCCTCCTTTTATCGCTCGCGCTCGTCCTGTCGGCCCAACAACCCGCCGCACCCTCGCAGCAAATCGGCCTGCCCGCCAACCAACAGGGTGGCAAACTCAAAACCATCCCCCCGCCCGGAATCGCCGTTCCCGATGCCGACCAGAAATCCCTCCATGCCAGTCTCACCCGCCTCAACGCCCGCCTCGAAACGCTCAAAGGCAACCCGCGCCTGCCCGACATTCAGATCTTCACCAAAGCCGTCGCCTACGCCCTCGATGGCAACGAATTTTTCACCCCCGAGGAGATCTTCAGGGCCAAAGAACTCCTCCGTATCGCAAACGAGCGCACCGACCAGCTCTCCCACGGCGACGCTCCCTGGACGCGCGCGACCGGCCTCGTCGTTCGTGGCTACGTTTCAAAGATCGATGGCAGCGTGCAGCCCTACGGCCTCGTCGTG
>Ga0206923_1223_pt1 | contig 10230 bp, 10 predicted proteins | sample Alteio_BWOrgHeat_64_FD_152961 | JGI IMG/M metagenome (GOLD analysis project Ga0206923, IMG submission 152961) | Enriched cells from forest soil in Barre Woods Harvard Forest LTER site, Petersham, Massachusetts, United States -... | ecosystem: Environmental > Terrestrial > Soil > Temperate forest >...
TTTAACAAAAAGCCCCGCTGAATTTCAGCGGGGCTTTTTTTATTGTAAGATTACTTACTATTGGTTGTTTTTCTCCATTTCCTCAATAATCGCCTGCGATACACCGGTGAATGAGAAGCCGCCATCATGGAACAGGTTCTGCATAGTTACCATGCGGGTAAGGTCTGAGAACAGGGTTACGCAATAGTCGGCACATTGGTCGGCATTGGCGTTGCCAAGCGGGCTCATTTTTTCGGCATACGTTACAAAACCGTCAAAGCCTTTTACGCCTGAACCTGCGGTAGTGCGGGTTGGTGATTGCGATACAGTATTGATACGTACCTTTTTTTCTACCCCATAAAAATAACCAAAGTTACGGGCAATGCTTTCCAGCATCGCTTTGCCGTCGGCCATATCATTATAGCTTGGGAATACACGCTGACCGGCTATATAAGTTAATGCCACTACAGAGCCCCATTCGTTAATGGCATCTTCCTTCATAGCTATCTGCAATACCCTGTGCAGGCTAATTGCTGAAATATCAAGCCCTTTATGGGTAAACTCATAATTATTTTCAGGGTAAGGAATGTTTTTTCGTACGTTAATGCTCATGCCTATTGAGTGCAGTATGAAATCAACTCCACCGCCAAAATGTTCTTTTGCTTTTATAAACAGATTTTTAATATCCTCGTCGCTGGTAACGTCAGCCGGGATAACAGGGGCCTTTACTTCTTCGGCCAGTTGGTTTATGGCACCCATGCGTAAAGCGATAGGAGCATTGGTAAGTACCAGTTCAGCGCCTTCGGCATAACAATGCTGGGCAGTTTTCCAGGCGATAGATTTTTCATCCAGTGCGCCAAATATGATTCCTTTTTTGCCTTTTAATAAATTATAAGCCATGTTAGTATTTGGTTTTATTGAGATGGTAAAGTTATAAAATTAGTTTGCAGTTTGCGGTGTGCAGTTTGCAGATGATAGGCTTATATTTTACTGCCAACTGCTAACTGTCTACTGCAAACTCCCCAGCAATTCCCTCGCATTTTGCAAAGCGCTTTCACCCGGCTTGTCGCCGCTCAGCATTTTTGCAATTTCAAGCACGCGCTCTTGTTCATTAAGCTGTTTAATGCGGGTGTAGGTTGTTGCGCCTTCATCGTCTTTATAAACAAAGTAATGGCTTTGTCCTTTGCTGGCTATTTGTGGCAGGTGGGTTATCGTAATTACCTGTAGATTGTCAGTTAGCTTTTCCATAATTTGTCCAACTTTATTGGCAACCTCGCCGCTTACGCCGGTATCAATCTCATCAAATATGATGGTAGGCAAAGCGGTGTTTTGGGCAATAAGCGATTTTATACTCAGCATCAGCCTGGAAAGTTCACCACCCGATGCTACTTTACTCATCTCGGCCAAAGCATGGCCTTTATTGGCAGAGAACAGGAAGCGGATATGGTCAATGCCGGAGTCTGTAAGTCCGTAAGTCCGCGAGTCCGAAAGTGAACCATCTTTACCGTCTTCCGGACTTTCCGACTTCCGGACTAAATGCTCTACCTTCAATCCCGCATTTCCCATTCCCATCTCGGCTAATGTTTTTAAAACATAAGTTTCAATTCCCGGTATAGCCTTTACGCGGTTTACCGATAATTCTTCCGCCATTTGTGTAAGGGCTTGTATTTCGACATTGATATTTTTGCGCAGGCTTTCTATAGCTTCATCCCCAAAAATAGCCTGTTGTATTTTGTTCGATAGCTCGTCCTGTATGATTAATAACTCCTCAATAGTATTTACCCGGTGCTTTTTTTGCAGGTTATATATAACGCTTAAACGGTTATTGATCTCTTCAGCGCGGGCTTCATTGATATGGGTTTGCTGTTCAATGCTCTCAATGTCAGATGCGATGTCCTTCAACTCGATAATGGTGCTGTTAAGGCGCTGCATTAATTCTATAGCATCAGGGTTGAATTTTTCAAGCGTTGACAGGTGATGTGCAGCTTCCCGCAACTGTGTAAGGGCAGCTGTTTCGCTTCCGCTCATCAGGTATGAAGCAGCCAATAAATCACGCTTTATGTCTTCGGCATTATTAAGAGCATACAATTCTTGCTCCAGGTGGTCCTGCTTATCTGCTGCCAGGTTTGCTTTCTCCAATTCGTCATACTGAAACTGGAAATAATCCAGGTCCGCTTTAGCTTTATCACTATCGGCAATCAACTGTTGCAATTGGGCCAGCGACTTTTTATACTGCTTATATTTAACCTTGTAGTCACTTAACAGGCCATCATGCTTGGCAACCGCGTCCACCACCAGTAATTGAAATACCGGGTCATTTATTTCAAGCGTGGCATGTTGTGAATGTATGTCTATCAACTTTTCGCCTAAAGCTTTAAGTGCGTTTAGGTTGACAGGAGTATCGTTTATAAAAGCCCTTGATTTGCCGTCTGCAGATATTTCCCGCCTTAAAACTGTTTCGGCTTCATAGTCGAGATCATTTTCCTCAAAAAAGGCTTTCAGGTGAAAGCCTCCAATTTTGAAAGAGCCCTCGATTACACATTTTTTTTGTTGATTGAAAAAATAACGGCTTTCGGCCCGCTGGCCTAATATAAGCGAAAGGGCGCCAAGAATTATTGATTTCCCTGCGCCCGTTTCACCGGTAAGAATGTTTAACCCTTTATCAAAACTGATCTCAAGATTATCGATTAAAGCATAATTACTTATAGAAAGCCTTTGGAGCATAGCGTTGCAGATATTAGAACGCTAAAATACAAATTCCTTAACTTAATTTATTTCTTTCACCGAATCGGCTTGTGCTTTCTTTAGCCCCTCGTTCATGCCTTTTTGCATCTCTGCCATCTGCTTTTTCCACTCTGGGCTGTTAAATTGTTTTTTAATTTCAGCAGCCTGTCTTTTCATCTCTGCTACTTGCTTTTTCCATTCAGGGCTGTTAAAGTACTTTTTCATATCGGCCTCCTGTTTTTTAAACCCCGGCGAATTATACTGTTTCATTATTATGGCCTGCTGTTTTTTCATATCTGCCAGTTGTTTTTTAAACTCTGGGGTATCATACTGCTTTTTAATTTCTTCAGCCTGCCTCATTAATTCACCCTGTTGCTTTTGCCATTCCGGACTGTTGGTATATTGTTTTTGCAGTTCTTCAGCTTGTTTCTTCCACTCATCCTGCTGCTTTTTCCACTCCGGGTTATCCTCGTATTGTTTTTTAAATATTTCAGCCTGCTTGTTCCATTCTTCCTGTTGCTTTTTCCACTCACGGCTGTTAAATTGTTTATTCATTGCCAGCGCCTGTTTCTCAATAGCTTTTTGCTGTTTTTTCCATTGCGGGCTATTGAATTGGGCCTCTATTTTTTTGCCCATCTTTTCAATCTTAGCTATTTGCTCATGCAATTGAGGGCTCATTATCATCGGTGGCACCGCCAGGCTATCTATTCCTTTCAGGCTGCTGAATGCCGGGTTTTCCTGTAAAAATTCTTCCTTATCAGTAGCAGGTAACTCGTCAACCGAATTAAACTCTTTTTTATTCCCTTTATCATCCTGCACTACTATTTTAAAGCGGTTTTTGCCGGGCTTTAAGGTATCGGTAGTATTATCAGCGTAAATAGTATAGAGCTTCTTCTTTTGCAGCGGAAGAGCTTTAATTGTTACGGTTTTTGGACTTGACGGTACTGCCAAACCGATACTTGTTAACGGATGTGTTACAACCATCGCCTTACGTGCCGCAGCTTTTGCAACACCATATTGCGGGATGCCCCATGCTAAAAGTATACCCACAAAGGCTATAGCTACTACAGCCAGCAGGTGGAATTTTGGAAGAGAATCATTTTTTTTCATTGAATTTAAGCGTTTGATCCTGTTTAATAACGGATACTTTTTCGCACCGGTTGAAGCCATAGCCAATGCATAAATTTCATTATTCTTTTGTGCTATAATAAATAGCGCCTGGGCATAGGTGTAGTTATTGCAATCGGCATTAACCACTATGTCATCACAGCAGTATTCGCGCTCTTCCCTTATAGTTTTTGATAATAGCCACACAAATGGGTTAAAGCATAATATGGTTTCTATTAAGCATTGTACAATATTCAATAGATAGTCATGGCGTTTTATATGTGCCAGTTCGTGTAGTAATATAGCTTCAACCTGTTCCTGTTCAAGATTATTGATCAGCGCGATAGGGAAAATGATAATTGGCTTAAGGTGGCCTATGGTTAGCGGTACGTGTACATGTTCTGAAAAATAAAGCGATACTTTTTTTACAATGTTTAGGTCTTTAGCCAGCGCGTAAGCTTTTGTCGACCACATACTATCTGCCGAAAGGTTTTTTTGCTTTTTGATGTAATGAATATTTACCAATCCGCCCAACAGCTTAAACATATGGAGCAAAAGGCCTATCATATATAAACCGGTAATGTAGCCTGCATATTTGCCGATGAACATTTCAGCTTGTTGCAGCAGAGTGGGCACAGGAACAGTGGCAGTACCTATGTATTTTATGTTTATAATGTGGTTTATTTGCGGCTGATTTATACCGTGCAGGTAAATACATAACAGGTTAATTAAGAACCATCCACATATGGTTACCAGGGCCGCGTAATTGATGCGGTAGCGATATTTTGCACCAATTCCCTGAAACAGTTGCCAGAATATTTGCAACGACAGATAAATAATTAAGGCTTGTCCGCACGATTCAAAGATGGCCTGGCCTAATGCTTTGATCAGAATGTTAGTTGCCATATGGTTATTTGTTTTTTTCTAATTTGGTCAGATAATCTTTAATCATATCCAGTTCTTCCTTTGATGATTGCTTGTTGCTCAGCACCTGCATGATCAGCTGTGAAGAAGAGCCTTTAAATACGGTTGAAATAATTTTATCGAGTGCTGTATTCTGTGCCTGCTCGCGGGTTATTAAGGCCCTGTATAAATGTGTTTTGGCAGTAGTGTCCCTTTCTACCAAACCTTTATCGTGCATTATCTGCATTAACTTTAGGGTAGTGGTGTAGCCCGAGTCTTTAGTTTTTTCTAATTCCTCATGCACATCCCTTACGGTACACTGGTCCTTGTTCCACATTATTTGTAAAATTTCCAGCTCGCTTTCTGTAGGTTTTAGTTCCATGCTCAATAATTACGAATATCTTCGTACAAAGATGTACGATAGTTTTCGTATATGCAAATTATTTTACATTTTTTAACAAATAGGACAGGAAATAAATAAGAGTGTTACCGGAAAATAGCCGGTATATTAATTATGGCAGCGGATGCTTATCGAGAATTTCACTGATTCTTTTTTCTAAATAACCATCTGAATAGCCGGTAATCCTGGCAATGATCTTACCCTGTGGATCAATAAGGCAAAAATCTGGGATGCCCATAACGCCATATTTCATGGATGTTTCACCCGTGATACCTTTGCCATCCCATAAACTAAGCCATTCGGGTTTATCGCGATTGACACCTTCCATCCACATAGCTTTGCTTACATCCTGCGAAACGGTAATGATGGATAAATTATCAACATACTTCTTATTAAGATTTCTCATGTCTTTAACAGACATTACACACGGTCCGCAGTATGTACCCGAGAAATCAAGCAAAACATATCTGCCCTTAATTTCAGATACTTTGTGCAGTTTGCCGTTTTTGTCAAAACCACTAAAATCAACAAAGTTATCCCCTTCTTTTAACTCATCGCCCACTTTTAGGTAGACACCGATCCGTTTACCATAGCTGCTGTTTTTGTATTTGGGCAATAAAGAATTATACATGTGCTGCAGGCTATCTGTGGTATACATCGCTTTTTGATAAAATAGTTCATCGAGCGCCAGGTAAGAATTAAGATGATTATGTATAAACTGGTTACGCAACACTCTATCTGCGCTATCAATTTTTTTGATCTTATTCCATATTAACCGCGATTTAATTTGGGCGCTGTCGCCATGCATTGACATGGCCTGCATTACCAATGTATCGCGCTGTACATGAAGCACCTGTAATTTATCGTTATACAAAAGCTGGAAAACCCTTTCACTTTCCGGGCCTTTTACTTTCATATTCCAGGGCATATCATTTTTGTCGCCGCTTAAAGTCACGTCATCATTCCCTACCATTACAATTGTATAATATAATTTCCCATCTGCGCGAACCTCCAGCCAGTAATTGGCCGGTTCAGTTGTTACCTTATGCTTAAAGGAGAATTTATTATTTACAATAACTGTACTATCGATATTGCTCTGAGTAGCCGATTCGTATAATATGACTTGTGTGCTGTCTTTAAAACCGGTAATGTTAGCGTGAATGGTTAAGCTTTGTGCACAGCAGGTTATGACAGTTACAGTTAAAATGAAGGATAGGCAGATTTTTTTCATACTTATTGCCCTTTTTGCAACGCCTGGTATTTATTACCATCTCCGGGGTCGGCCTGGGTTAAGGTATTCATGGCCTGGATCCTGTCCTGCGAATCAGCCTTACTCATTATAGAGACAAATTCATCACTTTTTGCCGAATAAAACACAAGCGGGTACATTGCACCCAGGCGACCGCGGTCAAGCTGAGTAAGCTGGGGCAATAAGCCTGCAATTACTTTGATCCCTTTGCTTGTATTGTCGGCCATAATATCCAGACCGTTGCGATGATAATCGTAATTAAAGGTCCGTAGCTGGTCATAGAGTTTATTATTCAGGTTCTCTGCCAGCCAGTAGCGGTTAGCATTACCGTCAAAAGCTTTCCATCCTTTATTTGACCCTGTTTGCGCAAGGTTCACTATGTTTTGAGCTGCTGCAAAATATGGCGTTCCGCCAAATCTTGAAAAAGTATCATAATCCAGGCCTATAATTATATTAGCATAGAATGCCATTATCGAGCTTAGGTTTCCCTGGAAATTCTGGTCGCTAAAATCAATAGTCTGGCCCTGTGTGTAGGTAAAATCAACGTCCTTGTCGTTAACGATCATCAGGGTTGAATTATAAGTAGAATTATATACCGGCCTTGACGACTGCACCTGCATTACCCCGCTAAAATTACTGTTACCATCCCAGGCAGTCACGGTCAATACAAAAGTACAGTCAAACCGTTCTTCGGGTAATATCTGGTCGGCACACCATTTACGGCCATTTAAAAAGTCTTTCATAGCAGTGGCCAGCTCATCAAAAATACGTTTGTTGGTACTTTGTATCTTAGGGGCTAAAACCTGTACGCGCGCGTTCAAATCCTGCGCAGCCACGCTAAAGCTTATAAAAAGCAATAAAATATAAATGCCTATGGTTCTCATTTTTTAATTAGTTCAGCCAGCTTTAAACAAATATCGCGCGCCACTTCGTCTTTACTTTTAAGCTGATAAGTGGTTTTTTGCAGGCTACTGTCAATAATAGTGATTTTATTGGTATCATTCTTAAATCCGGCGCCCTCATCATTAAGCGAATTTAGTACAATAAAATCAAGATTTTTCTTCTGTAGTTTTTGTATGGCATTTTGTTCCTCATCATTCGTTTCCAGTGCAAAACCTACAAGCAGTTGATCAGATCGCTTTTTTTCGCCCAGTGTTTTTAATATGTCCGCGGTGGCTTTCAACTCAATATCGAGTGTATCCGCTTTCTTTTTTATTTTTTTATCAGCAACAGCGATGGGAGTATAGTCAGCCACAGCGGCGCTCATAATACAGGCTTTAGCTGTGCTGTATTCCTTTTCGCACGCGTGTAACATTTCGGCAGCGGTGGTAACATCAATGCGTTTAATTGATTTTTGTTTGTTTACTTGTGCGGTTGGGCCTGAAATTAAAATAACATCAGCGCCCATTATTGCCAGTTCATCCGCTATGGCAAAGCCCATTTTACCGGATGAATGGTTGCCAATAAAGCGTACAGGGTCAATAGCCTCATAGGTGGGGCCGGCAGTTACCAGTATTTTGTGATCAGCTAAAGGGAGTTTTTTTTTTAGGACGGCCGATATAAAATCGACAATTTCTTCCGGCTCTGCCATCCTGCCTTCGCCGTGTAGCCCACTGGCCAACTCGCCGCTGCCGGGCTTTATTAAAATATTCCCGAACGACTGAAGTTTTGCCACATTTTGTACAGTAGATGGGTGTTTCCACATGTCAAGGTCCATTGCCGGTGCGAAATAAACCGGGCATTTTGCTGATAGATATACAGCGGTAAGCAGGTTATCGCACAAGCCGCCGGCCATTTTTGCCATAGTGTTAGCGCTTGCAGGGGCAATAACTAATAAATCTGCCCATAGGCCTAATTCTACATGGTTGTTCCACTCACCGGTTTCAGGCGTAAAATATTCAGACAGTACCGGTTTTTTTTGAAAGGGTAGAAAGCGTGAGAGGGGTAATGAAATTAATGGCATCGGGTGTCATAACCACCTGCACTTCAGCGCCGGCTTTAACCAGTAAACGCACCAGCATTGCCGATTTATATGCAGCAATACTACCGCAAATACCTAAAATGATTTTTTTGCCCTCAAGCATATGAATAAAGTAAAAAATAAAAATTCAAAATTCAAAAAGCCAGCGTGTATAAACATCGCTAATTGAGGCGTAACCTCATTCTTTTTGAATTTTGAATTTTAACTTTTGAATTTTCCGAAGAACTTATTGTTGTTCTTTTGCCGGGTTGCGATAGTAAATTTTACCATCTAAAAACTCCTGAACCGCAACTAATGAAGGCTTAGGCAGTTTTTCGTAATGTTTAGATATTTCAATTTGCTCGCGGTTTTCAAATATCTCTTCCAGGTTGTCGTTAGACGACGCAAATTCCGAAAGCTTCTGGTGTAATTCTTCCTTTATGTTATTTGAAAGCTGGTTAGCCCTTTTTGACATAATTACAATCGACTCATAAACGTTATCAGTTTCTACATCCAGTTCACGTAAGTCGCGTGTTACAGTGCTGCTTGCTACAGCCGGCTTAACAATGTTATTACTCATTTTAATTTTAATTTGGAATTTTTTGATTATCGTTCCCTTTTTCCGATGGCGGCTGGGATTTTACCGTATCCTTTTTAGCTATTTTTTTGGCAACCTTGCTATCAAGTGCAGCTTCTGCCAGTATTTTTTTGGTTTGTATTATACCGCGATCGCTGTCTTTTCTTAAATCAGCAACCTGGTTTGTATATGTGCTTTTCGGGTGTTTTTCTGTAAACTGGTCCGCATCAACAATGGCCTGTGTATAACGGTCTTCCTGAACATATTCCGCACTTTTTTGCGCATATAAATATTGCGCTTTAATAGTAAGAAATTCCATTTCCTCGGCATATTTGGTATCCGGGTAATCGCGTAATGAATTGCCAAACGCTATAACAGCAGCCTGGTAATCGCCAATTGTTAAATATAATTTAGCGTTTGCATATGATTTCTGCTCCAGTTTATCGCGCAGGTTTTGTATCAATTTACCGGCCTCTGCAACACGTTCGCTTTTAGGATACAGGTTTATAAACAACTGTAAAGCCTCAATGGCCTTTTGCGTATTTTCCTGGTCGAGTGAAAATATCGGCGAATCAAGATAATAACAATAAGCTGACATAAAACGACATTCTTCAGCACGCGTGCTGCTAGGGTATGTATCGGCAAAAGTTTTAAAATGATACCTGGCCGAAGTGTAATCCCTCAGTTTGTAATTTGTGTAAGCATAATAGTAGTACAAGTCTTCGGCTTGTTCCTGCCCGCGGTAACGCTGCACCAACCCATCAAATAATTCCAGCGCCTTACTGTAATCCTTTTTGTTATAAAGCCTTATAGCCTCTTTGTATTTTTTAGCATTATCATTACTTGCTTTTAGCTTCTCAAACTTGCTTTTACAGGCCCCTAAGGCAAAAATTAAAGCAATTAATAAGCCCGCTAATAAAGATTGTTGTTTTTTAAACATCGTGCAAAGATAGTTGAATAATATAAATCAGTCAATTATTTATTTAAACGGCGAATATATGCGCCAAATTTTTACTATGGCTTTATATATATAGTATTTAACATCTTTTAACTTTTGAGTTGCTGGCCGTGAATGTTTAAATAATCTCCGGCTGTTGATTAATGGATCGCTGAAAATTTTTTAGCCTGATTTGCAAAGCGTTATCAAAATATTAAATAATTAATAGGCCAGGTATTTGAATAATCCATAAATCCGCCTACCTTTGCAGCCCCGCAAAAAAGGAAAAACGCGATGTTTTTTAGACGGATAAAAAAGTTTGAAATAAATATTGCAGGAGCAAATAAGATTTGTACCTTTGCAGTCCCAAAACAAACGGGGCGTTTAAAAACGC
>Ga0206923_1224_pt1 | contig 10154 bp, 10 predicted proteins | sample Alteio_BWOrgHeat_64_FD_152961 | JGI IMG/M metagenome (GOLD analysis project Ga0206923, IMG submission 152961) | Enriched cells from forest soil in Barre Woods Harvard Forest LTER site, Petersham, Massachusetts, United States -... | ecosystem: Environmental > Terrestrial > Soil > Temperate forest >...
GGATCATAACCGGTTTATTCTTTTCATCGAATTGCCGGTGGATCAAACCGAAACTTAGTATCCCCAGGTGTTCATACTTGGAAAAGAAGCTGTACAGGTTCTGCGCTTTTATCACTAAGTTCTTGTTGCCAATATTCGCATCGTTGGACACCTGGTATTCTGATATATCGCCTATGGAAAGGCTCTTGCTTTTATAAACAAACGAACCGTCCTTATGGAAGAATTTGCTGTAGGGCGTTTTTATTTTTCCTTCTTCGTCCTTCATCTGTTGATCGGTATAACCCCAGAAGCTTTTCCCGAACCGTTTTAGATTAGAAAGGCCGTATTTCAAGTGGTCAGTGTATAGTGGCCAAATATTCTTTTCAATAGCCTCATCAGTCGTATAATCCTTTTTAATAACATATAATGTCATCAGCGAATCCGAAATTAAAGTGCGGAGGATAAGGAACAAACCGTCATAGTGATGCTCTGACGCTTTAGAGTTATTTATGAAAAGGTGGCAACTGTTTAATCCATTGTTTAGCTTGTACAGTATAGTGTATAAAAATATCTTCGGCTCCTGCTGGATATCTCCTGATGTTTTAATGGCATTCACATAGGTTTCATCCACATATTGGGTGAACCCTAACAAATCATCATGAAGTTCGGTAATTATTTGCTTAAGCATAGCGGTTTCCATTGTCGTAAAATTACTGAAATTAATGGCCTTGTTTTAATTTATAATTTGGCCGTTTCCCGGTTACCACCTGGACCGGGCCATCGGCAGTATCTGCTGCGCAGGATACTTGCTTCTATCCCTAAGTGGTTGTAGTTAATGTGGCCTTGTGCGGCAGGCGCATAACTGGCGGATACCCTCACACGTCCCCAAATGCCAAAGCATGCCTTGCGTGACCCGGGCATTTCCGCCTTTACCGCCAGCCATGCCCTTGCTTTGTCCTTAACCATGCAAAAAGCATTGAAATTAAGCGACATATTTTACCTATTCTTATATCTTTGTAATAGCCTGAGGCTTCCAGCTGTTCACCGGCACAACAATTATATTTGACCACCTTAGACCCTTAAATAATTGCCAAAAACTACGCATCCGTTGCATTTTGAAGATTTGAGCTGGAATGAGTTTGAAAGAATGATTTACGCATTTATCACGAAATCAAAAGACTGGATAAATGTTGATTGGTATGGTCAGAAAGGAAGCGACAGCGGCAGGGATATTTGGGGCGAATTTGGTGGGGCAACCTACTGCTATCAATGTGCTAATTACAGAAAGCTCGTCCTGAATAAGGCAATTAGTGATATTGACAAATTGACTAAAAGTGGACTTCTTCCAACACATTTCATTTTAGTGTGCGGTGGTCAGGTAAGCGCGAAGACACGCACAAAAATTTATCAGCACGCGCGAATTTCTGGCATCGAACATACTGATATTTGGGACGGACCAAAACTGGAAGAAAAGCTTAGAGCCGATGCTCCCGATTTGATAAGAAGATTTTTTTGGACTGAAACCGTCCCTGAATTTGAGAGTGGCGAATTTAGTAACCCAAGCAAAATTTTAGATCAGATTTCCCATCAAAACACAGAAGTTCTCGACTTATTAAAACGAATTATACCTCAAGAGGAAAAGCAGGAAATCAATATAAGCCATAGGTCAACTTATAGAACCGGCATATTAGTAGAGCTCGCTAAAAAACCTTTTGATTTTTCTCAAATCGGTAACCCTTTTAAAAGCATTGTTGCCACTGTGTTATTAATTGAGCGATTTGTAGTCGACAGTGAAACGGCGATACAGTTGAAACTTTCTAATAGCATTTCCAAAGTGTTTATAGATTTCTTCCGTGGCGAAATGCTTACTGAACAATTTTTTTTAGAACATATAAGAAAATTGGTATTCCTTGTTTTTTGAAGTAAATGAAATCGAAAATAAAGAGCCCGTTCAATTGACCATCAATTCAATAGCCAATGAACATAGCGCTTGCAACGAGCCATTTCGATTTAATTATCCTGAACAAATCCTTGAATTTATTCTCTTCGAATTGTTAGTTAATGCAAAACAGAACAGGTGGATTTCAATGGACGGCGAGTTTGTAAATAAGTTAGATATTGCAGTAAAGTTAAATGGTGACTCAATGAAAATAACCTTGAAAAATACTGGGCCTGCTGTGAGTGACCATACCTTAGCGAACCTAAACTCCTTAAATAGAACGAAATTAAAATGGGAAGAATCAGGAATCTATCTAATTAAACTGATGTTGCAATATTATAATATCGGTAAAATCCATTTTTTTTCAGAGAAAATCAATGCAGATTTAGAATGGTTTATTGTTGAATTAACCCTACCAAGCTGGCATGAATAAGATAATAATTTTTGAAAATCAATATGTGCATTTCAAAATTATAGGTGAAATGTTATCACATCATGGCTTTAAAGTTTTTCCGGCTTTAGATGAAGATGATGACGTTACGTTGCAAAATTTTAAGGAAGTTATGGACCCTATAAGAATTTGCATTAATCTGGCGTATGGATATGAACTTCGTATGAAGGCATTTGCAAAAGTAAGTTCATTTATAAAGCATATCAAGCCAGACTTAATTATTGTCGAATTTAAACTTAGCTCAAATAGTAATTCGCAATCCGGTATAGACTTAGCTATGCAGTTACGTAATAATGATGTAGATTCCCCTATAATGTTTCTTAGCCAAACGCCTTTTAACAACATAGCCGTTATCAAAAATATAGGTGCCGTTGTTCCACCATATAAATGGATCACAAAAGGATATTCCGATGATACCATAATTTCGAGCGACTATTTTAATAAAGAAGTAATCCCGCAAATAAATATGATAATAAAGGAGAGGTAGTTGAAATTGTAATGCTGTATCAGATCAGGCTGGAAACGGCAAACCTACGCCCTTTGGGTGCCCGTTCCGAATTACTTCGGAATTGCAGTTTGCCGCCGCCAGCCTGCTTGATTAAAGAAGCTTTGACGATCTGGTATTATTGCCGTGCGCGGAATAATGGGGTATCGCGCAGGAAAAGCAATCACTTCTGACTATGCATTATTTATCGTCCAACAGGTATTCGCAATGCCATGATAATTACCCGTTCAATTTTTTTCGGTTGTTTAGGGTGGAATATACACAGGAAGCCCGGCTCAAACATATCTTTTCCCGGGGTGTTATTTCCTAAACCTTCGTTTGAACGTTTATCATCATACATTGGATATTAATTGGCAGATGGTGCGGCTTATTTGCATAATTGAAAGTTTTGACGCCTGCTGGCCTATCGTGAAAAGGCGGGAGTGGGCAATGCTTAAAACAATGGCGGTCACTTCGGAGAGCGCCGACAACCTGCTTGAACAGCAATTTGAGGCTATGCCCGAACTCCGGTTTTCGTATGAAACAGATATAGAAACGCCTCTCATTGTAAAATGCGCCATCTTTTGTGCGGAACATGGTTATGAGTTCGCCCCGGCTTTATTGCAGAAAGAGGGTTCCGGACCTGTTGGCGTTACGTAAACAAAATCTCCCATCGACCTGGACCTCAGCGCAAAAAGAACACGAAATGCAAGTGCCTGTATGGTTGTTAAATATCATTTATAAATGTCTTGAAAAACTCCCGGACAACCGATACGGAAACGGCATTGCCGTACAGGAAGCAATAGTTCAAAACAGTATGTCGTCGGGGAATACCGACAACAGTATTATTGTGTTAAAAACCGAAAATGAAACATTACAAACACAATTACTGCAACTACAGGAAGAAAGGATCATTGCTAAAAAAACAACGGTTACCTTGCCCAAATTTGTTTTTAATGGCGCAGTTGGCATAATTATAATATTGCTTTGTTTAAGTACTTATGGATTCTTACACAAAAAGGTAATCTATCAAGCCAGTCCACAAACTTCAGTAGACTATGTGCCATTGATATTAAGCTACAAGCCTATACCAATTCCAACCGCTGTTACCTATAAAAAAGATAGCGTATCAAACGCTCGCAAGGCAAGAGGTAGAGCTACCGTTGCCAGTAAAAAAAAACCTCATCGAAAAAAATTCCTGGGGCTTTTTTAGAGAGGATTTATTCCAAAAAGGAGACTTTAACATGTTTAAAAAAAAGTGACGGCTGGGTTATATAATCGTCAATGTTTTATTAGTTATGGAGTCTGATGCCCTTAATCATATATATGATCCCCTGTTTATCTCTGGGATAAAATCTTTAGCTAAATTTATTAGAGTGTTTTCGATTCGTTCTGATAGCAAAGTTCACCATTTACTTATTGCACCCTTATTTGCACCCTATGAAAAAAATAAAAGCCTAAATGATTAATAATAAATCATTTAGGCTTTTTACTGGCGGAGAGGGAGGGATTCGAACCCTCGATACACTTTTGGCGTATACACACTTTCCAGGCGTGCTCTTTCGACCACTCAGACACCTCTCCGTATAATCTCTTCTACATTACGTAAAATAAGTAGGCTAGTTGCCTGTATAATATCAATTATATTATTATTCTTTAATAATACTGTTCAAAAGAGGATTGCAAAGGTAAAATAATATTGCTTGCACAATATAAAAAAAGCGAAGCACCGTGCCGGGCGCTTCGCTATAAAATATAACCAATAACTATATGATCACTTTATCACAGTACATGCTGTAACCTCAATGTACCTAATAGAGTGTATAGCCGGTGTTTGGTTTAATTATATTCAAAATTTTTATGGCGGCAATGCAGATAAATATTTTTAGCTTATGTTTGTTTGCTGTTGCCAAACAGGCAGTTTGGCACATAAAAAAGATTGTTACGTTTCAATGCTGAGCATCAACGAGATCAAAAAACCCATTGCTGCTGATATTGATGTTTTCGAGGAGCGCTTTAAGGCCTCTATGCAAAGCTCAGTACCATTGCTTGACCGCATTACTCATTATATAGTTAAGCGTAAGGGCAAACAGATAAGGCCCATGTTCGTGTTTTTTTCGGCCAGCATTTGTGGTGGCATAAATGAATCAACCCATCGTGGGGCCGCGTTGGTTGAATTGCTGCATACGGCTACGCTGGTGCATGACGACGTAGTTGATAACTCTTACCAGCGCCGCGGGTTTTTCTCAATAAACGCTTTATGGAAAAACAAGATTGCTGTTTTGGTTGGCGATTACCTCCTGTCAAAAGGCCTGTTGCTTTCTATTGATAACGGCGATTTTAAATTACTGAAGATCGTATCAGAAGCTGTAAAGCAAATGAGCGAAGGGGAATTGCTGCAGATAGAAAAAGTGCGCCGTATGGATATTAGTGAAGCTGTTTATTACGATGTGATCCGCCAAAAAACGGCGTCATTGATAGCGGCATGCTGTGCCTGCGGGGCGGCGTCAGCGGGGGCCGATGATGAAACGATAGAAAAAATGCGGCTGTTTGGCGAGAAGATAGGCATAGCCTTCCAGATAAAAGATGATATGTTTGATTTTGGCACAGATGATGTAGGTAAGCCATTGGGAATAGATATCAAAGAAAAAAAAGTTACCCTGCCGCTCATTTATGCTTTAAGCAACTGCGATAAGGCTGATAAAAAAAGAATGATAAACCTGGTTAAAAATCATAATGATGATCCGGTAAAAATTACGGCTATCATCAATTTTGTAAATAAAACCGGAGGGCTGCAATACGCGGAAACCCAAATGAAAAAATACCGTGACGAAGCATTTGCCATATTAGATACTTTTCCCGGGGGCGATTCGCATATCGGATTGGAACAACTGGTACGTTTTACAACTGAACGCGATAAATAATGTCGAGCGAACTGCTATTTATTTCAGGCTTTATAGTTTTTATATTGCTCATGCTGGCTATTGATCTGGGCTTGTTTGCAAACCCCGATAAAGCAGTAAGCATGAAACGGGCTGCCATAATGAGCGCGGTTTGGATAGCAATGGCACTTGGCTTTTACGGGCTGATATTTAACTACGGACATTTATTACATCATATTGATACAATAGCTGCGCTGCGTGAAGTAAACGATAAAAACTTTCATCACCTTACTATTAACCCCAATGACCTTATCGGCAGCTTAAACCTTTACAATAAAAACCTGGCGCTCGAATTTATTACCGGCTATGTTGTAGAGTATGCCTTATCTGTTGATAATATATTTGTGATGGTGCTTATTTTTACTGCCTTCGCGGTTAGTAAGAAACATTACCATAAAGTTTTGTTTTGGGGGATAATTGGCGCGGTAGTAATGCGGTTCATTTTTATTTTTGTTGGTGCCGCTATTATTGACAGGTTTCACTGGGTATTATACCTGTTTGGCGCGTTCCTGGTTTATACAGGTATGATGATGTTTGTTAACCGCAACCGCGATGAGCAAATAGACCCTGAAAATCATACCATAGTAAGATTTGCTGCTAAATATTTTGCTGTTCATCCCCGGTTTGAGGGGAATAAATTTTTTGTTAACATAGATCATAAAAAATATATAACCCCGCTGTTTTTAGTATTGCTGATCATTGAGGGTACCGATGTTGTGTTTGCTGTTGATTCTATCCCTGCCATTTTCTCAGTAACCAAAGATCCTTACATTGTATTTTTCTCTAATATATTTGCCATACTAGGCCTGCGTTCCATGTTTTTTTTACTGGTAAATATCATCGATAAGTTTCATTACCTTAAGGTTGGGCTCGCTGCGCTGCTTGCCTTTATCGGTCTGAAAATGCTTGCCGCTAACTATGCCGACCGAATAGGGCTTACAACCGGGAACGCCTTGCTGGTTATATTGGGCATACTAATTGTAAGCATTGCCGCTTCGCTTATTTTCCCCAAAAAAGAGACTGCCCATAAATAATCTTTCGGACTTACTGACTTTCCCGACTTTCGGACTAAAGAAATTATTAACTTCGTAAATGCACTCGTTAGACTTTAGCTTCATCAAAATAACCCCTCTCAATGTACTGGATGTATTGCTGGTGGCATTTATTTTATACCAGCTTTATAACCTTATACGAGGCACCATAGCCGTTAATATCCTAATAGGGCTGGGCATTATATACGCGCTTTATTTTGTGGTAAAGATCCTGCAAATGCAGCTGCTTACCAAAACACTCGGGTATTTCACAAATGTTGGTATGATAGTGATCGTTATCGTATTTCAGCAGGAGATACGGCGATTCTTATTGTTAGTGGGCAAGAATGCATCACTGCAGCGAAACAAGGCCTGGTGGCGCTATTTTTTTGGTAAGGCCAAAGCCGAAAAGAATAACTACGCCCGTATAAAACCTATTATTGATGCCTGCAAAAGCTTAAAACAAAGCCGCACAGGGGCCTTAATTGTGTTTGCCAAATATTACGATGAGCAATTCTATCAAAATAGCTGCGAGGTATTGGAAGCAAAAATATCCAAGCGGTTATTGGAGAGCATTTTCCAAAAAACCAGTCCGCTGCATGATGGGGCTGTGGTAATTGCCGAAAATAAAATTAAATCGGCCAGTTGCATTTTACCGCTTACCGATAAGGTTGACCTGCCGCCACAATTTGGGTTACGCCACAGGGCGGGCATTGGGGTAACCGAGGCCAACGAAGCAACAGCGATCATTATTTCTGAAGAAACCGGCGAGATATCCTACGCCAAACAGGGCCGTGTTAAAATGAATATCAGCTTTGCCGAACTGGAAAAATTGCTGAATAAGGATTTTTAGTAAAATCCTATAGTTTACGGCGCGGGCTTTATATTGCCAGCAGGTTTTTTCATGGTATAAACCCCGGATAAGTTCGTTCCAATTACCGTCATACTATATCAGGGAACAGCGGTGCCTGCTGGGCCTTTACCCCTAAAACAGCCAATAGCAGAAGCAACATCAATGCAATTGTTTTCATAATAGGGAATTGGTAATACTAAATATAATAGTTTGGGCAACCGGAACTTAATTATTTAACTTTTTTAACAATTTGCTGTAAGCAAAAAGCGGGAAGCTATATAGCTTCCCGCTCTGTTTTACTATTCCTTATTTAGCATCCAGCACAGCCTTCGCCGCTGCATCAGCTGCATTTGCTGAGGCGGTGTCGTTCATTTTGGTTCGTTGAGTTTTTATATTATTCAGCATTCCTACTACCGGCGGACCGGCGCCATAAACCTTATATTTTATTCCGCAATCCTTTAAAGCGTCAATGCCTTGCTGTGCATATTCAGGCTTTTCAACTTTCGCAATCATGGCCGCAATGTCTCTAATCATATTGAATTTACCTTGTATCCCTGCATCAATAAATTGTTTATAAACAAAAGGCCATTCGGCAGAATTGCCCAGGGTTGCATAAGTATGTACTATAGCTAAAGTTAAGTTGCCTTTATTATCCTTTTCAAATCCATTGGCTAATTTCATTGCCTGCGGCTCATCCAACAATGATATGGCTACCAAAGCTGATGCCTGTACCGCATACGATTCGCTTTTTAAAGCATCCTTAAACAAATTCATATTCCCCGCAGCCTTTAGCTTGCCTAATACACTTATGGCTGCAGCGCGCACCAATGTGTTTTCATCGGTTTGTGCCAGGGAGGTTAATATGGGCTGAGCCGCGTTGCGCACATCGTCATTGTCCATTTTTAAACCACGGATAGCTTTTATGCGCAACCCGTAGTATTTATCCTTTAACGCGGCCAACACTACCTTGCGGGCCCCGGCATTATCCTGATGGGCTACTGCATTGTCAATAGCGTCAAACCGGTCGAGATATAATGGTGCATTAAAGTATTGAAATACATATTCATCCACAGTTTTGGTATCATTTCTTTCAGCAAGCAGTACCCTGTCGCCATCAATATTCACCAGGTCGGGTTTTGATGCTACGTTAAAAGTTAACGTATCGGCTTTATCATTCATCCAAACTTTATGGCGTGTTTTTGCTCCGCCGGCATAAATATCAATGGCCATAGGTAATTTAAATACCTGGCCATCCTGTGTTTGCTGCAGGTAAACGGTTTCGGTTTTTGAAGCCGCATCCCATTTATAGCTAATGTTTAAAGCCGGGTTACCCGCGCCATAATACCATTGGTTAAAAAACCAGGTCAGGTCGCGGCCACTCGCTTCTTCTAGCGCAAGGCGCAGTTGCTGGGCCTCGCCATTTTTAAAGGCATTGGTTTTTAAATAAATACCTAATCCTTTATAAAAAGCTTCGTTACCCAAATAATTGCGTAGCATATTTAATATGCGTCCGCCTTTTTGATAAGTCACCGCGTCAAAAACATCCTCTTTATCATCATAATGAAAACGTACCAGGTTCTTCGTTTTATTTTCAGGGTTTTGCAGGTAATTCACCATAGCTTTATAGCTATGCGCGTCGGCTTCATCTTTGCCATATTTATGCTCGGCCCAAAGCATCTCGCTAAAATCAGCAAATGATTCATTAACTGTTAAATTGCTCCAGCTTTCGGTAGTTACATAATCGCCAAACCATTGGTGAAAAAGTTCGTGCGCTATGGTACTGCGGCCATCATCATAATAAGCATCCAGTAATTCGCGGTGTGTGCCCTGCACATAATCGCCATGCAGGGTGGCTGTTGTGTTTTCCATGGCGCCGCTCACATAATCGCGCACTACAATTTGCGCGTATTTATTCCACGGATAATCAACACCTAATGTTTTCGAGTAAAATTCTATCAACTCTGGCGTCATCCCGAATATTTCTTTGGCATATGGCGCGTATTTAGGCTCCAGGTAATAATCAACAGGTTTGTTACGCCAATGGTCATGATAAATTTTAAAATCGCCTACGGCCATCATAAACAGGTAGGGCGAGTGCGGCAGTTCCATCTTCCAGGTATCGGTACGTGTACCATCGCCATTGTTTTTTTGCGAGGCCAGCCTGCCGTTTGATAAAGTAACGTATTTTGCCGGTACGGTCATGCTGATCTCATCCGTAGTTTTTTGCTGGCTTTGGTCAATAGTAGGGAACCAGGCCGACGAGCTTTCGGTTTCGCCCTGCGTCCATATTTGCACAGGCTTATCTTTATCCTTACCATCCGGGTTAATAAAGTATAAACCTTTGGCATCATTTATAGCGGCACTACCTTTAGCTTTTAGTTGATTAGGTTTTGCGGTATAATCAATATAAACCGTATAGCTTTCATTGTTGTGGTACACTTTATCCAGGCGAATAGCTAAACTCAAACTATCCTC
>Ga0206923_1226_pt1 | contig 10022 bp, 7 predicted proteins | sample Alteio_BWOrgHeat_64_FD_152961 | JGI IMG/M metagenome (GOLD analysis project Ga0206923, IMG submission 152961) | Enriched cells from forest soil in Barre Woods Harvard Forest LTER site, Petersham, Massachusetts, United States -... | ecosystem: Environmental > Terrestrial > Soil > Temperate forest > O...
AATTATTGGATGAAAAAACAGCAAGTCTTGATGCACTCGATACAAACATCGAAGTTGTCATGCGTCGCCAGTACGCGCTGAAAGTTGTGGAAGCTTTTACCAACGAGATGCTCGGCGAAGCGAAAAAAGCGTTTGTGGATCTTGAACAGAAAAAACTCGCTGAAGCAGAAAAATACAAGGGACTGAGTCCCGAAGCTGTGCAGTGGTGGCGAGGACAAGAAGAGTTTGAAAGAATGTCTCGTGAACGCGATTATGACTAGCCATTATGACCAAGAAGAAGAAAAGAATGTGTGAATTTATTTTTGCATTAAAATTGTCGTGGCTCATTATTTTTTTTCTTGTTTTTTTTTGGCTCGTAGCGACAGAAAACACAAGAAAGAAGAGATCGCCGATGTTCAAGATTTGAGGCGAGCTTTGAGCTGTGGATCCCAGCCGCAAAATCCAGGAATATTGGATAGGAAGTCTCTACACCGGTGCATGTCGTCGAGAAGACACGGCAGATTGCCAACGCACGGGCCCACAACCTGAATTCGGCTATCGCAAACGAGTATTGCGCATTCTAGTTTCTCACGATGCGTCTTGATTACGTATGGTTTCTGCATCTGCGTCTGCGTCTGCGTTGAGGCTTTGTCATGTACTTTGTCATGTACGACGAAGCTAGCCTTGTCCTGTACCTCGCACAAATGGTAAATCCACGGAAAATGTTCTCAAAGATTCGGGCACGAACATCAAAGCACAAACAACAAAGCACAAACAACAAAGCACAAACAACAAAGCGCAAACAACAAAGCAAAACAACAATAATCACAAAGACACACTCTGTTTCTCTTGCGACCACCCGAAACTTGATTCTTTGTGAACGGTCATGAACAATAAAACAAGTCGTCCTCAAACCGCCCTTAAACCCGATCTTCTCTTTTCCCTGTGTCTTCTTCTTTTGTCTGTCTCTTTTCAGTGAAACAAAACAATAAAGATGAGAGAGAGAGAGAACGAGAGAGAGAAGTGCACAGAGCCTTTTTAATGCAAACGATGTTCCTTTGCATCAGAAATAAAAGTATCCGATGCCAATGTCGTAGCCCATCTCGTTGAGTTGAGCCAAAGTTTGCATTTTGTCTAACACAATCTGTCTTTTTTCACTGTTTATATCCCAATGATCGCGGACGGGTTCCGGAAGATCTTGCATCACGCGATCGTAACATGTTCCATAAAGCTCCTTGGGCGTCGGTTTTTTGAAAAGGTTGCGCGGCGGAATAACCCGAAGACTCCGGCTGATGGTTTCAATCGCGTACAACGCAGCTGCTTGACTCTTTTCGTCGGATAATTTCTGGCTGAGTTCAGAGATCTTCTCCAGCAATTGTTCCTTGCTGAAAGAACCACATGGGATGAAACAAGGATTGGCTCGAATTTCGATTTGAGTGCCATTCACATACAATGCAGGCGGCCCGCAGGGCATTTGTTTGCAAACCAACCTACCAAAACACATTTATTTCGTCCATTTCTTTGCACAAAACAAAAGTTGCAATCAAAAAAAAAGTTGCAAAGAAGTTACAAAAAAAAAATTAGAAACAAAAAAAAATTACAAACAAAAAAAAAAGTGACAAAAGTGACAAAAAAAAAGAAACAAAAAAAGTTCCAAACAAAAAAAAAGAAGTTAGATGGTTATGGAGAGATACACAGATAAACCCGGATTGTAACTTTTTTTGTTTTTCTTCAATTAAACGAACAACTTCTGCGTCACTCTTTTAGCTCGCGTCTTTCTTTTCTTCTCTTTTCTTCTCTCTCATCTACTTGCTCTTCTTCCCGGGGGCTTCTGACAGAATAAAGAAAAAGGGACACTAAAACAATCCGTTAGTTTGCTTCTTGTGTTGTCTTTGCAATTTCTTCTTTCTTGTGCTTCTTGTGTTCCTGCTTTTTGTCATGTACTATTTTTTTAATGTGACGTCCGACAATACTGGAAACCTCAAACGCACACAATTCATTTGAGTTCGTTCTTTGCGTTCACTTCTGCTTGCACTTCTGTTTGTACTTCTGCTTGCATCTCTGTTTTCTGCTTCTTGGCCACAGTCTTCGCATTTGTCTTCGTTGTTTGTTCGGCCGTTCGTTTCACTGGCGACCCAAACCAGCAATTAACTTTTACTTCGGCGTTTACTTCTGCTTTCTTCACTTTTGCTTTTACTTCTGTTTTCTTCTTCGTATCTGCCGCCTTCGTCAAGGCTGCCTTTGTTTTTTCGGCTTTTTGTTTAGGTCCGAGTCTCACGAAAACTGTGCGCGATGCGGTTGCATCTTCCATAAAAGTCACGCACACGATGCTGGAGCCTTTTGCAATTTCAGGTTCGTTATCTGCATGTGCGCAGAGCTTCGCTTCGCCATCTGGATACAGCACGGCATGTCCCCAGTCAAAAGGTTGTCCAAACCTTTCTTCGAGCACTTTCGTCAGCTCAACGAGTGGTGCAGTTGCCGCTTTGCCAATGTGCTTTTTGCCTCCGTAGACGTATACGAAGTCCTCAGGAAGTTTCCATGGTCTTTGCCATCCAATCATTCGCTCACCAGATTGCCTTCCGGCGTTCAAGTGAACTTTGCCATACATTTGGGTGACGTCGGCCTCCATCTCTCCAACGGCGTCCAGCGCTTCGCGAAACGACGAGAGCATTCTCGGACTGTTAAAAAGTGGGTCAACGAATATGCCAAGTGCTTGGGTTTCACTTGGCTTCCAATTCTTTCTTCTTGCCATCTCTGCCGTGAGTCGAAAAGTGATCGACAGTCTCGCGCTGTGACAAGTCTCGTCCGCATCAAGTCCGTGCACGAACAAATCTTGGAATTTTGCACCTATCATGGCGTACAAACCTCCGTTCGATGTCTTGATGTTCTGGCGCTTCGATGTCGACGTCAAGGGAATAAATTGTGCTGACGTTGAGGTTGTTGTTGCTCTTGTCGTTGAGCTCTTTTCTTCGATTTCGTCGGATTTTGCTTGTTGTACATAGGGCACTGATTCGATCATTCCTGGCTTTCGGCGAAAACCTACGTTTTTGTCTTGTTGTTGTTTGTTTTAAAAAATAAAAAACTTTCTTCTTCAAACAAAAAAGGAAAAAAAAAAAGAAAATTGCTTGATTTTGGTCCCGGGTGTTTATTTATTCGCGAGAAGTTCGCATGGTGCCGAAAGATTACCAACATCCAAAAGACAAAAAAGGAGAATGCATTCCGAAAATTGATGCTACTGAATACGATCCTGCAGACAAAAATTCATCGGAAACTACATTCTACTTAACTACTTGACGTGCCGTTCAGTAAAAGAACCTAGAACACCTGCTTTCAAAACAAAAAAGAACTCGTCGAGTATTTGGTGAACAACAAAGTGAGTTATTTTGCAGACATGACTGCAACCGAGAAGAAATGGCAAAGTGTCGTCGATAAACAAAGCCATGGCAGCATCATTGTTCATGATCCACAATAAAAAATGTGCGCACGGCTTCCACAATTTTTGTTTTTATTTTACGATTTTTTTTTAACTGTGATTTTTTTTTTAAATTTCGTATGAAACAACGACACAAGAGAGCGCTTTTTTTCGGGGTTTTTTGTGTGGTAAAAAAAAACAATGAACATCTTTTTTCCGTGCATGTTTATTTTTTGATTCTAGACTGCGTCTAGGTGATCATGGGGGGACGCAGCTCGCAAGAAGATTCGTTACCTCAAGACATTGATGATCCCGCCGTCATGCAAAGAATTGCCAAAAGCTGGGAGAAAATTGCGGAAAGCAAGCATTCAAGACCCGATGCATTCACGTCTGAAGAGCACCAAGTCAAGATTGCAGCCCTTCTGGCGATGGTTTTCTCGAGTCAAGAAACAAACAAAGCAAGAAAGCAGCGTACAAAGCTCAAAGTGCTCGAGGTATTTTCGGGTAACGGAGCTTCGAGTAGAGAGTGTGAAGCGTCACTGGAAAAACAATTAAGTGAATGGAAACGCACAGATGCGATTTTTGGCGAATGCAAAATGCACGCCCTTGAAGCAGTCACTCAGTTTGGTGCCGAAGCAAATATTCTTTTGATGTTTCGTCCTCCGCCTGCTTCAAGAGCATTTTATGAAGCAGAAACACGTGCTGGGAGAGAAAAAATGGGTGACGAAGGCTATGGAGATTACTATGCATGCAGAGCTTTCATTGCACATGCACGATCACATCCGGAACTCGACAAATGGATTGTGTTTTACGGCGAATTGGGTGCATCAGATGGAAGTGTAGGAATGTACAAGTATTTGTTAGAACACCCTCATCTTGTTTTACAGTACCGCCAGGAAATTTCGGTTGAACGCGATCCGCTTGGAGAGCCTTTTCGGCGAGAATTGTTTATTTTTTGTGTTGTGAGCAAAAAACTCGCGACAACAAAGTAGGAAAAAAAAAACAAGTTACGACTCTATTTATCAGACGACCAAGACATCCACGAAGTCGTTGTTGCCGGAACATGCGAAAAAAATAATTTAGACAGCAAAACAATTATCTGATTTGGATAAAGTCGCGAGTATCTGATGAACAATAAACTGAGCTGTTTCGGAGACATGACTGCAACCGAGTCCATAATAAATAAAAAAAAGGGCAAAAAACCAATTCGATTTTTCTTTCCAAGAATGTGTGCGTTTTTTTTTTAAATCCTCATTTTGCCCGCCCAATGGTACATTTTTTTGCTTTTTCAAACAAATGCACCAACCTGACGATGGACAAGTTCAGATGAAAAAAAGTTCATCTCACAAGCGGAGAAAAATTTGCGACCCACATCAAGAAGAGATCAACAATGATGTACAAGTGGGAAATTTGAACGAACATGACAACAATGACGACAACAATGACGACAACAATGACGACAACAATGACGACAACAATGACGACAACAATGACGACAACAATGACGAAAATGATGAAAATGATGACGAAAATGATGAAAATGATGAAAATGACGACAACAATGACGACAATGATGAAAATGATGACGAAAATGATGAAAATGATGAAAATGACGACAATAATGACGACAATGACGACAATGAGCCAGCAGAATTGTGGCGGCGCGTTGTGTATGATGCAATCGAGACATCTTACCTAATTTCAAGCAAAGGCCGCGTTCGCAATAAACATGGTATGGTACTCACTTCGCACTTTGATCCCTGCGGATACAAAGCCATCCAATTGGCTTTGCCAAACCGAAAACCTAAAAACTTCTTTGTGCATCGTTTAGTCGCATCGGCTTTTCACCTAAATCCGAGGAACCTTCCCTGTGTTCACCACTTGAATCATGTGCGCCATGATAATCGAGTGGCTAATCTCACATGGTGCACCATTGCAGAAAACGTTGCCCAAAGCAATTCATCCCACACAACCAGAAGTGGGAGACCAATCTGCCAATATACCTTGACAGGCGAATTTATTAAGACATGGAACACTGTCACAGAATGTGCCAAAACTTTGAAGATTGACAGAGGCCAGCTTTCAGACTGTGCTCGAGGTGAGCAATTGTCCTCTCAGGGTTTCATCTGGAAATACCTTGATCAGGTCGAACAACGTCCAGTTGGCGAAAAATGGATTAAAACAAAAATTCACGGAGAACGATGTGAAGTCTCGAATTTCGGATTTATTAAAAGATCCAAAGGTCAAATCACACGTGGAGGCAAACGTGGACCCTACCTTGCGTACAACGGCGTTCGTGTACATCGAATTGTTGCCCAACATTTTTTACAACCTGACCCAACTCGGCCTGACGTGAACCACAAAGACGGCAACAAGACCAACAACGTTGCAACGAACCTTGAGTGGTGCACAAACAAAGAGAACGTGCAACACGCACGAGCCGTGGAAAAATTACGACAATACGTCCGTCCTAGGCGCGCCCTTCGTCAAGTCCGTCAGATGTTCACCGACGGAACTACGCGAATTTTCCCCTCGGTCGCTGCAGCTGCCCGGACGATTGGTGTTACTCCCGAAGCTATTCGACACGTTTGTCTGGGGACTCACCTCACCTCTGGTGGCTTTCAATGGCAATATGTTTCTGAATAAGTAGCCTTTGCCTCATCACATTACCGACCGACACAAAATTTTTGCTTCATGCTTGCTTGGATTTTTTATTTCTGCTCTCTTCTGCGAACTAAAAAAAATTTCTGTTTCTTCTTTGTTTCTCAAGGTTCTTGGCAGAGAGATCCAAGCAGAAGCAAAACAACGCAGAACAACGCAGAACAACGCAGAACAACGCAGAACAACGCAGAACAACGCAGAGAGAACAACGCAGAACACAAACCAGAAGAAACGCAGAACCACAAACGTTAAACTGCGACGTTAAACTGCGAGCGACGAGAAATATTTATTTGCTCGCACATTGTCAGGCAAACTTTAATCCTTGATTTTTCTCTTTGTGTTTCTTTGTTGATTTGTTTCTTCTCCTCTCTTGAGCCTTCGTCTTCGCAATAATTCTGCTGTGGGTACGGCATATTTCGGTCCCCCCGCCGCGTGACGAAGTGTGTAAATCGACGACTTTTTGTAGTCGTGTCCAACTGCTTTTGCAGACATGAAATAAATTGACCCTCCGGGAAGTTGTATTTCCAAGCGCTTGCCGACTGGTTCGTTCTTCTTCCACCAATTATAAGAGAGAGCTAAAGGTGCTCCTAATCGAATTGCGCACACTAAATTCGATTCTGTATCGCCATGATGCGAAACTCCCGCTAGGTTTCCATCATCGCTTCGATTTCGATACCGATTCGTTTCTGCGACGAAGCTAGTCAATTCCTCTCTTCCTGCTAACTTGCTGATTGTCTCTCGAAGTTCAACCAAATGCTTAATTTGGTCGAAGTTGTGCACTAACGATTTGCCTGCTGCGATGTCTTCTTTTTGCTCGAAATCTGCGAAAACAACGCTCTGTTGTGCGTGGCGTTGTCGAAGTTGTCCGTACATGTAGGCCTGCTCGTTGAACTGCGTGCAGAGCAAATCGTCGAACATCGCGTCGTCGGCGTTTGGGGTCTGCACTAAGCTCGATACGGGATTCTCATACGCGCCTCCTTCTAACACGAGTAATTCTGCGTCTTCCGCCTGCTGCTGTTCGCTTGGTTCCAGTAGTAGAAGTCGAAGATCGTACCGCACGCACTTCACACCAAACTTCTTTGCGTTTTCGCAAATGCGATCAAAATCTTCGCGACTAAAACCTCGCATTTCTCTTCCAAAAGGCTCTTCTTTCGTTTTAGGGCTCGGATAAGTAATTGCTTTGTCGCGCATCGTAATGGTGAAGGTCCAATAGGCCATCTCGCTGCACTCGTCGGCCCATGCCGTTTGCGTTGTCGTTGCCACTTGCGTCGTTGCCATTGCCGTCGTTGCCATCGTTGCCACTTGCGTCGTCGCACATCGTGTCTCCTCCATCAGTGCCTAAGTTTGCTATGTTATTTTCCTCGTGCTTCTTCTTTTCTCCTCTGCTTGCTTCTTCTTTTCTCCTCTTCGCCTTCTTTGCTTCTTCGACCTAAAAAATAAAAACCTCGACAAAAACACCTTTGCCTAATTTTTATTTGCCTAATTTTTATTTGCCTAATTTTTATTTGCCCACTTCTCTCTCTTTCTTGCTTAGAGGAGAAACTACACCACACACAAACCACGACACACAAACCACGACACACAAACACAGAAACACAGAACCAGAGAAAACACCAGATAAGAAAAACGCAAAACAACATGAGAACACAAGGGAGAGAGAGCACAATCGAGAGAGCCATGCACAGAACGAGAACAGCAGAACACAGCAGAACACGAGAGCACAAGGGAGAGACTCAAAAACTTCACTTTATTCTGTGAACCTTCTTCTGCGACGAGTGCTCCGTTTGCCGCACTTGCCGCACTCGCTTTTTCGACTGGTTCGCTTTCGTGAGTTCACGCTGCAGTTTCGCGAGTTCCGACTCAACTACTTCTCGATTCAGATAGCGTACCCTTCGATATTCCATTGGCCTTGGCAAACGCAGATTGATCTCAGCTCGGGTCACACGCGGGCCTTGGTACCCTGCCTCACGCAGCGCAAGTGTCACTGCGGTCTCAACGTCTGTTTGGGTCATCATTTTCTTCCCATATCTCTGTCTGAAACACGCCACACACCACCTTTCTGCCTGGTCGTCAGGAAAAAGGCTACTAAAGCACTCTGCGCTCTTATGACGGAACCAGCATGTCACCGGCTGGCCGAAACCATTCTTGCGATCTTGACATGCGAGAGCTTGCACATAATCGGCGATAATCCAAAGCAGATCGTCGCACAGGATATGGTCCAGCCACTTCTTGACACAAACAGGCATTTCCAGCATCATTTCACGAAGAGGCGGCCGAGACATTCACCTAAAACGAGAAATATTATCTCACAACACACACACATTGCTCTCGCACGCACACAAAAAACTTGTTATTCTTAATCTCATCACTTGATTGCGTGAGACCCGCTTGGTGTGTATATTTATTCGATTGTTTAAATTCTAAATTTATGTTTCACTTTAGTGTATAAATTCACCGTCGGAACGGTGCATATCAGGCGGGGTCCAAGAAATTACACTCAAATCGCAAGGCCAAACACGATGGCGTCCAAACGCAAATCTCAACTCGAGTCGACAAGGCCCCTCAAACGCGAATCTCAAGTCTCGACGTCTCAGGTCTCCGTTCAAAACGCAAAGAAAAGCAAGAGAGAGTTTGTGTGTTCGTTCGTTGTGTTGATTGCGTTCTTGTTAGGGCAAAACTTCACCTGAACTTCGAGCCCTTGGGGACCTTCAAGCGGTTGAGACGACTCCGGAGCCCGAGCTTTTTGAAACCCTCGCAAATTATGAGAAATTGTTGGATCTGGCCGGAAATTCCAAGTTTTATTCAGTTCGTTTGGGTGACCCAAGGTACTTTGTTCGGTCTTTCTTTCTTCCTCTCGTTGCTTGTTTGTACTCTCTTGGCTTTTGCTCTCTTCGCTTTTGCTCTCTTTGCTTTTGCTTGTTGTCTCGTTGCTTGTTCGCTCGTGTTTTTGCTTTCGTTGCTTTCGTCAGTTTAAGCACGTGTAGGCGTGGCGAGGACGAGAACGATTGGCTGGCGAGAGACTGTGCGTTTGGAACGTTGCAAGTGTGGGCGCTGAGTAAGCAGATGCAGCCGCCAGGCGTGTTTGAATGGCTTAGCAAGTTTGAAGGGCAAGTCAAGAAAGAAGAAATCCGAGACCCGCCAAAGTCGCTCACTGTCTTCTCGGCACGTCCGTGGCATGCTGCGTTTCCAGCCGAGGAAGGAAGCGTTTTTATCACAAGCGCTGAGCATGCAGGGTATGACGCAACAGCTCGCGAAGATATGCGTCGAGATTGCCATGCCCATTTTTACTTGGATGGCTATCACGCACTTGCGGATGCTTGCGTGACACCAGATGGATGGTGCTACACCGCAGAGAGAATGAGAGAAAAAGCAAAGGAAGAAGAGAAGTTCAAGTTCGTGCCAGAGAGTTTGCGAGAAGAATGGAAGAAGTCTCCAGCAGAAGATCAATTGATTGTTCACAAATTAACAGACCCGGCAAGTATTGTCGCGTTTGTGTCTGAGCGCTGGAACGGCTACGGGCATTGGAACACTTCTTGTCCGAACACCGGCATCTTGACGGATTGGCTAAGACCGTTTCCTCATCGTCTTACACACAAAGTTATCAAGGTTCGAACCTTGATTGTGGAGAACTTTTCTTCGTACCGTCCTCTTGGTTCAGGAAGGCCATATGGGCCTTTGGAAGTCATCGAAGTTGCCACTTCGTTGGCAGCGTAATTTTCATCTGTTTTTTGCGAGTAAATGTGGTGCGTTCGTTCTTCCTTGTCTTTTCTTCTTCTTTCGTTCTTCTTGTCTTTCGTTTTTCTTGTCTTTCTTCTTGTCTTTCTTCTTGTGTTTCGTTCTTCTTGTCGTTCTTCAACAAAGGAGCAGAAGACCAAAAGAAGTGAAAAAAGAGACAGAAACGATGGGCGTTTTGGGAGATCAAAAATCTCAAACATCTTCTTTTTCTTAGAGAAAAAAAAGAAAAGCAAGC
>Ga0206923_1225_pt2 | contig 9976 bp, 8 predicted proteins | sample Alteio_BWOrgHeat_64_FD_152961 | JGI IMG/M metagenome (GOLD analysis project Ga0206923, IMG submission 152961) | Enriched cells from forest soil in Barre Woods Harvard Forest LTER site, Petersham, Massachusetts, United States -... | ecosystem: Environmental > Terrestrial > Soil > Temperate forest > O...
AGGACGGCGCCGGGCGCATCTTCATCCAGCCATTCAAGGTGACGGACATTCAGCCGCTCAAAGGGCTTGGTTTCGGGGTCGCCGGATCGGTGGGCGATCAGAAAACCAGTAGCACGACCACAAACCTGCCAACGTACAGGACGCCAGGGCAGAACACGTTCTTTTCCTACCGTTCGGGAACGGCGCCCGATGGGTTGGAAGTTCGGTTCTCGCCGCAGGGGTATTATTACTGGGGACCGTTAGGGCTGTTGGGTGAATACGTCAGCGCCCACGAGGAGGTTCTTGCCGGTACACGGCGTGAGTATCTGCTTAACACCGCCTGGCAGGTGGTCGGATCCTTCGTGCTGACCGGCGAAAATGCTTCGTACAATGGAGTGACGCCGCGACGCCCGTTTGACCTGCGGACCGGTGGTTGGGGCGCGTTTGAACTCGTCGGTCGTTACGGCGATCTGCGCGTTGATCCCGATGCGTTCAACAAGACAACCGCGGATCTGCGGTTCGCCAGTCCGATCACATCCGCCCAGGAAGCGCGCGATTGGGGTGTCGGCCTCAATTGGTACCTCAACAGAAACATCAAGCTGGTTCTCGATTACGACGAAACAAGGTTCGATGGCGGCGCAGGAACAACGGCAGGGAGTGCCTACATCATCAACAACCGCGCGACGGAACGCGTGCTTATCACCCGCGCTCAATTCATGTTCTAATGAAAAGAAGATGGTTGCAATTCCCTAGTTAATAGATAGACTTTGCTTGCCATGAGGGTGTCAAAACGAGGCGAGTATGCCCTGCGGTCGCTGATCAATCTCGGTCTGGCCAAAGAACTCGGGCGACCGTTGGTGCAAATCCGTGTCCTGGCCGAGAAGGAAAATATTCCGGTCAAATTCCTCGAAGCCATTTTGCTGGAGTTGAATCGGGCGGGCTATCTCGGCAGCAAGCGGGGCAAGGGCGGCGGCTATTATATCAAGAAGCCGATGAACAAGATCGTCATCGGCGATGTCGTGAGGCTCATCGACGGGCCGCTCGCGCCGATCTCCTGCGCGAGCGTGACGGCCTACCATCCGTGTTCGTGTCCCGACGAGGCGCATTGCGGACTGCGCTTGTTGATGGTGGACGTGCGCAACGCGATTGCCAACATTTTGGATCGCTACACCCTGGCCGATACGGTCGAGGTGACGTTGCGCAAGATGCGACGGGATAAAGTGCCACTGCCGTTTTTGGAGGCCAAGAAATGAAACGGGTCAAGCTCATGCTATTGCTTGCCCTGTTGCTTGCCTCGTGCGCGCCGAGCCGCGCGGAAAAAGCGGTGATTCGCGTGGGCCATTTTCCGAACGTGACACACGCCCAAGCATTGATTGCGCATGGCTTGAGTCGCGCGGGCAAGGGGTGGTTCGAAGAGCGGCTGGGGCCGGACGTGGAAGTGCAGTGGTTCGTCTACAACGCCGGGCCGAGCGCGATGGAGGCGATCTTTGCGCGGTCGATCGATCTCACGTACGTCGGGCCGAATCCCGCCGTTAACGCGTACTTGAGATCGCAGGGGGAGGAGATACGCATCGTCGCGGGCGCGTGCAGCGGCGGCGCGGCGCTCGTGGTGAAGTCCGATGGCCCCATCAAGACGGATGCCGATTTCAAAGGGAAGAAGATCGCCACGCCGCAACTCGGCAACACGCAGGACGTGGCATGCCGGGCGTGGCTGCAATCGAAGGGGTTGCGCATCACGATGACCGGTGGGGACGCATTCGTGATTCCGACGGCGAACCCCGATCAACTTTCGCTATTCCAGCGGGGCGAGTTGGATGCGGTCTGGACGGTCGAGCCGTGGGTGACGCGGCTCGTGCGGGAGGCTGGCGGCAAGGTGTATCTCGATGAGAGCGCGTTATGGAAGGACACGGGTGGCAAGTATGTGACGACCCATCTGGTGAGCAGCGTGAAATTCTTGAAGGAGCGACCTGATCTGCTGAAGAAATGGATTGCCGCCCACATCGAACTGACAAAATGGATCAACGAACATCCGGACGAAGCGAAGCTAATCCTCAACGACGAGATCAAGGCGGAGACGACAAAAGCGTTCCCCCCGGCGACGCTGGACAGCGCGTGGAAGCGGTTGGAGATCACTTACGATCCCGTCAGCGGGTCCCTATTGAAATCCGCTGAAGACGCGCATTGTATCGGGTTCATCAAGGAACAGCCTGATCTGTCGCACATTTATGATCTCAAGCTTCTGAACGATGTTCTGCGCGAAAAGGGACTGGCCGAAATTAAATGATGGCCATCCATGACGAATTGCGGAACGTGGCGCCTGAAAAGCTGGTGGTGGAAGGCGTGTCGAAATGGTTTCGGACGCGCCGTGCCAGCGTGCATGCGCTTGACAATGTTTCGCTGAACATTCGCGAAGGCGAATTCGTCTGCTTGGTCGGCCCCTCAGGCTGCGGCAAGTCCACGCTTCTGAACATCATTGCCGGACTGGAAATGCCTGACAGCGGACAGGTGCAGGCTGACGGCAAACCCGTCACGGGTCCGGGCCGCGAGCGCATGATGATGTTCCAGGAGTCCGCCTTGTTTCCGTGGCTGGATGTAATGGACAACGTGCTGTTTGGCCTGAAGCTCAAGCCCAACCTGACGAAGAAAGAGCGGCGCGAAGTTGCGAAATACTATCTGAAACTGGTGGGGCTGGAGAAGTTCATGGACGCCAATATCCACGAGCTATCAGGGGGGATGAAGCAGCGGGTGGCCCTCGCGCGTTGCCTCGCGCCGAACCCGCGGGTGTTGTTGATGGATGAACCGTTCGGGGCGCTGGATGCAATCACGCGCGAGCAACTCTACGGTGACATCCAGGAGATTTGGAAGCAGCGCCGCAAGACGATCATCTTCGTCACGCACAATGTGCGCGAGGCCACGTGCCTCGGTGATCGCGTGGTTCTGTTTTCTCCTCATCCCGGACGCATCCAGGAGCAATTTGAAATCGGGTTGCCGCGACCGCGGGACATCAATAGCGTCGACCTTGCGAAACATGCAACCGAGATCACGCGCGCGCTGAAACGTCACCTGAAGCCCGACCTGGTAGAGGTGGCGGAGTGAAGCGACTGATCGTTATCATCACCTTTTTCGCGCTGATGGTCGTGGCCTGGGAAACGCTCGTACGAATGAAAATCTGGTCCCCGGTCCTGGTGCCGTCGCCACTGAGTGTCGGCAGTTACATTATCGGGGCACTGCAAGACGGCACGTTGGAACACGCAACGGTGGTGACGATGCGGCGGTTGCTGATCGGTTACGCGCTGGGATTGGTGTTCGGACTGCCGCTGGGGTTGTTGACCGCGCGGTTCAAGTTTTGCGAAGACACGCTCGGGACCATCGCCCTCGGATTCCAAACGCTTCCGAGCGTGTGTTGGGTGCCACTGGCGCTGCTTTGGTTCGGGCAGACGGAGACGGCGATGCTGTTTGTCGTGATCATGGGCACGTTGTGGTCGGTCGTCATCGCCACGGACAATGGTGTGCGCACTGTGCCGCCGATTTACTCGCGCGCCGCCCGCACGATGGGCTCGAAGCAATTGCACACGTGGGTGAAAGTGATCGTGCCCGCCTCGTTGCCGTTTATCGTCAGCGGTATGAAACAAGGGTGGGCGTTCGCCTGGCGCTCGCTGATGGCCGCGGAAATTTACGTGACGATTTTGACGGGATTCGGTCTGGGCCATTTGCTGCACTACGGGCGCGAGCTTCAGGCAATGGACCAGGTCATCGGGATCATGCTGGTCATCATCGTCATTGGCCTGCTCGCCGATAAAATTCTTTTCTCCCCATGGGAACGCTTCCTATACCGCCGCTGGGGAACATCCAAGAGCTAAAAAAGAAACGCGCCCGGTTTACACAAACCGGGCGCGTCTGATTGGTAGCGGGGGTGGGATTTGAACCCACGACCTTCAGGTTATGAGCCTGACGAGCTACCGGGCTGCTCCACCCCGCAGTCAAATTGCTGCTGCACCTTAGTGGCGCAATACCCATTCGTCAAGCCCCTATAATCCACAGCGGAAGAAACACTCGTTTAGTGCTGCCGGGGCGCAATTTGGGGGGCTGGTTCGAAGCGGAAGATGACTTCGTTGGGACGCGCGAGGTTGAGCTTGTTGCGCGCGGTGCGCTCGACGTAACTGGAGTCGGTCTTGAGCGCTTCGATCTCGGTTTTCTGTTTTTTCTCGAGCGCATCTTGCTGCGCGATCTGGCGGTCGAGGAGCGCGATGTCCGCTTGCATGGCGTGACGCTGGTGGAGCAACGGCACGAAGAGCAGGGCGACTCCAAAGGCGACGACCGTCACGAACACATAAAATCCGAGCGATTGCACGCGGGCCCACAGCGCCAAAGTCCAACTCATTGGTTAGAGCTTGCCTCCATATACAGCGTCCTTGCCGAGAATCTCTTCGATTCGCAGGAGTTGGTTGTACTTGCAGACACGGTCGGTGCGGCAGAGGGAGCCGGTCTTGATCTGGCCCGCATTGGTCGCCACGGCAATGTCCGCAATCGTTGTGTCTTCCGTTTCACCCGAACGATGGCTGATCACCGCCGTGTAGCCCGCTTCTTTCGCCATCTCGATGGCGTCCAGCGTTTCAGTGAGCGAGCCGATCTGGTTGACCTTTACAAGAATCGAGTTCGCGGTGCCCGTGTCGATGCCGCGCTTGAGGAACTTCGTGTTGGTGACGAACAGATCATCGCCGACGAGTTGCAGTTTGTCGCCGAGCTTATCAGTCATCAACTTCCAGCCGTCCCAATCGCTATCCGCCAGACCATCCTCAATCGATACAATCGGGTACTTCTTGCACAGGTCACTGTAGAACTCGATCATTTGTGCAGAAGTGCGCTTCGAGCCGTCGGACTTCTTGAACACGTATTTCTTTGTGGCCCGGTCATAAAACTCGCTCGACGCAGGATCGAGCGCGATGAAGATATCCTTGCCCGGTTTGTAACCCGCCTGCTTGATCGCGGCGATAATGACTTCGAGCGGGTGCTCGTTGTTCTTGAGGACCGGAGCGAAGCCGCCTTCGTCGCCCACCGCCGTGCTGAACTTGCCGGCCTTGAGCACGCTCTTCAGCGCATGAAAAACTTCCGTGCCCATGCGCAGCGCTTCGTGGAAACTCGACGCGCCCTTCGGCATGATCATGTACTCTTGCAGATCAATCGGCGCATCGCTGTGCGCGCCGCCGTTGAGGATGTTCATCATCGGAACCGGCAACACCTTCGCGTTCGGTCCGCCGAGGTATTTGAAGAGATCGAGGCCGAGTTGCGCGGCGGCGGCGTGCGCGGTCGCCAGCGAAACGCCCAGAATCGCGTTCGCCCCGAGCTTACCCTTGTTGGGCGTGCCATCGAGTTCGATCATCGTGCGGTCGACGCCGACCTGGTCGAGCGCGTCGCGACCGATCAGTTCACGGGCAATCTTCGTGTTGACGTTAGCCACAGCCTTCTGAACGCCCTTGCCGCCAAAACGCGCCTTGTCGCCATCGCGCAATTCCCAGGCTTCGTGCTCACCGGTGCTGGCGCCGCTGGGAACAGTGGCCCGACCGACCGCGCCTCCGGAAAGTTCCACGTCCACTTCAACAGTAGGGTTCCCCCGAGAATCGAGAATCTCGCGGGCTTGAATTCGAGCAATCTTGGTCACAGAAATCACCATCCTCCTTGAGAGCCGCATTCTAGGGAGAACGCCCGGCGAATCAAGAAATTAAAAGCGAGGGGGAGAGGTTTTTGCAGGTACGAGACCGAGGAAAGAGGTGGTGGGCGAGCGCAGCGTCGCAATTTGACACGGACGAGACGATGCCTGTCACTTAGGCCGTCTCCGCTTGAGCGTTTAGCGTATCGTGACCAAACTCAGTTTTGTTGTCATATGCGATTACCCTTTGAAAGATTACAGTGCTCGCACAACAGTTGGACATTCCTGACAGTATTGCTGCCGCCACGTGAGAAAGGCACGATATGATCGAAGCAAAGCATCTCGCGCGTCCCGCATTCCACGCAGCGTCCGCCGTCGCGCTGCCAGACTTCACGCTGAATGATACGAGGAATTGCCTCACGTCGCGGTCTTTCTTTTTCGACCGACGGCATGGTCGAGACATCCACTAGAATCACGTCTTTGGACTCGATCATTGGTTTTGGCGTGACCTTCGGGAGTGGGTGAGAATCACGCAATGCGCGAATGTACTGCACTGTGTCTTCCAGTTCAGAGCCACTGCGAACGACAAGCTTAAGCGCTGGCAATCCGCGAGTGAGGCCTGGCGAAGGATAGGTGTTGCTGTGACGTCCAGCTTCGCCAGGATACTCCAATGCGATTTCTGGAACGGGCTGATTATCCGGTGGGTAAGGGAGCCAAATATACGCGGCTTTTTCTTTGTTCGGCTGATCAACCTGAACGACGGCCCCTAGATCGCTACGGATATCCCACGCCTTCACTTTTGCTGTCTCCCGTGATGGAGGCCCAAACTCCTTTCTGAATCGCTCGACAACCTGTGATTTCATCTGATTTGAGCTTTCTCTTCGTCAATTACAAACCTCGGCCATTGCGCTTCACTAGGCGCAGTCCGCGCGGTATTCGCACTTGTCAGGCAATTCATGGAGCAAAAGTGTAGTTTGTCAGCAGCCCTTCGGCAAGCCTAGCGCTGGGAAGACGGTACGAGTCGATCGGGGAAAGACGGATGGGGGCAGAGAGGCGGCGAAAGGGGAAGGCAGAAACGGCAGAGATCCCTCGACAAGCTCGGGATGACGGAGTACGGCGGAAGGGCGAAGGGAAGTGACCAGACGGAAATCGGAAATCAGAGGCGGCTGACTCGCCTCGAAAAGGATTCGGGGTAAAGAGAGACAGCCCTACCAACGATGACAGCGGGGCCGGCCTCCGAAGGTGAACAAGGCACCCACCCCTTTATCCCCTCCGGGGAGGGGAGCATGGATAAATATCGTTAATCGATAATTTTGCTGGACGCTGACGAGAAGTCGCGGTATGGTTAACTTGGTTCTTTGATATATGGGCACGGTTTTGCGACCTAGGAGACTACGTGGTCGCGTCTCGAAGACTCGGCTCCGCTTCGCTCGGCTTTGACAAAGACGGCAGCCCCGAAAGGCCGCGTGGAATGACGTAAACACTCGGGGTAAACCGGGCCGCCCGACCTCGAAGTCGGGGTAACTCTGCCCTACAAACGTGATCGGCACACTGGTCAGGGATCGTTCAAATCCGAAGCTCACGCTTCGGCTACAGTTGTAGGACGTAATCGGCACACGGACCATGGGTCGATCAAAAAGGCAAAACGTACAAAACGAAGCCAAATCCGGGACGAATGGCAAGCGGCGAGCTTCCCCTACAAATGATGCGATGCGACGCATAAGTAATGTGACATTAGAAGCTTACGACTTGAAACAGTGCGATTCGGCGGGGGCCGTTGCGCCAACAACAGAGATTGCGCAAAAGGTGAAATCTACCAAACGAACCCAATAATACTGGACAGCGGAGACCCACGTCTGTCTCTCTCAGGAGGGGAGGGAAACGAGAATCAACAACGGCAAGCGGAGCGCTCGCGCTACAGGCACGACACGGACGGGGAACGCCGCGTGGGGGCACGCGGCCTACAACAACTTCGTGTTCTTCGTGGCTTCGTGGTGAAAAATTCGCAACGACAACGGAGCGGCGCGCTCGGAGAGCACGCCCTACCTACGGCTGATACAGGATCATGCCGGACTTGTAGCGGACGCGGAGGGTGCCTTCCACGACACGCTCTTCGGTGACGGCGCCGTTGAAGTCGAGGGCGACGTGCCAGGGGCCGGTGGGGAGGGCGAAGTCGTAGCTGAGATTGTCGGCGCTGTTGGCGATAACGCAGACGTGTTTCCAGGTTTCGCCCGGCAGCGCGCCGTCGGGGTCGATGGTGAACATGATGGTGCCGGGGTTGGAATTCTCATGAAACTTGAGCCACGCGGCGATCTGTTCCTTGTTACGAAGACGGAACACGGGATGCGCTTTGCGCAGGGCGATGAGGTCGCGCGTGTAGGCAAAGAGGTCCTGATTCGTTTTCTTGAGCGACCAATCGATTTCGTTGATGCTGTCGGGGGCGTTGTAGCTGTTCTCGTTGCCGAACTTGGTGCGGGCGAATTCTTCGCCGCCGTGGAGGAACGGCACGCCCTGCGAGGTGAACAACAGGAGATAGCCGAGCTTCATCATTTCTTTGAGTTCAGGCTCGGTGGCGTTCGGCTTGGAGGCCTTGAGTTTGTCCCAGACGACGTAGTTGTCGTGGCAACTCATGTAGTTGACGCTCTGCGCGGGCGTGGGCGCCCAGTCGCGCCAACTGCCCTCAATGCCGTGCTTGATGGCGTCGACGCTGGAGCCGTCCTGGATGAAGCCGCCGTGGTTTTTGTCGAACGGTGAGCCGACGAGGGCGTTGCGGATGTTGTCGTTGAACGCGCCGATGTGCGTGCCGCGAATGGTCTGTTTGTTCGTGGGCTTGACGGGCGCCTGTTTGCCGCCGCCACCCCACGGCTCGCCGTAAAGGACGATGTTTGGCTCGATCGCGCGCAGCTCGCGCTCGACTTCCTTCATCGTGTCGAGGTCGATGAGCGCCATGAGATCGAAACGGAACCCGTCGATGCCGTATTCCTGCACCCAGTACTTGAGCGAGTCGATGATGTATTTGCGGCCCATCGGCGCTTCGCTGCGAAAATCGTTGCCGCAGCCCGAGCCGTTCGAGAAACTGCCATCGGGGAGGAAGCGGTAATAGTAACGCGGGACGAGGGAGTTGAACGGCGCGTGGTTGGCGGTGTGGTTGTACACGACGTCCATGATGACGCCGATGCCGCGCGCGTGCAGCGCCGCGACGAGTTGCTTGAACTCGCGGATGCGGCTTTCGTCATCGATATTCGTCGCAAACCAGCCTTCGGGCGAATTGCAGTCGTAAGTGACGTAGCCCCAGTTGTAGTTCGTGCTCGACTCGTCGTTTTCGAAATCCTGGATCGGCATCAATTGTACGTGGGTAATGCCCAACTCGCTGAGATTATCCAATCCCGTCTTGATCGCGGCGTCATCCGGCAGATGCGTGCCCGATTCCGTGAAGCCGAGGTACTTGCCTTTGTGTTCGACGCCCGAATTCGCCGCGATGGTGAAGTCGCGCACGTGCATCTCGTACACAACCATGTCCACCGGCGACTCGAGCGGCGGCCCGGACTTTGCTGTGGCCCATGTGGACGGGTCGGTCTTCGACAAATCCGTGATCCGCGCGCGTTGACTGCTGTTGACGGCATTGACACAATAAATGTCGAGCACCTCCCGGTCCGACGGAAGATTTTCTCCGTCGAGTTTGTACAAGTAGAACTTGCCTTCGAGATCGCCGGTGACCTTGTCTCCCCAGATGCCCTTGCCGGCGGCCTGCATGTCGCGGGTCGTGCGCCCCTTATCGCCGGTCTCTTGATCGTAAAGCACAACCTGAACCGCGCGCGCCGTCGGCGCGAAGACGCGAAACGTCGTCGCCTCAAGAGTGTACGTGGCGCCGAGCACAGCCGTCGCGTCATAGAACAAGTTCGTGTCGTCCAACACAGCGCGTGGCAGGATGCGCGCGCTGCCCGCGAAACCCTTCACGTTAACTTCGTAAACGCGGCTCGCGATGTCCAGTGGCGTACCGAGCTTCAATTCGATTTCGTTGGAGGTCAGCTTTCCATCGCCGAAGAGAATTCGCGCCGAGACGGGAGTTTGCCCGGTCTGTTGGCCGTCGGTGATTGTGATCCGGTCCGCCGCCACTTCCTCGCGATTCACCGCGCGCGACATCTGGATGATGACCCGGTTCGGCTCGTCAAGGTAAGCCCCGACCACTTGCGGGCTCGTGTCAGGTCGCTGCGTCCAGATGTTGTCCTTGCCACTAATCAGATAAATCTCGTTACCCATGTTCGGCCTCCAAAATTTGTCCTCTCCGTCTTTGTGGTTCCAGTCGCCTGCCAGCCGCGGAACCAAACCAATCTTGTCCGAATCGCCCTG
>Ga0206923_1227_pt1 | contig 9940 bp, 6 predicted proteins | sample Alteio_BWOrgHeat_64_FD_152961 | JGI IMG/M metagenome (GOLD analysis project Ga0206923, IMG submission 152961) | Enriched cells from forest soil in Barre Woods Harvard Forest LTER site, Petersham, Massachusetts, United States -... | ecosystem: Environmental > Terrestrial > Soil > Temperate forest > O...
ATAATTAATGTTCCGGCATTTTATGCTGATTTTAACGCGATCAGGGCGGGCGATCCGAATTACCAAAGTACTACCCGCGATATGAAGCTGATATTGGATACCCTGAAACGTGAAAACGTAGACGGCATAGTGATCGATTTGCGTGAAAATGGCGGAGGTTCGCTTAACGAGGCTATTTCACTTACTGGTTTATTTATTAAATCGGGGCCGGTAGTACAGGTTAGGGATACCCGTAATAATGTAGAGGTTGATAAGGATGACGATCCATCAGTTGCTTATAGCGGCCCTATGGCGGTATTGGTTGACCGTTTCAGCGCGTCAGCATCCGAAATTTTTGCAGGCGCTATACAAGATTATGGTCGTGGATTAATTATTGGCACACAAACCTATGGCAAAGGTACCGTGCAAAGCGAAATTGACCTGGATAAAATTATTACGCCTTCAATTGCCGATAAGATGGGCTTAACCGCATCAGGCGGAAGAGCCGGGGTAAGGGTTACAACAGGCAGTCAGGGTGTATTCGGACAACTGAATTTAACTATAGCCAAATTTTATCGTATAAGTGGTAATTCAACCCAGCATAAGGGAGTTATTCCTGATATTCTATTCCCTTCATTGATACCATCAGATAAATATGGTGAGGATACCGACCCATCGGCATTACCATTTGATATAATTGCTAAAAGTGATTATGCCCGGGTTGGCGATTTTTCGGGTGTTATACCGCAACTCACCAAATTGCATGAACAACGCGCTTCAACCAGTCCAAGTTTTAAGGCTTTAATGCAGGAAATTGCAGATTTTAAAAAGAGCGAAGCGGAAAAGACCGTCACCTTAAATGAGCAGCAATTAAAAAAACAACGTGAGGAAGACGAGCAAAAAACGCTTGACCGAGATAATGAATTGCGTGTAGCCTTAGGCCTGCAGCCCTTGAAGAAAGGACAAACAAAACCTAAAAATGAAGACCTGGACGCTTTAAAATATGAAGCCGGCCAAATACTAACCGACTATATAACCCTTGATAGTAAATTAACCAGGGTTGGTACTACCATTAAATAATAAAAAAGTTTGAATAAGATAAATCCCGGTTATGCCGGGATTTTTTCGTTTAATTCGGGCTGAAAATCTCTAATCCAACATCACCAGCTGTACCACCCGCAATATATATTTTGTGGTCAAACACCACGCCGCCTACGCCGTTTCTTGCTTTATTGAGGCTCGGGGCTGAAATCCATTCCTTATCCTTTTCAGGATCCAAATAAAACACATCCTTTTGCGGGCCGTTGGGTTTGGTGGTCGTTGCCCGTTCGCCGCCGATATAAAATATTTTGTCATTAAGGTTTACGCAGGTGCCCCCGCCTGTGCCTAAGGGTAGTTTTGCGGCAAGCGTGCTCCATTTGCCGGTTTTAAAATCATAACAATCAACATCCAGCACCACCTTATCAAAAAACGACATAAAATTATTGGCATCATGCAGGCTGGTGTTGCGACCGCCAATTGCATACAATTTATCTTTCACTATAACCGCGGTGCTATGGTCGCGTATATGCGGCGCGTTGGGCAATACCGCCCAGGTGTTTGTTGCAGGGTCATAAACATCAAACATATTGGTTGTGCCGCTTGAGTGGCCATGCAGTATGCCGCATACCAGGTAAAGTTTGCCTTTATACTCAGCCGCGCCTGCACCACCGCGCCTGCGCCCTTCCGGTAGTCCGGCCAATTGTTGCCAGGTATCAGTTTTGGTATCATAACTATATGCGTTAGCCAATGGGATTTGATTAGGATAATTGGTATCCGAAAAAGCGTCCAGCACATATACCTTATCACCATAACTCACACCCTGAAAATGGTGCATAATAGCAGGCGCCGTTGCCCCTTTTGACCATGTGGACGTTGCCGGATCAAATATGGCTACCGGCATTGCCGGGCCGTCTCCCCCATATAAATATAATTTACCGTTAACGGCAGCAAGCCCGCATTCGTTGCGCGAGAGTGATGTATTAGTTGTTTTTACCAGTTCCCATTGCCCCTGAGCTTTGCAGGTTACGCAGGATATAAGTATTGCAAATAAAAAGTTTAAAGCTTTCATAGGTTAACAATTATATATCATGCCCGGGTATCGTTTTTATGATAAATGCTCAGATAGCTTTCATAGCGGGACAACTCTATCTCGCCATTTTCCAGGGCTTCCAACACAGCGCAGCCGGGTTCATTAATATGTTTGCAGTTATTAAAACGGCATTGATTAAGCAGCGTGCGCATTTCGGGAAAGAAATGGCTTAATTCTTCTTTTTCAATATCAATAATGCCCAGTTCGCGGATGCCTGGAGTATCAATAATAAATCCTCCCTGTGGCAGTTCGAACATTTCAGCAAATGTGGTGGTGTGGGTGCCTTTATCACTCCATTCGGATACCTCACTGGTACGCAGTTCCAGGTCGGGAAGTAAGACATTGATCAAACTCGATTTGCCAACGCCTGAGTGACCTGAAAATAAAGTGACCTTATCCTTCAGCAATTCCTGTACCTGGCTGATGTTTGTCCCTTCAAGAGCGGAGACCTCAAAGCATGGATAGCCTATATTTTGATAAATAGCCATGTAACCGGCCAGTATTTCCAAACCTTCGCCGCTAAACAGATCGAGCTTGTTAAAAATAAGTTTGGCAGGAATATCGTAAGCTTCGGCAGTAACCAAAAAACGATCAATAAATCCTAGAGAAGTGCGGGGCGAAGCTAAAGTGACCACCAGCAAAGCCTGGTCGAGGTTGGCTGCTATGATTTGTCCCTGTTTTGACAGATTAATTGACTTGCGGATAATATAATTTTTCCGCTGATGCAGGTTGGTAATAACCCCTGTTTCCTGCTCGGGCTCCAGGTCAAAATCAACTATATCGCCTACGGCCAAAGGATTGGTAGTGGTAATGTCCTTGATGCGGAACTTACCTTTAATACGGCAATCATACCGCTCGCCGCCGGGTGTTTGCACCTGGTACCAGCTTCCGGTTGATTTGGTTATGAGTCCCTGCATTTAGCTGTAAAGGTATAAATTTAGCAGGGCGATGAAAAAATAAAACGCCATAGCCTTGTTATTCCAAAAATAATCCATTTAATTTGCGCCGTCAGAAATGACCAATAACAATGATAATTAACAGCACCATAACAACCACATTAACTGCCACCGTTATAAACGGAGGAAGATAATCGTATGGTGTAAAACATAAAATAAAAACCAGATGAGCGCCTTCCTCCAGAAAAGAGGAAGGCGCTTTTGTTTAAAATGAGCTAGTAATGAAAATTTTAAAATTTGGCGGTACATCCGTAGGTTCAGTTCAGAGTATTCAAACTTTATTAAACATCTTAAAAAATGAAGTTAAAGGGACGGCTACGGATAAACCTGTAGTTGTACTATCGGCCATGAGCGGGGTAACTAACCTGCTTATTGCGATGGCCGAAGATGCCGCCAAAGGCAACGACTTTGCCGCTAAACTGGCCGAGTTGGAAAAACGCCATTTTGATGTGGTGAAAAGTCTGCTGGAAATTCAGAACCAAAACCCGGCACTTACCCGGTTAAAAATATTGTTTAATCAGTTGGAAGATCTGCTGCAGGGCATATTAACCCTGCGCGAGCTTACCCCAAAAACCCGCGACCTTGTACTAAGCTACGGCGAACGTTGCTCAACCATCATGATCAGTAAAATTGCCGCGCAGTTTTTCTCTGAAGCTTTGTTTGTTGATGCCTCGGAAGTGATAAAAACCGATAGCTCATTCGGACAGGCTAAAGTAAATACTGAATTAACCGAGCAGCTTATTAGGGGGCTGCATAACGAAAATAAGGGTAAAATGCTGTTTGTAACCGGCTTTATCGCGGGTAATGACGAGGGGCAGATAACTACCCTGGGCCGTGGCGGCAGCGATTATACCGCCGCCATTTTCGGCGCTGCCCTTAATGCTTCAGAAATACAGATATGGACCGACGTTAACGGCATGATGACTGCCGATCCGAGGATGGTTAAAAAAGCGTTTTCGTTAGCTGAACTGACATATACCGAGGCGATGGAACTATCCTATTTCGGTGCAAAAGTTATTTACCCGCCAACCATGATACCGGCGTTTTTAAAGAAGATACCTATCGTTATAAAAAATACTTTTGAGCCGGAGTTTGAAGGCACCATTATACAGCATGATTGCAAGCCATCAAACATGGCTATTAAAGGCATATCGTCCATTAATAATATCAGCATATTAAATGTTGAGGGTAGTGGCATGGTGGGTAAATCGGGCTTTAGCGGGCGTTTATTCTCACTATTGGCGCGCGAGCAGATCAACGTTATATTGATCACTCAATCATCATCAGAGCATAGTATCACTTTTGCAGTATCGCCGGGTGATACCGAAAGGGCCAGCCAAATAATTGAGCAGGAGTTTGAATTAGAGTTGCTTGCCAAAAAACTGGAGCATGTAGAAATTGAACGTGACCTGGCTATTTTAGCCGTAGTTGGCGAAAATATGAAGGAAACTCCTGGCGTATCAGGTAAGCTGTTTCATGCGTTGGGCCGTAATGGGGTTAATGTGCGTGCTATAGCACAAGGTTCGTCCGAATATAATATATCGGTTATCATATCCGCGCACGATCTGGCTAAAGCCTTGAACGCGGTACATGATGCCTTTTTTGTAGAGTTAACAAAAACCTTATATGCGTTTTGTTTGGGCACCGGCAATATCGGTAAAACATTATTCCGCCAGTTAAACGGGCATACTACGTTTTTACAGGAGAACAACGGTATACAGGTTAAAATTGCCGGCATTAGCAATACCCGTAAAATGATGTTTAATGCCGATGGTATATCGTTAGATAATTGGGAGGCTACGTTAGAGCAATCAGACGAAAAAGCTGATCTGCCGGCATTCATCGCCCAAATGAAAAGCATGAATTTGCCCAACTGTGTGTTTATTGATAATACCGCCAGCCCAAAACCTATTGAGTATTACGAAGAGGTATTAAAATCAACCATATCCATCGTAACCTGTAATAAAATAGGCAACTCGGGCTCATACAACCAATACCGTACTTTCAGGGATGCGGCGCGCGATCACGGCGTTGACTTTTTCTATGAAACAAACGTAGGTGCAGGCCTGCCGATCATCCGTACTTTAAAAGACCTGATGAACAGCGGCGACCGTGTGCAGCGTATAGAGGCGATATTATCGGGTACTATATCATTCATCTTTAATAACTTTAAAGGCGATGCCAATTTTCATGATACGGTGAAATTGGCCCAGGAAAAAGGCTATACCGAACCTGACCCGCGTGACGACCTTCGCGGAACTGATTTTATGCGCAAAATGCTGATACTGGCACGCGACGCGGGTTATACTTTAGAGGCATCAGACGTTAAAATTGAAAACATACTGCCTCAGGCCTGTTTGGACGCGGGAAGCGTAGATGATTTTTATAAAACTTTAAAAGCCGAAGATGCATACTTTGCCGGATTAAAAAGCAAGGCAGAATCAGAAGGAAAAGTTTTAAGGTATATTGGCATACTTGAAAACGGACAGGCATCCATCACCCTGCAAATGGTTGATGAGGGGCATCCGTTCTTTACCCTATCGGGTAGTGATAACATTATATCATTCACTACCGACAGGTATAAGGAACGTCCGTTGGTAGTAAAGGGCCCGGGAGCGGGTGCCGAGGTTACCGCGGCAGGTGTATTTGCTGATCTGATCAATGTGGGAGCGTAAGCCGCGCCCCCCGGCCCCCTAAAGGGGGAGTAATAGTTTAATATTTATATGGAAGATAATATACAAAGTTTAAAAAAAGTTACTTCAAAAGCTCCCCCTTTAGGGGGCGGCGGGGGTGAGAGCGTTCAGGTTTTTGCCCCTGCAACTGTTGCCAACGTGGTATGCGGATTTGATGTACTGGGTTTCGCGGTTAATGCCCCGGGCGATGAGGTGATTATGCGGGTAACCAATAAACCGGGCATCACCATCAGCAAGATCACCGGCGATGATGGCCGTCTGCCTATGGACCCGGCTAAAAATACGGTGAGCGTAAGTGTACAGCATTACCTGCAAAGTATTGGCCGTACCGATCTGGGTTTGGATATTGAGCTGCATAAAAAAATGCCCATTGGCAGTGGTTTAGGTTCAAGTTCAGCAAGTACAGTTGCGGGTTTGTTTGCTGCTAAAACTTTGTTAGGTGATACCAGCGACCCGATTAATCAACTGCCCTTTGCCATGAAAGGCGAGGAAATGGCCTGCGGGCATGGCCACGCGGATAATGTTGCCCCGGCTTTGTTCGGAGGGTTTGTGCTGATACGCAGTTATGAGCCGTTGGATGTAGTGCGTTTGCCGCACCCCAAAGGCTTGTATTGCGCCATTGTTTTCCCGGATGTAGATGTACCCACCCGCGAGGCCAGGCAAATCATCCGCAATAAAATATTAATGAAAGATGCCGTTACCCAATGGGGAAATATAGCAGGCCTGGTAAGCGGGTTGTTTATGAGCGATATTGACCTTATAGGCCGCAGCATGCAGGATGTATTGGTTGAGCCCGTACGATCCATGCTGATACCTGATTTTTATAAGATGCGCGAAATGGCCATGGAGCTGGGAGCGGTAAGTTTTGGCATATCGGGCTCGGGGCCGTCAGTTTTCGCGTTTACACGCGATGAAGAAACCGCCAACCGTATTACCCAAAAATTACAGCAACATTTAACGGGCATAAAAATTGGCTCAAACGCTTACGTATCTGAAATTAATGATAAAGGGCCGAAAGTGATATAAGCCCCACACAACCCTCCCCGGTAGGGAGGGCTTTTAATAATTTAAACAAAAATAAAAAGTCTCCCCTACCGGGGGAGATTTAGAGGGGGCTATGAAATTCTACAGTACCAATAACACAGCATCACGTGTAAGTTTTAAGGATGCGGTATTTAACAGCATGCCGCAGGATAAGGGCCTGTACATGCCGGAATATATTCCGCAGTTGGATGATAAGTTCATCCAAAATTTGGATAGTTACACGTTGCCCGAAATTGCTTTTCATGTAGCGCAAAATTTATTGGGCGATGACATCCCTGCGGATGACCTGAAAGCGATAATTGATGATGCCATTAACTTTTACGCGCCCATTGTTAAGCTGGAAGAAAACGTTTATGTACTGGAGCTTTTTCATGGCCCGTCGTTAGCTTTTAAAGATTTTGGCGCCCGTTTTATGAGTCGGGTAATGAGCTATTTTTTAGAAGAAGGCGAAAAACAACTGGACGTACTGGTAGCCACATCCGGAGATACCGGCGGTGCAGTAGCTTTAGGCTTTTTGGGGGTACCGAATACAAGGGTAACCATACTATATCCCAAAGGAAAAGTAAGCGACATACAGGAACTGCAACTAACCACCAACGGCCAAAACATTCGTGCTATAGAAGTTGACGGCACTTTTGATGATTGCCAGGCGCTGGTTAAGCAAGCGTTTACCGATGCGGAGCTGAATGAAAAATACCGTTTAACGTCGGCTAACTCTATTAATATAGCAAGGCTGATACCGCAAACATTTTATTATTTCAATGCCTATGCGCAGGCGCTTAAACAAGGCAAAAGCAAAGTGGTATTCTCTGTTCCAAGCGGTAACTTTGGCAACCTGGGCGCTGGTTTATTGGCCTGGAAAATGGGCTTACCTGTTGAACAATTCATCGCCGCTACCAATGCTAACGATACCGTGCCGCAGTTTTTAACTACAGGTGTTTATCAGCCTAAACCATCGGTAGCGACCCTATCAAACGCGATGGATGTGGGCAACCCGAGCAACTGGGTGCGTATTGCAGATTTGTTTAAGGAAGATATGAGCCAGCTTAAAAAGCTAATAACCGGCTATAGTTTTGATGACGAAGAAACTTTAAAAGCGATACACGCGGTTTATGATCATTACAATTATGTGGTTTGTCCTCATTCTGCCATTGCCTGGCAGGCACTGAAAGATTATCAGCAGGATAAGCATATTGACGATACTGCCGGTATATTCTTATCAACCGCGCACCCCTGTAAGTTCCCGGATGTTTTTGAAAAAGAAATTGCAAGTCATATCGAGATACCCGACCAGGTAAAAGCCTTACATACAAAAACTAAACACTCGGTTTCGCTGGGTAAGGATTTTGCAGGATTTAAGGCTTATTTGTTAAAGAACGCTTAGCTATTCTTCTGCAACGCTGTAAGGAATTCCTGCCTGCTTATCATTCGCGCGCCCATTAATTGCAGATGTTCAGTATGCAATTGGCAATCCAGCAATTTGTAGTTTCCACTCTTAATAAGAGTTATCAATGCCATTTTTGATGCATTGCTTACTTTGCTGAACATACTTTCGCCGCAAAAAACGTCCCCGACCATAACACCATACATACCGCCAACTAATTCATCGGCCTGCCATACTTCGATGGAGTGCGCGTAACCTTCTTTATGAAGTTGCATATAAGCCTTTTTCATATCTTCAGTGATCCATGTACCATCCTGGTCCTTGCGGTAAACGGATGAACAGGCTGCTATTACTTCATCAAAGCAGGTATCAAATGTTACCCGGAATTTATTTGAATTGATCGCCCTTCGCATACTCGAAGAAACATGCAACTCATCAGGAAAAAGCACAAATCTTTCATGAGGCGAATACCACAATATGGGTGTTTCATCACTGTACCAGGGGAATATTCCATTTTGATAAGCCAGCATTAAACGCTCTGTCGAAAGGTCGCCGCCTATGGCCAGCAGGCCATCTTCATCGGCCAGTTCGGGATCAGGAAATATTAACTGTTCATTCAGCTCGAATATCATCAGGGCAAATTTATGCCTTCTTACGAATTACCAGTTTTTTATTTTGTGCCTTTGTTATCTCATCGACATATTGTTGTAATTCGGTATACTTATCAGCAGGTATAACATAATTGTTTAAAACAAATTTAGCTGTGCCTATAACCTGGTTTTTCTCTTTATTATAAACATAATTTACCTCATAATTGCCATAAGTAAATTTTAGGCTTGTAGTAACAGGCATTGTTTCCACCTCAAAATTAGCTGGCAAATCAATAGTAGTGACACAAGTTTTTAACATGGGGTGTTCAAAGTAATAATCGGTCTTCCTATTTTCAACAATCGGAATATTTGTATTCCATAGGTATAATACATTTGGCTTATAAAATATCTTATCGCCCGAAATTATATCACAAAATTTATCATATTCCAAATCAATATTTAACTGTTTAGTGCCATCACTATCGAACGCATTCTTAAATTCAAATACTGAGGGCTGCTTAATATTTAGATATCCCATCAAAAACTCCTTTTGCTTCTCTGTTTTAATAGCGGCCAACTCTTCATACAATTCACGATACCAGCCTGTGCTTGAAATCTTTATTTGCGATTTGGCCCCTCCATCGGCGTTAAGCTCAATGTGTACTTCGCTATCAAATCGGTTATCTTGTGCGGTGCTTTTAGGTGTATTTACCAGCTTCCCCCCATCATCTGTTATTATCAAGGCGTTTCTATTCTCAGTAAATGGGCCTAATTTTCCAAATGGCTGAAATATACTGGTACATTCCAGCCAAGTTGTATCATTTTTAAACGGTATACATAATATTGCATGATTAAAAGCATTGTGGGGAAATGTTGGGTCAGCAGGTTCTTCGTTTATACCCGCACGTATTATGGCATAGTTTGAAGGTATATTAACAGCTTTTAACAACGCCTGCATATAGTTAGACAGTGCTTTACAATCACCATATTTTTTATCATCAACAAAATTAGCTGCAAAGGGCTTATAACCACCTATGCCTAACTGCACACTTACATAACGCATATTGTGTTGCATATAATTATACAAATACTTCGCTTTATCCTTATCAGTTTTAATAGTATCGGTCATTTTTTTTATTTCAGCTGTACGTTGGGCGCTTAAA
>Ga0206923_1228_pt1 | contig 9915 bp, 9 predicted proteins | sample Alteio_BWOrgHeat_64_FD_152961 | JGI IMG/M metagenome (GOLD analysis project Ga0206923, IMG submission 152961) | Enriched cells from forest soil in Barre Woods Harvard Forest LTER site, Petersham, Massachusetts, United States -... | ecosystem: Environmental > Terrestrial > Soil > Temperate forest > O...
AGGCAGACTTGAGATTGCGAATCTCATCAACCACGCCCTTTTCATTCTGCCACTGTGCTTTCAGCTTCTGGCTCTGTTCCTTCAAATCGGCGAGTTCCTTCTCCAGTTTTTGCAGGCGTTCCCTGCTCGCCCTATCGCTCTCCTTCTTCAATGCCGTACGCTCGATCTCCAGTTGCATCACCCGGCGCTCAAGCTGATCGATCTCCGTCGGCAGCGAATCCAACTCGATCCGCAACCGCGAAGCGGCTTCGTCCACCAAGTCGATTGCCTTGTCGGGCAGGAACCGATCCGCAATGTATCGGTGGGACAGGACGGCGGCGCTCACAAGCGCGCTGTCCTGAATTCGCACGCCATGGTGCACCTCATAGCGCTCTTTCAAGCCGCGCAGAATCGCAATCGTGTCTTCCACGGACGGTTCCCCTACGAGAATCGGTTGGAACCGCCGTTCAAACGCCGGATCTTTCTCGATGTGCTTGCGATATTCGTCGAGCGTGGTCGCGCCGATCATGTGCAGTTCACCTCGGGCAAGGGAAGGTTTCAGCATGTTGGCCGCGTCCACCGGAGCGCCCTCGGCTTTGCCCGCGCCGACGACCGTGTGCAGCTCATCGATAAACAGAATGATCCGTCCTTCGCTTGCGATGACTTCCTTGAGGAATGCCTTGAGCCGGTCTTCGAACTCGCCACGGTATTTTGCGCCCGCGAGCATCGAGCCGATGTCCATTGAGATGAGGCGCTTGCCCTTGAGACCCTCCGGCACGTCTCCGCTAACGATGCGCCGCGCCAGCCCCTCGACGATGGCCGTTTTGCCGACGCCGGGATCGCCAATGAGCACGGGGTTGTTCTTCGTGCGCCGTGATAACACCTGGATAACGCGGCGGATTTCCGCGTCGCGTCCAATCACCGGATCGAGCTTGCCGCGGCGGGCTTCCTCGGTCAGGTCGCGCCCGTATTTTGTCAGTGCCTGATACTTGTCTTCGGGATTCTGGTCGGTAACTTGCGCGGTGCCACGCACGTCGCGCAAGGCCTTGAGGATCGCCGCAGTCGTTACGCCGTGCGGCTTCAGCAGATTCGTCGTCTCCCCGACGCCAAGCAATATGTGTTCGGTGCTGACGTACTGGTCCTTGAGTTTGTCTGCTTGAGCGAACGCAGCGTCGAGCGCCGTGCGCAACGCCTTGCTAAGATAAACCTGCGTCGAATCGATGCCATGGACCTGTGGGCGACTATTCAAGCTCTCGTCCAGGGACCGTAGAATAGCATCGGGATTCGCACCGAGTTTATCGAGCAACGGGCGCACGAGTCCGTCGGGCTGTTCAATCAGCGCGGACAACATATGTTCGCAATCAACCTCCTGGTGGTTGAGCTTTTGCGCGATCTCCTGCGCCGACTGTAGTGCTTCCTGGGCCTTGATCGTAAGTTTGTCGAATCGGATCATAAATAATCCGCAGGCTGTTTAGCAATCAGGGTGCCACCGCACAAGTAGCACTGCCGGTGCAGATTTTCAAGCGAGACGCTGGCGCACACTGTCACAACTGGCATCCAGTGTCACAGTCCTGTCTGCCAAGCTGACACACTATGAAGTGGTCGTGAGGCGCACTCGCATCTCCGCAAGCTGGCGCTCCAGCTCATGGAATTTATCGAGTGTTTCGGGCACACGCTGCATGGCTGCGTACGCGCGCTTGAATTCCTTGTGAGGAACAGCGGGCGATCCGAGTATGATCGCGCCGGCGGGCACGTCTTTCGTTACCCCCGCCTGCGCCATGATAATGCTCTTATTTCCAATGGTAAGATGTCCCGCAATCCCCACCTGGCCGGCGATGGTTACTTGATTCCCGATGATCACGCTCCCAGCGACGCCGACCAGCGCACAAATGATGCAGTTATCCCCGATCACACAGTTATGCCCAATCTGAACGAGGTTGTCGATTTTCGTGCCGTTGCCGATGTGGGTCCGACCAAAGCGGCCACGGTCGATGGCTGAATTCGCACCGATCTCCACGTCGTTGCCAATTTCGACGAACCCGACCTGTGGAATCTTCTGGTGCTTGCCGTCGACCGTCTCGAACCCGAAACCATCGGCGCCGAGCACAACACCGCAATGCAGGGTAACGCGATCGCCGAGAATCGTCCGCTCGCGAAGACTGACGCGCGGATAAAGCCGACCATCGGACCCAACGCGGCACTCGTGGCCGATGTAGCTGCCGGCGCCAACGACCGTGCGGTCGCCAATCACCGCACCGTCCTCAATCACCGCGTGCGACCGGATCGATACGTCCTGACCGAGTTTCACAGTCTCCGCAATGACCGCAGTCGGATGGATTCCCGTCTCGAAAACTATTGGCGGCGGCGCGACATGGCCGACCAGCGTCGCAAACGCCTCCGAAGGATCGGGAACCCGGATGAGGGTGCCGGCAAACGTGATATCCAAATCATTGCCAACAATCAACACGGAGGCGCGCGTCGTTTTGATCGCGGACGCGTATTTTGGGCTGGCGAGAAAACTGATGTCGCCGGGCGCGGCCTCGCGGACGCCCGCAAAACCGGTCACCAACTGATCGGGGTCGCCAATCAGTTTCCCTCCCACGATGCGCGCAATATCGCGTGCCGTTAGCTGCACATCTACTTCTTCTCGTCCTTCTTCTCGGCGGGCTTTGGCGTCTCGGTCGTCTTCGGCTGGTTCTTGTTCAGGATTTTGATGATGTCGTCGGTGATCTCCAGCGAATCCTGACTGTATACGACCGACGGGGTGCCATTGAGAGTGTTGCCCGACTTGTCGAGCACCAGCAGGTAGCCGGCGTCACGCGCTTCTTTACTGATTATGTCGTTGATCTCCTTGAGAATCGTCTGGCGCATGCGCTGCACCTGTTCATCGAGAATCTTGCGATGGGTGGTGCGATAGTCATCGATGTCACGCTGCATCTTCTGTGTCTCAGCCAGCTTGTCCGCCACCGCTTTCCGCTTCTGCTCGCGGACCTCAGCCGTGTACTCCGGCTTGTCCTGGTCCTCGCGAAGCTTGTTCAGCTCATCGATCCCCTTCTTGTAATTCGTGAGCGTATCGTCGAGCTCCTTGTTGAAGGAGTCCGCGGTCTCCTTAAGTTTTGCCGAGGCGATCGGCGTTTTATAGTAATCATTGAAGATCTTGTTCAGGTCAACCGTAACAATGCGTCCCGACGGCGTCTGGGCGGATGCCGGGAGCGCCAGCCCCAAAGTCATCATGGCCATGAATGCAACAAGCGTGTTTTTCATTTCTTTTCGACAACCTTCCTTTCGTTCCTTTCGATTCGTGCAGCCTAGCATATCAGAACTGGTAGCCAACGCTAAACTGAATTTTTCCAGTCCTGCCAGCCTGGCTGTCAGTCATAATCGGATAACCGTAATCCAAGCGCAGCGGTCCGATGGGCAAATTGAGCCGGATGCCGAGGCCCGCATCCGATTTCAAGTCACGCAAGCGAATATCATACGAGTTTTGATACACATCGCCAATATCGAAAAAACACGCGCCCCGCACCCGCTCAATGATGGGAACGGTGTACTCGACCGTTCCGTTCACAAACGTGTTGCCGCCAATGGGTTCGTTGTTGACGTCCGTCGGGCTGATTTTGCGGTAGGCGAACCCGCGCATCGTATTCGCGCCACCGAGAAAATACCGGTCAAAAATCGGTACTGGGTCGATGCGGCGATGCACCGACCCTATCGGGCCGTTGCCGTTAACAATCGTCTCCACCACATTCGTCGCCGCCTCCCTCGATGTCCCAAAGGCATCCGCCACGCCGACCGCGCCAAGCAGTTGCAACACCTGCTTATCGAAAAACGGAAAGTAGAGCGAGCTTTTTGCGTTCAGCTTGTACACGTCGACATCGCCCCCCATCGGACCGCCCGCGATCTCTGCGCTCAACTCCGTCCGGTTGCCACGGGTCGTCAAGAACACGCTATCGCGCGTGTCATACGTCACCGTCCCGGCAACTGAGCTGCGCAGATGCGAGCCGCCCTGTGTTTGCAGTTCTGGCGAGGCTCTATCGGCCACGTTCAGGACAATATCCTGAATGCTGTACTCGACCTGTCCGCGGACAAACTCGGTCACCGCCTTTTCCAACCGGAGCGATATGCCGGTACGTCGCTCGTTATACTCCGTGCTCAGGTAACTGCTGTCGTGATGAAACGCGTCGAAACCCAATGACAGCTTTTGATCGAGAAACCACGGCTCGACGAACGACAGGACTTCATCCTGACGCTTCAAGCCAACCTGCAAGCGCAGGCGCAATTTCTCACCGCCCCCGGTAAAGCTTGGCCAGTTGAACAAATCGAAATTGCCCTGCGTCACCTCCACAAATCCGATCAAGCTATCGATTGAACTGAACCCCGCGCCGAAATTGACTGAACCGGTCCGTTGCTCTTCCAAATCCAGGGCCAGGTCCTTTCGGTTCGGCACGTCGGTGGGCTCGGCCGTGTCCTCGACCTTCGAGAAGTAACCGAGGTTCTTGAGACGTTCGACGCTGCGGTCCACGCGCACTTTGTCGTATATTTCACCGGGATGAACGGCCAGTTCGCGGCGAATGACCTTATCCTTGGTTTTCGTGTTGCCGCGGACATCGATCCGTTCAATATACGTCAGTTCGCCTTCGTGAATGGCGTAGGTCATGTCGATACGGCCCGTCTCCACGTTGGGTGCGCGAATCGGGCGCACATCCGTCTCCAGATAGCCGCGCCCGCGATAATAGTCTTCGAGCGCCTTCTGGTCCGCCGCCATGCCGGCAGGCGTGAACGTCTTGCCGGAGGTCATCTTGAGCTGTTTTTCCAGATCCATGGTCGGGAAGAGCTTGTTGCCTTCAATGGCGACGGTGCCGATCTTATATTGTACGCCTTCGAATATATCGATGGTGATGACCATCCACTTGGGCCCAATGCGTTCGGTCTGCGTCCCGCGAACGTCCATGTCGATGTATCCGTTGGAACGATAGTGCTCGCGAAGTTTGTCGAGGTCTTCCTTAAAGTCTTCGTCCTTCAACACGCCAGTCCCGGATAGCCACGAGCCCCACCAGTGCCGCCGCGTCTTCAAGAGCTTGCACAAGCGCGCGTCGGAGTACGCCTTGTTGCCGGTGAACTTGATCAGTTTGATGAACACCCGTTCGCCTTCGTGGACGTGGAACTTCAGGATCGCCTTGTTGGTATCCTTGTCAAGACTGACCTCGTAGGTGACTTTCACTTCCGGATAGCCAGACTTTTCGTAAAGCTCCTGCATCTTGCGAGCATCGTCATGCGCCTTGCGCTCATCGATGCTGTCGCCAACCTTCTGGCTGGACTCCCGCTTGAGCCGCTCTTCCTTGAAGCGCTTCTCGCCATCAATAATGATCTCCTTGATCGTGGCCTTGCCCTGCACCTGGAACACGATTCGCACCCCATCCACGACAGGTTCTTCCAACACGCGCACGTCGAAAAAATAACCGGTATTGATGAGGTTGCGAACGTCCTGCTCGATCATGTCGCGAGAACGGGGTTTGCCCACAGCGGTCTGAATGTTGGCCATGACCACCGCCCGGTTGACGGTTTCAGGACCGACGAACCGGACTTCAATCTGCCGGACGATGTCTTCGGATTCTTGCGCCCGACAAGGCGAACTCGAAACGACAGCGGCAAGGAACGCGAGCAGCGCCCACGGCAGCCGCCTCACTCCTCGCCCCCTTCACCGCCCGGAATGTCATCGTCGCTCACCAGCGCCTGATCTTCAAATCGCGTGTATTCGCTCAGGAAAGTAAGTTTTACTTCGCCGGTTGGCCCATTGCGCTGCTTGGCGATGACCAGATCCGCCTTGCCCTTCTCAGCCGCCTTCTCCCCATCCTCCTCCGCGTAAACCTCCGGCCTGACCAACAGGCCCACCACGTCCGCGTCCTGTTCAATCGCCCCCGACTCGCGCAGGTCGGAGAGGCGTGGTTTTCCACCTTCTCTCGCCTCGGGTTGGCGGTTGAGCTGGCTCAGCACGATGATCGGAATCTTTAATTCCTTCGACAGCGCCTTGACGCCGGCCGAAATGTCGGCGATCTCCACCTGCCGGCTGAGATCGGCCCGTCGTGAAGGGGCTCGCATCAACTGCATGTAGTCGATCACCAACAGCCCGATATTGTATTGCTGCTTCATGCGGCGGCCGCGGGCCCGCACTTGATTGATGGAGAGACCGGCCGAATCGTCAATGTACAACGGCGCTTTCATCAACTGGCTCGCCGCCGTCGTCAGCGGATGAAAATCCCGCTCGCTGAGGAACCCGTCACGGATCTTGCGCAGGTTCACTTTCGCGCGCGAGCATAGCATCCGTTTGATCAGTTCCTCCGATGACATTTCCAGGCTGAAGACGCCCACCGGAATGTTATGGTCGATCGCACAGTTCTCCGCGATGTTCATGGCCAGCGCCGTCTTGCCCATCGATGGACGCGCCGCAATGACGATCATTTGCCCGGGGTGCAGACCGGACGTCATCTTATCCAACTCGCGAAAGCCTGTCGGAATGCCGGTGACTGCACCACGCTGGTCGTACAGCTTCTCAATGCTGGCCATCGCGTCCTTGATCATGTCGCGAACCGGACGCGCGCCCGTGGCGCTCTTCTCGGCGGTGATGTCAAAAATCTGCTGCTCGACTTCGTCAATCCACGCCTTGACGTCGTCCTGCTGCTCGAAGGATCTGGCGATCACGTCGTGCGCTGCGCCGATGAGCTGGCGCAAGAGATGTTTTTCCCACACGATGTCGATGTAATGCTCGACGTTGGCCGTGGTCGGCACGCGGGTAATCAGGTCACTCAGATAGGCCGGCCCGCCAATCTCTTCCAACTGGTTCTTGTCTTGCAGACGCTGGGTCAGGGTGATGAGGTCGACGCCCTGCATCGCGTCCTGCAACACCGCGATCTCGCGGAAGATGACCTGGTGGGCGGTGTAGTAGAAATGATGATCGTTTAGACGCTCGCGCACCTGCGAGCCCGCTTCCGCAGGACTCAACAGCATCGCGCCCAACACGGCGATTTCGGCGTCAAGACTGTTCGGCAGGACGCGGTCAAGAACCAGCGGGGAACCCGACCTCGCTTTTCCCAGAGCCGCAACGCCTCCCGAACCCCGGTTCTGAAACGCGCCAGCCGTTCCGGCCTGGCTCGCGGTATCGGATGTGAGAGGATTGGTCGAAGCCATATAGCCGTCCCCACAAAACTCGTGCGGCTATTTCTTCTTATCGGCTTTCGGTGTCTTCTTGCCAGCTTTTTCGTCTGCGGTGGCGGACTTCGCGGCGGGGGCTGTCCCACCATCGAGGCCAACAACCCAAATCTTCACCTTGGTCGCCACGTCCGGATGCAGTTTCACGTCCACGTCGTACACACCCAATTCCCGAATCGGATGTTCCACAACAATCTTGCGGCGGTCCACCTCGATGCCCTCCTTCTTCAAGGCCTCGGAAATATCAGCGGAGGTCACGGAACCATACAGCTTGCCGTCGTCGCCTGCAGCGGCTGTGATCGTATACGACTGTTTCACCAATTGGCCGGCGGCTACTTTCGCATCCGCGAGTTGTGAAACCAGTGTTGCCTCGCGCTTTTTGCGCAATGATTCGACGCGGCGCAGGTTGCCCGCCGTCGCGGGCATGGCCAGTCCCTTCGGGAATAAATAATTTCTCGCGTATCCGTCGGCGACGGTGACCGTGTCGCCCTCGGCTCCGAGGCTGTCCACCAAGGCTGTTAAAATGATTTGGGTGCTCATGATGATCGTGACTCCCTCCTAGCGCACGAGCAACATCGTGCGTGCGCGTTTGATTGCGGTGGCGAGCTGACGCTGGTGCCTGGCACAGTTGCCCGAAATCCGTCGCGGCAAAATCTTGCCGCGCTCGGTCATGAATTTCTTGAGCAAATCCGCTTGTTTGAAATCAATCTCAATCTGGTCAATGCACAACTTGCAGTCGCGCTTGATGATAATATCTCGCTTCGACCTATGGCTGTCTCGTCCCTCGCGACCGCCTTCCCGACTTTCAAAAGTTCTCTCCATCATTTGTTGATCTTCCTCACTGAATTAACGGTTCTTACTACCGGCTCAAAATGGAATGTTGTCGTCCTCGGCTGCTGGCGTCGGCTCTGGCTCTCCGGTGGCGCGGGCCGGCGGCGCTGCGGGACGTCCTCCCCGGCTTGCCGGCCGTGCAGGCGCTTCGTCCGACGGCGCCTGATCCTTAAACTCCGCTCCACCACGCGGCGCGCCAAGGAATTGAACTCGCTCCGCCACTACCTTCAATTTGTTTCGCTTTTGGCCCGACTCCTTATCCTCCCAGCTATCCAGCTTCAACCGGCCTTCGACAAATACAGGGCGTCCCTTCGCAAGGTACTGACCGGCGGTCTCCGCCTGCCGACCCCACACTTCGATGTCGACAAACGTAACCTCTTCTTTCTGCTCGCCGCTCTCCGTCGTCCACACACGGTTGACCGCGAGACCAAGATTGGCCAACGCCGTGCCCTTGGGGGTGTAGCGCACTTCTGGATCGCGCGTCAGATTGCCCATCAACAAAACTTTGTTATACGAAGCCATGTCGCCTACTTCTCAACCACACCCGTCGTCGGAATCTTGCGCGGCTTGCGCGGCGGCGGCTCGGGCGGCATTATCGAAAAATGCCAGCGGAAGACTTCCGGCTCCAGGTGCAACTTCGCATCCAACTCTGTAATCGCCGTCGGCGGTGCGTCGAACACCAAATTCAAATAAAACCCCGAGGTACGCTTGCGGGTATCGCGGGAGAATGGACGCATACCCATGCGTTGCACCTTGTCCACGCGTCCGCCTGCGTGCTGGATGCTCTTCTCCAGCTTGTCCAAAAGCTCCTTCGACACGTCTTCCTTACCACCGGTGTCCAAAATAAACAATCCTTCGTATGTCTTCAACGTCACTCTCCTTCTATACTATGCCGACTTTTTCCGATTAAATCGATTCATGGCCTCTGTGAGACCTTCGGTTACGCAGCACTCCAGTGCTTCCACAGCCGTCGTGACGGCTTGCTCTGCGGCCCCACGTTCCTGCGGGCTGAATCTGCCCAGCACGTGACCCGTGATGTCCGCTCCCGCGGGAGTGCTCCGTCCAATGCCCATTCGCAATCGCGCAAATTCCTCGTTGCCGCCCAGCGCCTCAATGATGGAACGCAAGCCATTATGGCCGCCGCTCCCTCCCGCGATGCGCAATCGAATCTGCCCCAGCGGCAAATCCGCGTCGTCCACCACGACCAGCAACTGCGCCGGCTCAACCTTGAGCCACTTCAACAACGCATTTACCGCGGAGCCGCTGCGGTTCATGTATGTCTGCGGCTTGGCCAGCACCAGCTTGCCGGCATCGCCAGCCATGGCTTCGGCGATCTTCGCTGAGAATCGCCACTTGCTTCGAAAAGAACAATCCAACTTCTCGGCGAGCCGATCCAGCGCCGCGAACCCGATATTGTGGCGCGTGCCATCGTACTCCCGGCCAGGATTTCCCAGCCCCACCAGCAGCTTTGGCTTGGCCGACACTGTCGTGCCGCCTCGCTCGCATTACTTCTTGGCTTCGGGTTTGGCTGCCGGCTTGCCCTCGGCCTTGCCGGCCGCCGGAGCCTTGCCTGCTGCACCAGCCGCAGGAGCTTTGCCTTCCGCCTTGCCTGCGGCGGGGGCCTTCGCTTCGCCCTTGCCTGCATCCGCCTTTGCTTCGCCTTCGGCCGCTGCGCCTTCTTCGCCTTCTTCCTTCTTTGCCGTAATGACTTCGGGCTCGGCCGATGGTGCCGCGGCTGCCTCGGTCATCGCCGCCAATTCCTCTTCCGTGATCGGCGCGGCCACGAGGAACACGGTCTGCCCCTTGTCGTCGAGCAGTGAGACACCCGTCGGCAAGGCAATGTCACCTGCGTGGATACTCGAACCGATTTCCATCTTCTCGACGTTGACTTCGAGTACG
>Ga0206923_1182_pt1 | contig 9882 bp, 8 predicted proteins | sample Alteio_BWOrgHeat_64_FD_152961 | JGI IMG/M metagenome (GOLD analysis project Ga0206923, IMG submission 152961) | Enriched cells from forest soil in Barre Woods Harvard Forest LTER site, Petersham, Massachusetts, United States -... | ecosystem: Environmental > Terrestrial > Soil > Temperate forest > O...
CTTGCAATGGACGGAAATGACGCGCGGGCCGAGGATGCCGAGGGCCTCGATCGGATCGCCGGTGCCATAGAGAATCATGTTGGCCGGGTCGAAATTGATGCCGAGATTGCGACGGGCGACGTCGTTGAGGAAAGCAAGCAGCACCGGGGCGGGTTCCTGGCCGGTTTCAAGGGCGAAAGTCTGATTGTGGGTTGCCGCGTGGTCGCAGATCCGGCGCACCATATCGCGGACTGCGATGTAGTCGGGGTCGGTAGGCGATTCGGGGACAAAGCCGATGTGGGTGGCGATGCCTGGGGCGCCGATGGCCGCGGCGAAATCACTGACGGCGATGGTACGGTGTTCTCTTTCGTTTCGCGTGGCGGGCGGTATGAAGCCGACGGTGCGCTGGACGGTGGGGATATCGGCATAGCTTTCGCCGGAGTAGGCAGCGAAGACCGTGAAAACGCGGAAGCGGGCGGCGTGGAGTGCGTCGCGCCATTGGGGGGCGCAGGTCATGTCCAGATCGCCTGGAATGCCAAGCTGGCCGGAGTGAATGCCGAGGTTGGTGAGTTCGGCGATGGTTTCGGCCGGGTCGAGGCCGGCCCAGAACATGACTGCGGTTTCGAGGGGTTCGGGTTTATGCATGGACGGAGATGATTTCGTAGGGTGGATTTGGTTCACACAGGAGAGCCGGGCTGTTACCTTCACGGCTCAGTAACGATGGTTCCGTTTTTATCTCTCGACTCTAACATCTGGCGCATCAGGGCTACCGCCTGGGCGGATTGGGCCGGCGGGCAGCGTTCGGGTTGGACGTTGGCTGTGACGCAATCGGCAAAATAGGCGAGTTCGGCGGTAAAGGCGTCGTGATCGCTCAGAGGAATTGACCGGGCTTCTCCGTCCTGGCCGTGCTCGCGGAAATCGGCTGAGGCGCTGGACCATTCGAAGGTGGCGGCGTCCGAGGAGACGGTGAATTCCATGGAAAACGGGTAGGAATTGGGATGGTGCCAGCCGCCGGTGATCATGACGGGGCCGAGGCCGGGATAGATGAGATCGGCATGGATGAGGTCGATGCCGCGGGGGAGGTCGGTATAGCCACGGGCACGGACGGATTCGGGCATGCCCCAGAGGGAGATGCAGAAATCAGCGTCGTGAATGAGGAGATCGAGAACACCGCCGCCGCTGCGGGAGGGGTCGCGCAGCCAGGGGCTCCAGACGGGTGCGGCGCAGCGCCGGCGGAAAAATGCCGAGCGAACCGGGGAGCCGGCACTCAGTGACTCTGCGAGTTTTTCGTAGGCGGGGAAAAAGCGGAGGACATGTGCGGCCATCAGGATGCGGCCGTTATTTTCGGCTTCGCGAATGAGGGCCTCGGCGGCGGGGACATCGAGCGAGATGGGCTTTTCGGTGAGGACGTGTTTGCCGGCGCGAAGGGCCGCGGTGGCTGCGGGCACGTGCTGGTCTGTAGGGAGGCAGAGATCGACGGCATGAATCTCGGGATCTTTCAGGGCTTCGTCGAGCGACTGGTAACCGCGGACGTCTGAGAAATCGAATTTCTCGCCGGTGGCGCCCATGTTGCCGCCGACGGAGGAAAGATCTCCGGTGAGCCTGCGGGCATCGGCATCAACCACGGCGTGAAGGCGGGCGGCGGGAACGTTGCGCCAGGCTTTGAGGTGGGTGACGCCCATGAAGCCGAGGCCGACTACGGCGATGTTGAGTGGGGTGGAGGGCATAGGAGTCAGAGGAGGACCGCTCTTTTACGTTCGCGGCTCAGAATCGACCCGGCGGGCGACGATGATCGTAATGTCGTCATGTTGAGGGGCGCCGGCGGCGTGCGCGGTCACCGCGTTCCGGATAGCATCGACGATCTGGGTTGCCGGGAGATGACGATTGCGGCGGACGGTTTCGGCGAGCCGGTCGGTTTCGAATTCGTCGTCTGAGGGGTCGGCTGTTTCAGTCACGCCATCGCTATAGATGACGAGGGTATCGCCCACTCCAAGCGAGGTCCGGTATTCCTTATAGACGATGGTGGGAAGGATGCCGATGACCGGGCCGCCGCCCTGTAGCTTTTCGTCGGCGCCGTTCTCGCGGACGATGATCGGTGGATTGTGGCCGGCGTTGCAGAAGACCAGTTCGCCCGTGACACCGTCGAGGATGCAGAAAAATACGGTGATGAAGCGGTTGGCGGGGCAGTTGGCGCTGGTCAGGCGATTTAGGCGCGTCATGACGGACGCGAGATCCTTGGGTTCTTCGGCAAGAGCCTGGACGCGCGCCTGCAACCCCATCATCATGAGCGATGCGGGCATGCCTTTGCCTGAAACGTCGCCGAGCACCATGGCGACGCGCCTGCCTTCGTAGGGGAAGAAATCGAAATAGTCGCCGCCGACGGTGCGGCAGGGCGCGTTGTGGCCGGCGAGATCGAGGCCCTGGACTTCAGGCGCTTTGGCTGGGAGGTAGAGTTGCTGAATTTCGGCGGCCTGATCAAGATCGCGCGCCATGATCTGCTTGGCGCGTTCCATTTCCGCGAGGCGAGTATGCTCGATGCGGACGGCGGCGACGTTGGCCATGACGGTGAGCAGGTTGAGATCGTCTTTGGTGAAGGGGCGGAGGATGGAGGGGGAATCGACATAAATGATGCCGATGATCTCCTTGCCGGTCTGGAGGGGCACGGCAATCAGGCTGCGGATGTTTTGTTCGACGATACTCTTGCGTTCGCGGAGAGCTTCGTCGTTGGCGGTATCGCGGACGAGCACGGAGGAGCCGGAATCGACTACGCGCTTGCGCACGGTGGAGGAGATGCGGAAACCTTCGCCGCGATTCGCCTGCGGCACGAGCTCGCCATTTTCGAGTGTGAGCAGGATGCCGCGATCACCCTTGACGGCGTCGATAGCGAGTTCGAGGATGAAACGGAAGAGTTCGGGAAGCGGACGATCGCCGGAGAGCTCATTGCCGGCACGGACAAGAGCGGCGACCTGGGCGGACGCGAGACCGGAGGATTCGCCTTTAGTATCGGCGCGTGCCTTCTCGTCAGCGCGCATGATGCTGTCGAGGTTGGTGATGACGGTGGTGGAGTTGGTATCGGACGAATCGCCGGAATCGGCGGCATCGAAAACGACGACGGGATTGGAGGTGCGCGACGCCATGCCATCGCAGATGAGGATGAGATGGCCGGCCATGATGCGGTCACCCGACTTGAGGGTTGCCTTCGCGGTGAGCGGCTGGCCGTTCAGCATGGTGCCATTTTTACTGCCGAGATCGACGACCGTCCAGCTCGCGCCGTCACGTTCGAGGAGCGTGTGCTGGCGGGAGAGGCCGGAGTCGTTGGGGTAGCTGAGTTCGACGGTGGTGGAGCGGCCGAGGCAGAAGCGGTCGCCTTCGAACGGGATCATGCGGCTCTTGCCGTCGGGCGAGAGGATTTGAAGTTCTTTCATTCCGGTTGTTTCGTATTATTGCAGGAAGGGTGGGGGCGGCGGAGGGATGCCATTCATTGTGGCGAGTTGAGCGCGGATTGCTTCGGCGAGCCATGGTATCGGGTCAGGTCGGCTGCTTCCATTAAAATCAAGGGCATGCTGACAAACCGTTCTATGCCTCGCAGCACAGTGCTGCCTGAGATTGCCTACAGGGATATCGGGAAAGCGATCACCCATCTTTGTGAGGCCTTCGGGTTTACCCTGCGCATTCGGATGGGAGATCATCGCGCTCAGTTGAATGCCGGAGATGGAGCGGTGATTCTGATTCAGCCCGACGGCAACGTGGCCAGGACCTGCTCCGTGATGGTTCGCGTGGACGACGTGGATGGCCACTGCGCGCGCGCGCGAAAATGCGGAGTGCTGATTGTGCGGGAGCCGGCCAATTATCCGTATGGTGAGCGGCAGTACAATGCAGTGGATTTCGCCGGGCACCGGTGGTGTTTCTCGCAGTCTGTCGCGGACGTGGAACCCACAGAATGGGGTGGGACTCCTGGGGAGTTGTAGCGCGGGCGCAACAGAGCCCTCGCCGGATAACGTCAGGATTTCAGACCGCGAATGTCCTTCAGCAGGCGGAATAACTGGTAGGGATCTCCCGGCGAAGGAATGAAATCAAAGTGTTCGTAAAAAGCCCTTGCTTTGTCGTCCCTGGCGTGGACGGCGAAGGCGCGGATGCCCGCGATGTCGGCGGCCTGAAGGGTTCGTTGCATTGCGTCTTTCAGGAGCCCGGAGCCAAGTCCCTTGCCCTGCCAGGTAATCGCAACAGCAAGTCGCGCGAGTAACATGATCGGCACGGGGCGCCGGGCGAGACCTTTCGTGAGCCGCTCCGGAGCGTCATTGTATTCAACCTGCCCTACTACGAGCGTGAAGTAACCGACGATCTCTTCGCGTGCCAGGGCAACATAAGTCTGTGAAGCTCCTGCCTGCTGGTTCTGTAGCGCAAAGCGCGCCAGAAAACGATTGAGCGCTTCACGTCCGCAATCGAACGTGTCGTTTGCGTGACTGCGGTGCAGCTTTTCTATGCGGAGAGGGGTCACTTGACGCCGCGGCGCTCAAAAATGCTCGGTTCCCTCATGAGTCTGGTAAGGCGCGGAGCAGGCTTTGGGGCTGCGTCCAGCGCCGCGTGGAAAGCTTGCCACTTCTCGGCGGTCAACCCGAAGCGCCGGCGATCGGGAAGTGTCTCTTCGGCACGTGCGAGAGCGCTCTCAAGGACAAATTCGCTGACGGACCTGCGCGCGGAAACGGCGGCGATTTGCAAAGCCAACTTCGCAGACGAAGTCAGCCGAAGATCCAGCTTCTCGCTCCGGGTTTCCGCGTTTTGCGTATTGGCTTTTCTGGCGCGATTCACGGGTTCAGTATATCATCGACGCCAGACAATGTCATGACAGAACGCGGACGTACTATCCAGCCTGTGTGAAGTTTTGAAAACCTGATAGACTCTGTGATCATGCGGTTACATGGCATTTGGATGGCGGTCCCTGTCTTTCTTGGGATTGCCCTTCGCATCGCGGCGCAGGGAGGGCTGGCGGTCGCTGCCCCTGAATTTGAGGCTGCGTCGCTGAAGGTACAAGTGACAACCGATCACGGCGCGAGGATGACCGGTGGACCGGGAACACTGGATCCTGGAAGAATCGCTTATTCCCGAATCACCTTGGCTGAGTTGGTAGCAAAGGCGTACGGTTTGGCCGGCGATCAGGTTTTCGGGCCTGCCTGGCTCACTTCAGAAACATACAGTCTTAATGCCACCCTTCGCCCAGACACAACGCCGGAGCAGTTCCAGCTCATGTTGCAACGGTTGTTGTCGGATCGCTTCAATCTCCGGGTCCATCACGAGATGCGGGAGTTGTCAGGCTACCAACTGACCGTCGGTAAGAAAGGCCCAAATCTGAAAAACCTGAAGCTGGTACCGGACGCACCTGAGGCTGAAGATCCGGCTGACGATGACACCGCTGGGGGACCGCCACAACCAGCAAAGCGGTTCTATTCGAACAACAGAGATGGTTGCCCGGTTTTTTTTACGCCCGGCGTTCATTTCGGGCGGACGCCGGGACCGAGGGGCTGCCTCGGATACCAGAACATCTCGATAGCGGAACTGTGCACAAATCTTGGTGGGCTCATCAACTTTCGCAATGGCGTCTACGGCCAGACAGCCCGGGTACTGGACCGAACCGGTTTGGCGGGACAATACGACTTCAATCTGAGAATGGCTTATATACCTCACGGTATGCAGAATTGGGCCACCATGCAGCTGACGAACGGTCCGGACGATTTTCCACCGCTCGAGGTCGCGCTGGAAGAGCAACTTGGCCTAAAGCTTGAAAGCATCAAGGAACCGCTCGACGCGGTGATTGTGGATCAGGCTGACCGGATGCCGTCGGGCAATTGACCCTCGGACACAGAGAATGGTTCGCTTTAAGTCGGGGCCAGCTTTTCAGTCACAAAGAGCCAATTGCAAAACTCTGGCATTGAATCGAAACGCAGGTACTGAATTTTGTTGTAAATAGGCACGTGTTGGCCTAACCTGGGCCTATGAAGCTTACCTTGCGGGAGCAACTGAGCCGATTCAGTCATCTGCTCCAGAGTGCCTTATTTCCTGTGCTGGAGGATGAAATCGGGGAACTGGGCGAAACAGCGCGCCGACTGGTGGCAATTCTGGAGTTGATTCCGCTGGAGCGGTTTGTCCCTTCTTCACGAGGGTGGAACGGCAGGCCGCGGCGGGATCGCCACGCCATTGCGAGTGCGTTTGTGGCCAAGGCGATATACAGTTTGCCACGCACCACCGACCTGCTGGAACGGCTGCGCAGCGACGCGCAGCTACGGCTCATATGTGGCTGGAAGCGGGATGAAGCTCTGCCGCACGAGTCCACTTTTTCGCGCGCCTTCGCCGGGTTCGCGCAAATGGAACTTCCGCAGTTAGTGCACGAGGCTCTGGTACGGGAAACGCAGAAGGATCGCCTGATCGGGCACATCGCACGCGATGCCACTGCGATTGAAGCCCGCGAGAAGTTTCCCGAGACGACGGAGCAGAAAGCGGAAAAGGAACAAACACGTCAAGCGGGAAAAGCGAAACGCAGTAAAGGTAAGCGCGGCCCACATGGTCCTCACAAACGCTGGAAGGGAGGCAAGCCGCAGGCAGCACGGAGACAGGACACTCGGCTGCACCGTCAACGCAACATGAAACTGGCGGACATGCTGAAAGAGCTGCCGCGGGAATGTTCTATCGGAGTGAAGACGAGCAGCAAGGGTCATCGGCAATACTGGCGGGGCTACAAGCTGCATCTGGATGTGGCCGACGGACAGATTCCGGTCAGCGCGGTGCTGACGGGCGCGAATGTGCATGATTCTCAGGTGGCGATTCCCCTGGCGACGATGAGTTCGGGGCGCGTTCAGTACTGCTACGAACTGATGGATTCGGCTTACGACGCGGCAGAGATTCTGGAGCATAGCCGAGAGGCGGGCCATGTGGCGATTGTGGATCCGGCCAATCGGGGAAGGCAGAAAAAGAAGAAGAAGGGTGAGAAGGGTGAGAAGGGTGCAGGTTCCTCCACAGTCCGGTTGGCGCGTGAACTCAGTTGGGCAGAAAGTGATCGTTTCCGCGAGCGAACGATGGTGGAGCGCGTTTACGGCCGATTGAAAGATGAATTCGGAGGCCGCAATATACGTGTGCGGGGCGCGAGTAAAGTAATGGCCCACCTGATGTTTGGAGTACTGGCGCTGACTGCGGACCAGATTCTAAAACTCGGACGGGGAAGTTCATGAGTGAATTCGAGCGATTCCTGTTTCCCGAACCCAAAAGCTGGCGGAGCCATGTCCGAAAAACACGGAAAGGAGGCATCTTGCCTGATGAGGTCGATCCGGAGCCCTACGTAAGCATGTGAGCCTCCAAAAAATCACCTCTCGATGAGGTATGCGCGGAGCTCAACGCTGTTTCCGCGAAAGTTTTGCAAGACGTTCACAACAATCTGCCGATTATTTTCGCCGTCCGTATCGAGCTGACACCATAACGGTTATATCGAAATTGGTTTCGTTCCTCTGCAGCCTATAGCACCGAATTCCTTGACCTGTTGTGCTAGTTTCCAAAACAGGGAGCGGCCTTTCACCGGTAATCCTGACGATTACTTCCTGCGCGGAAACGTCGTTTTGCGGGCATCTCCGACGAGGAGCTCCGGCCGACTGGTCTTTCACAGCCGAATATTGACCGACGCCCACGCCGCGGCCGATGTGTGTCCGATTTCGAGGCGACTGCCGGCCAGGTGTCGACTTTTCTCTGCTCGAAGTCGTCAGTAAAAATGGGAGGGCCGGACCGCCCTGTACGATCCGGCCCTCAAGGGACGCCGTCGCAACAGACCCCTGAAGCCCCGAAAATCAGGACCGCACTGCGCGACCAGCGTCAACTGTCTTCATTCTCCGCAGGTTCCGGCCCGAGGGCGTGCCCGTCTTGTAAAAGAGTTGTAAAATCGTCCCGCGGCGACCGCCGGATACGGCCGCCGCGTTGCCGTACGCGCTAAAATCGCCTTGCCGTGCAAACTATTCTGGTCATCGACGATGACGACAATCTCCGCGACACTATCGGCCTCCTTCTGGAGCGCGAAGGGTTCCGCGCGATTCTCGCATCGGACGGCTTGACGGGCCTCGACCAGGCCATTCTCGCCAAGCCCAGCCTGATCATCAGCGACCTGCGGCTTCCGGGTCTGAGTGGCGTGGAAGTCTGCAAGCGGCTCCGAAGCTCGGGAGTACTGACGCCGATTATTGTGCTGAGCGCTATCGGCGAGGAAATCGATAAAGTGCTCCTGCTCGAAATCGGCGCGGACGATTATGTTGTGAAGCCGTTTGGTTCGCGCGAACTGCTGGCCCGTATCCGCGCGGTGCTTCGCCGCCAACCTGGCATGCAGCAAAAAGTGCTGGCCTTTGCCGATGTGGAAGTCAATCTCGATCGCCGTGTGGTGACGCGCCGCGATCAGGAGATACGCTTCACACCCGCCGAATACAATCTGTTGACCTTCTTTCTTCAGAATCCCGACCGGCCGCTTTCGCGCGACATGATTCTCAATTCGGTGTGGGGGTACGAATCGTTCCCCAATACGCGAACGGTGGATGCCCACGTTGTCCGGCTGCGGCAGAAACTGGAAGCTGATCCGAACTGTCCCCGCCACTTCCTTACGCTGCACAAGGTGGGCTATCGATTTCTGCCATGAGAACTATTCTCATCGTTGAAGACAGCGAGACCTGCGCAGAGACGCTGCAGATCGCGCTCGAATCTATGCCGGGGCTGAAGACGATGGTGTTGCCGAGTCTGGCCGCGGCCCTGGCGGCGCTCCGGAGTGACGATAACGACATTGCCGCGCTGGTGACGGATCTGCACATGCCCCGGCACGATGGTTTCGAACTGATCCGTCAGCTGCGGTCCGAAGTTCGCTATGCGAGTCTGCCGGTGCTTCTGATTTCGGGCGACAGTGACCCGCAACTCCCGCAACGTGCGCTGGCTCAGGGCGCGAATGCCTTCTTCTCAAAACCGTATTCACCTGCGGCCGTTCGCCGCAAACTGGAGCAACTCTTATGTTGATACGAACTCTGGGAATTTTTCTGGTGTGCGTGTATGTCGCCGCGCCGGCACGCGCTCAATCGAATCCGGATCTACAGCGCGTCATGGACCGGCTCGACAGGCTCGAGAAACAGAATCAGGAACTCCTCGCGGAAATTCAGGACCTTCGCAGGCAACTGGCTCCAACGCTGACTTCATCCGCCGAGACTTCCGCGCCTGTGGCCGCCGCGCCCGCTGCAGAAGCGACTCCGCCACCCACGGTTGCCGAACGTCTCGACGTGCAGGAGAGCCGCACCGCGGAGTTGGCCCAAAGCAAAATGGGGACCGATCAGCGCATGCCCGTGACTCTGACCGGGATGGTGCTGTTCAACGCATTCCATAACGGCGGCTTCGGAGGTGGCGGGCAAGTACCTGTCACCGCGCAGATCAATGAAGCTCCCTCATCCACCGGCGCGTCGTTTCGCCAGACGGTCATCGGCCTTAAGTTCAATGGCCCGGATCTGCCCGGCGGAGGTAAGGCCAGTGGCTCGGCCTATTTCGATTTCTGGGGCGGAACGTCTTCAGCCGGCAACAATCTTTTCCGCATACGCCTCGCGACGATCGATCTTACCTGGGGCAATTTCACCATCACCGCGGGACAGGATAAGCCAATCATTTCACCCCGTGAACCGATGTCGCTGGCCGAGGTGGGGCTGGCCCCACTCACTGGCGCCGGCAACCTGTGGAATTGGCAGCCGCAGGTGCGGATGGAACAGCGCTTTGGCTCGGCCGAAACTGGTCTGAAGGCTCAGGTTGGCGTGTATGAAACTGCCGAAGCGTATCCATCGAATGCGCCCGCGGCGTTCGCAGGCACGTTGGAAAAGCAGCGGCCCGCCTATGAGGGCAGGCTGGTTTTCTATC
>Ga0206923_1229_pt1 | contig 9877 bp, 9 predicted proteins | sample Alteio_BWOrgHeat_64_FD_152961 | JGI IMG/M metagenome (GOLD analysis project Ga0206923, IMG submission 152961) | Enriched cells from forest soil in Barre Woods Harvard Forest LTER site, Petersham, Massachusetts, United States -... | ecosystem: Environmental > Terrestrial > Soil > Temperate forest > O...
TCCATAGGAACTTATAAAGATACGAATTGAGTTGACAGCAAAAAAAGAACCATTAATTAATACAAAGAAAAGTTGAGGATATGACAACGGTATGTCAGGAGGGGTTTTGATTTCGGAATTCGGAAGTTCGATTTCGGATTTATTTATCCGTCATTGCGAGTGGAGCGTAGCAATCCCCGACGTTGCCGATATTGAAATGATTTTTACCCCGGCCCGCCCTTTTTGCCGCAAGGCCTGCGCGCTTTTTTGTTTTATATCATCGCATAAAAAACTACTGCAATAAAAAGGATTGTGCTAACAATGCGGACTTTGAAACCAATAAACAGTTTTTTAAATTAGCTGACTGTAATTTATGCAATGAAAAACCTTGTCCTGACCTTATTCCTTATTTCGGCTATGTTTATGGTCAAAGCACAAAGACTAGCTAAAACTTTTATGAAAGGGGATTTTAGTCCGACTGATTCAGCACACGCTGTGGTTTACATGACCTGTACACACGTGTCCGATACTGCGTGGGTGGTGAAATTATACGGCATGGATGATACAATTAAACAAACAGGCACTTATAAAGATGAAAAGTTAAGCATTCCTCATGGCAAGTTTGTGATTTATATGAAATCACATTCCATGGCCAGGAACGAGACCGCGAAAACGGTAGATACACTAAATCGTATTTGGCAAACAGGCTATTATAAAAATGGTATAAAAGATAGTACATGGACAGAGTATTTTAAAGACGGTTATCCTGAACACATTAGTACTTATGCAAATGGTATGCTAAATGGCTTGCATGAAAATTATCGGTTTGATACGCATACCAGATCAGCAAAAGGCAATTTCAAAAACGATAAAAAAGATGGGGAATGGGATGCGTTTAATAAGCATGGAGAGGTGATTGATAAAGGTATTTATAATAATGGGGTTCTGGTGTCAGAGGAAAGGATACACGTTAATGATGTAGCAGTTAATTATCAAAGCGCAACTCCTCCGTTTAACTTTTCAAACTACATTGATAAGAATCTTAAACCAATGATGTATTCCGATTTAAATGGAGATTTGTTGATTGGTTTTGATATTACAACAGAAGGTAAAATAACTAATGTGAGGATTATCGGTAGGGGAATAAGTGAACAATTTAATAAAGGCATAATACGCATATTTGAAAACTGCCCTGCATGGAAACCCGCGTACGCCGGTAACCCAAGGAAACCAGTTCAGGATGGTTCAGCGATATCAATAAAAATAGTTGACGGTGATTATTCATATTCCTCGATTGGTAGTAACGAACAAAAAGCGAGATTTTATGAGGTGGATCATTAAGTAATTTTGGAGAACGGCATTTTATTTAATTTTGCCACAAATAACAAATCCGAAATTGAACATCCGACATCCAAAATACAAACACATCTTTTTCGACCTTGACCACACCATCTGGGATTTTGATAAAAATGCGCAGGAAGCTTTGCAGGAGTTGTATGTGCTGCACGGCTTAGCTGCTATCGGCCTGCCATCGGCGGATATTTTTATTGAAACCTATACCCGTAACAATCACCGCCTTTGGGCCGAATATCATGTAGGTAATATCACTAAGGAGCAATTGCGCGAGGCACGTTTTAAAACTACTTTTATGGAGCTTGGCGTACAACCTGATGCAATTCCTGTCGGTTTTGAGGATGAATATGTACAGCTATGCCCTACAAAAACCAACCTTTTTCCCGGCGCGCATAAGGTACTGACTTACCTTAAAAGTAAATATGTACTACACCTTATATCAAACGGGTTTAAGGAAAGTACGGAGATCAAGATCGCGGGCAGTAACATCAGTAACTATTTCGGGCAGATTATTATTTCAGAAACTATTGGCATAAACAAACCCGATCCTGCCATATTTGAGCATGCACTAAACCTTGCGGGTGCTGTAAAACAAGAAAGCATTATGATTGGCGACAGCATTGAAGCGGATGTCCGCGGCGCTATGAACTTTGGTATGGATGCTATTTATTTTAACCCGATGGGAGTAGAGAAGCCGGAGGATGTAAAGGTTGAAATTAATAGTTTGGAAGAGTTGATGGGGATGTTGTAGGAAGGTAGTGTCATGCTGAGCCTGTCGAAGCATGAGCGCCGGGGCTTTCATTACTTTCATTGCGAGCGGAGCATGGCAATCCCGACTTCGCTAAATTGATTACTTATCGCTTGATGCCGCTTGCCGCTATGGCGTCACTTTTTGTCTTGATACAAAAAGTAACCAAAAAAATCAAGGCAACCCGGGAGGCTTCTTTGCCGCACAGGGCCTTTGCGCTGCAAAACGTCCAGAACCCGGGCGGGAAAAGTTTGCGCCTTGTGCGCTCAATCCCACCGCTTCAGCAAAAATTTCCTATGCCCTGCAACCGCACTAACCCCGCATCGTTCTGCCCGTTTTCAATCGAAGCTTACCCGGGTTGCCGGTAGGAGCCTCACCCTAAATCCCTCTCCAGGGGAGAGGGATTTTAAAAACAAAAGAGCGGTGGCCCCGACAAAGGGCAGCTGGACTGGGAGTTTTGCCTGTGGGGGGAAGCATTGCCTTTGTCTTGATTTTTTGGTTATTTTTTGGATCAAGCCAAAAGTAAATAGGCCTCCGCGGCCATGAGCGGCATAAAGCTTTTCTATTTACTAAGCTATTCGTAACCAATAAACTTCACTCATTTTTCATTTAATAGCATTAACTTTATCATGTGGATGTTTTTAAAGAGCGTAAAGCCATTGATACCGCGCTGGATGATTATCGCACCTGGCTGGATAACATACCGGATGAGTTATTTGACGTAACGCCGCCGCAGGGTGGCTGGAGCTATGCCGAGGTTTATTCGCATATTTTACAGGCTACCATTGGCGCAAGCATTGCGGTGGAACGCTGCGCGAATGGCACTTTTAAGGCATCAAAAAAAGGGCGAACGCTGATAGGGCATTATGTTTTGGCGACAGGTAGTTTTCCGCCGGTTAAGTTAGCTTCGCCTTCTGCTCTGGCCTCAAAAATGCCGGTGAAGAAAATAGGTAAAGAAGGTGCTAAAAATATGCTGGTTAAATGCCGCAGGCGGATGGAAACAGTACTGCCGCTGGTACAGTCGGCAACGGCAGATTGCAAAGCTGAGCACCCGCGCATGGGAATGCTGAACGCGAAGCAATGGTTTAAATTTATACGCATCCATTTGCAGCACCATTTAATGCAATTGGCACGGATACAGGAAAATTTGCAAACGGGTTAAACCGTTAACATTTAATATAGTCTTAATACACAGGTAACGTTGCCTGCCGATATTTGTAACTAATATGATGAATTTTGATTATTCATACGTGGTTGTTGTGGTATTGTTGTCATTGGTTGGCATATTTTACCTCAGCCCATACGAGTTAACTGTTAGTGAGGACGACGAATAAAGTCGGCCAAAAAGATTTCTCTTATCCCGGTATAATACCTGGCCGGGCAAATATCCCCCAAACATTTTATGGCAAAACGCGAAGTTGATATTGTTGTAATATCTGACGTGCACCTGGGTACTTATGGGTGCCATGCAAAGGAATTGCTTAAATATTTAAAAAGCATAAAACCTAAGATCCTTATCCTGAACGGCGATATTATTGATATATGGCAGTTCAGCAAGTCGTATTGGCCCGAAGCGCATATGAAAGTGGTGCGACGCATCCTTAAGTTTGTTACTGAGGGCATCCCTGTATATTATCTTACCGGTAACCACGACGAAATGCTGCGTAAGTTCACTGATTTTAACCTGGGATCGTTCCAGTTACTAAATAAGGTGGTGCTAAACATTGATGGGAAAAAAGCCTGGATATTTCATGGTGATGTATTTGATGTTACCATGCAACATTCCAAATGGCTGGCAAAACTGGGCGCGGTGGGTTATGATACCCTGATAGCGCTCAATAGCTTTACTAACTGGTGCCTCACTAAACTGGGCAGGCCGAAGATGAGTTTTTCGCAAAAGGTAAAAGCCAGCTTTAAAGAAGCGGTAAAATTCATTAACCAGTTTGAGCAAACCGCCGCCGACCTTGCGGTTGATAAAAACTACCAGTATGTGATCTGTGGCCATATCCACCATGCCGAGATCAGGAAGATTGAATCTACCGAAAAGAAGGGATCTGTTATTTATCTCAACTCAGGCGATTGGGTGGAAAGCCTAACCGCGTTGGAATATCATGATAAAAAGTGGAATATATTCCAATACAAACCAGAAGATTTTATAAAGGAATCTGATGATGACGACAAAACCGATGCCGAAGACCTGGATGCCAAATTGGATGTGAAAAACCTGCTGGAAAGGTTTAGGCAAGAGGCGGGGTAGAGAGATTATCATCACTCGCCCGGAGGCGAGCGATTGCAGGAGGGATCATTGGAGATTATTTTTTTCCTTGTTTAGGTACAATTACACTTTGATCCTCGACCCACGTCGTCCAAATAGAAACTTGACTTAGTAGATAGTTTTTTTCCAGGGTTATTATAAAAAATGTTATGTATTTTTTTGAATAATAATGACTACTTAAATCTTTACAAAATTCTTTATATAAGCTTTTGGTACTTAGTAATCTGAATTTTTGAATGTCATTTTTTGTTATATATCTATTAGCGGAATTTGGCCAACTGGAAAATCCTAACTTTTGTCCATCTGTTTTACAGGGGGAATTGAACTCAAATTCAAGAAAGTTATTGTCTTTTATTATTGAAACTTTCGAAGTATCAATTAAATAATAAATGGTGTCTTTTTTAACACTCTGACAAAAAGACTTTGCATTCACGAAAGATAGAATAATTAATATCAATTTGAATTTTCTATATTTCATAAAATAAGTATTTAGGCTGTTGTATGTATAACGATAGGCCTTAAGTATGTATAAAGATATACTTCTATTTGTTATATTTAGGTACATTCCAATTTTAACCTAAGTCTTTCCACGCCTTTGTTGGTGTTGTCACCAACAAATAAATGATTACCCGTAACTTGTTGGTGACAACACCAACAAGAGCAATGTTATAACAGTTTTTCCATTGTTGGTGTAGACACCGACAATAAGTAATTTATTAACCTTTCAGGCTGTTTCAACGTTCAACCTAAACTTTGTAAAGTTTAACAATGCAATTCACACTAAAACATTGCAACTTTACAACGTTTCAACCTTGCAACACCATTAATGAAAATCCTTTTTGCCATACAGGGTACAGGTAACGGCCACATTAGCCGCGCGCGCGAGATATTGCCCCTGTTGCAGCAACATGGCGAGGTTGACCTTTTAATAAGCGGCACACAGGCCGAGGTGAGCCTGTCGCAGCCGTTAAAGTATAAGTTTCATGGCTTTAGTTTTGTATTTGGTACAAAGGGCGGGGTTGATAATTGGGCCACCTTCAAAATAATGAACCTGCCGCAGCTTTGGCGCGATATGCACAGCCTGCCGTTGAAACAATATGACCTTATCATCAATGACTTTGAACCGGTTAGCGCCTGGGCCTGCAAGCTGCAAAAAGTGCCGTCGGTATCATTGAGCCACCAGTGTTCATTTGTTTCCAAAAAAACACCCCGGCCCGAAAAATGGAACTGGGCGGAATTTATCTTTAAATATTATTCGCCCACTACCTATCATATTGGCTTTCATTTTGAGCGGTATGACGATTTTATCCATACACCCGTTATCCGCAGCGAAATCCGCAATATGGAAACCAGCAACGACGGCCATTATACCGTTTACCTGCCTGCTTATGACGACAAGATTTTACTCAAACATTTAGGAAAAGCTACTGATGTGGAATGGAAAATATTTTCCAAACGCCAGAAAACCCCGCACCGCGAAGGCAATGTGCACATACTGCCGGTAAATAACGAGGAGTTTAACAAAAGCCTGGCCAGCTGCGCGGGCCTGCTCACCGGCGGCGGTTTTGAAGGCCCTGCCGAGGCGCTTTATATGCAAAAAAAAGTGCTGGTAATACCCATGAAGGGCCAGTATGAGCAGCAATGCAATGCTTTGGCGGCATCGCGGCTTGGCGTGCCGGTAGTGCATGAAATAGATAATCATTTTGATAGTCATATCAGCAACTGGATAAATGATGATAAAAAGATTGTGGTAAACTTCCCCGATGAAACGGCAAAGATTGTGGACGATATGGTAAAACGCTACGCAAAATAAGCCGCCATTTCAGCATACGCGGTTTTTCTGCTAATATTGCTGCCGGAATAAGCAATCATGATAATTAACGCGTTCAGGGCATACAATCCTATCAATATACTATGGCTCATAGTGTTATTATTTGCGCTGCGTGTTGGTTATATATTTAATGCGCCCGGCAATATTGAATTTACTTTTGTCGAGCCCTTTGCCCGGCCCTTATTGCCCATCGCTTATGAGCATTTTTTTTCACCCCTTGCTAATATATTTTTCGCTTCGTTAATTGTGCTTGCACAGGCAGTATTGCTCAACTACCTCATTAACCATTATAACTTACTAAGCAAGCCCAGTTATTTACCCGCGCTAATGTATGTAACCGCATCAGGGTTATTTACGCCGTTTTTAACCCTGAGCGCGCCGTTAATATGTAATTTCCTGGTGATATGGATGTTGTTTAAGCTATTCGAACTGTATAAAGGGGACGATGCCAAATCAACAGCATTTGACCTCGGCATGATCGTGGCCATCGGCTCGCTCATATACCTGCCCTTTATCTATCTTTTTTTGGTGATATGGATAGCGCTCAGCATATTCAAACCATTTAACTGGCGCGAATGGGTGGCTGGCATTATTGGTTATGCCACCATTTTCTTTTTTTTGGCAGTATTTTATTACCTCACTAACCGGTTCAGCCAGTTTTATGATATCTGGCTGCCATTGGGTACAAAATTCCCAAAAAGTATTAATATCGACTATTACAAGTTCCTGCTGCTTATACCTGTTGCTTTAATATTATTCCTTTGCTTTTTAAAATTGCGCCAAAACTTTTTTAAGAGTTACGTGCAGATACGCAAATCTTTCCAGTTGTTACTTTTTGTATTTTTGATAGGCGGATTATCGTTTTACGTAAGGCCTGTTTTCAATTTAAACCACTTTTTATTATGCGCAGTTCCTGCTACCATATTTTTTGCCTACTACTTTTTGTACGCTGCAAATAAGTGGGTGTACGAAACTTTGTTTTTTATACTGCTTGCAGGTATCATTTATTTCCAGTTTAACACTTTTTAACTATTAAATTCGTTCAAATTTCGGCTGTTATGTTAGTTTTGTAACATGAAGTTTGGAGTAGTTATATTTCCCGGATCAAATTGCGATGAGGACATCATCTACACATTAGAAAGAATAACAGGTCAGCCCGTTACACGTTTATGGCATAAAGACCATGACCTGCAGGGGGTAGATTTTATCGTTTTACCCGGCGGTTTCTCTTTTGGCGATTATTTACGTTCAGGTGCTATCGCCCGTTTTTCTCCAATTATGGAACAGGTAATACAGTTTGCCAACAATGGCGGCTATGTATTTGGCATTTGTAACGGTTTCCAGGTACTAACTGAGGCGGGCTTACTGCCGGGTGCCTTGCTGCATAACCGTAACCGTAAGTTCATTTGCCGTAATATTTATTTAAAGGCCCAAACACAAGATTCCTTGGTTACCGCGCAGATTGATCCGCAACGTGCATTGAAGATACCTGTAGCCCATGGCGAGGGTAATTATTTTGCTGATACTGCTACTTTAAAAAGTATAAATGATAATAACCAAGTACTGTTCAGGTATTGCGATGAGTCCGGTAATGTTACTGACGATGCAAACCCTAACGGTTCGCTTGAAAATATTGCCGGTGTGTGTAATGCAAAACGGAATGTTTTTGGCATGATGCCGCACCCGGAACGTGCTGCCGACAGCCTGCTGGCTAATGAAGATGGCCTGGCTATTTTTGAATCAATATTATCGCTTGTTAAAGCTTAATGGCCAACCTGGTTATTGATATTGGCAACACTTATACCAAAATTGCTGTTTTTGAGCAAAACGAGTTAAAGGTTGTTGAGCAATACCAAAACCCCGATATAAATACAATTGATAATTTGCTGACCGGTTATACGATTCAAAAAACCATCATATCGTCAGTAAAGAAAAATAATGAAGCATGGGAAACAGTATTAAAGCAAAAATTTCTGCCTGTATATTTTAATACTGAAATGGCCACCGGCATCACCAATCAATATCTTACCCCAAAAACATTAGGGCTTGATCGTTTTGCCGCTGTAATTGGCGCGGTGCATTTATATCCGGGTATAAATACCCTGGTAATTGATGGCGGTACATGCATAAAATATGATTATGTTGATGCTAAGGCCAATTATTTTGGCGGTAGTATATCGCCGGGGCTAAATATGCGTTATACAGCTTTAAATAATTACACTGCCGCCTTGCCATTGCTTGAAAGGGATGAAAATTTTAGTATGCCTTACGGAAATAATACGGAAAGCGCCATACGTTCGGGGGTACAAAACGGCATTAAACATGAAATAACAGGCTTTATTGAAAGCTACCGGCAGCAGCAACCGGAGCTGAATATTGTACTGAGCGGGGGCGACAGTATTTTTTTTGATACGCTGTTAAAAAATAGCATCTTTGCCCCCTATATAAAAATTGAGCCCTACCTGGTTCTAAAAGGATTAAACGCAGCTATACAAAAGTATAATGATTAAATATACCCGCATTCTTATAACGTTCTTATTAGCAGCTACCGTGCTGCAGGCCAGGTCGCAGGCTACTACAAGCTCACCGTATTCAAGGTACGGCCTTGGCGATATTACGCCACAGGTATTACCGCAAAATATAGGTATGGGTGGTTTAAGTGTAGCTACAAATAATGTTAGTGGCTATTACAACGCCAACCCGCTTAACCCGGCCAGCTATGCCAAAATAGGCGGCGGCGCAACCGTAATTGATATTGGCGTATATGGCAGCAGCCTTACCCTTAACCAAACCGGCCAGCCGAGCCAAACTAATGGGAACTTCAGATTAAGCCACATTGTATTTGCTATACCGGTAAGCAAGCGTTCGGCTTTTAGCTTTGGTTTACTCCCATACAGCCAAATGGGTTATAATTATAAAACTTTCCAAAAATCCGATAGCTCGGTATCACACGCGCCTGCCGATACCAATGGTGTTAACAGTATTTACAGCGGCAGTGGCGGCTTATCAAAAGCTTACCTGGGTTATGGCTTTGGCATAGGCAAGCATTTACAGGTGGGTGCCAATATTTCTTACATATTTGGTGATTTACAACAATTCAGCTCAACAGAAGTTCCGGTATATGGTGCGTTAAATTCAAGGCAGGAGAACAGTTATAACATCGGCGGATTAAATTACGATTACGGTGTTCAATACACATTTGACCTTTCTGATACCAAGCATATTATTTTTGGTTATTCTGCATCGGCAAACTCTAAGTTGAACAGTCAGTATAGCCACATCGTGAGCCAGTACACTTATGACGCCGACGGAAATGAAAATGTGCCTTTGGATAGTATCCAGTCTACTAAAGATCCTAAATCAAAGATCAGGCTGCCGCAGCTTAATCATTTCGGTATCACCTTTGTAAGCGATAACAAATTTTTGGTAGGTGCTGAGTATAGTACTGGCAATTGGTCGAAGCTGGATGTTGGCGGATTAACCCAAAACCTTGGGCAAGACCTTGGGGGGAATACCCTGCGTAACAGCCAAACGTTTAACTTAGGCGGGCAAATTACCCCTAACATAAACGCGTTGTCAAACTATTGGGCAACTATTGATTACCGCCTGGGCTTTATCTACAACCAATCTTATATTAACGCAATTAACGAAGACGTATCTAACACCGCTACAACCAATATTAAATCTTACT